>JACCDP010181633.1_pt1 | contig 20392 bp, 18 predicted proteins | sample 7445841 | NCBI WGS metagenome assembly JACCDP01 (sample SAMN15323441, study PRJNA562643) | freshwater metagenome | isolation source: river surface water | place: USA:Blue River Watershed | collected 2017-08-17
ACTGAGCTACTCAGCCAATCAAAGTGCAGTTAAGCACTTGCGACCCAGACGGGACTTGAACCCGCGACCTCCGCCGTGACAGGGCGGCGCGCTAACCAACTGCGCTACTGGGCCTTACCTTTCGAAGCTGAAATTTCTTTCAACCTCTTTGCGTCCCCAACGGGATTTGAACCCGTGTTAACGCCGTGAAAGGGCGACGTCCTAGGCCACTAGACGATGGGGACCAGAAGGAGAAGGGTATCGGTCATCTACTTCATATCAAAACTACTTAAGTGGGATGATTTACGCATGGAAATAATCACCAATGTGACAGAAGATGTAATTAAGAAGGCTGCTCAAGCTTTGAAAGATGGTCATCTCGTGGCGTTTCCAACCGAAACTGTTTATGGATTAGGTGCTGATGCAACTAATAAAAAAGCAGTAGGCAAAATTTATTCCGCCAAGGGCAGACCGAGTGACCACCCATTAATCGTTCATATTGCATCTATCAATCGATTAGATGATTGGGCAGTAAACATTCCTGATTATGCAGTTAATCTAGCAAATGAATTTTGGCCTGGGCCAATGACATTGATATTGCAAAGAAGTAATTTAGCTAGAGATTTTATAACAGGAGGTCAGAATCTGGTGGGTCTAAGAATTCCAAACCAACCTATCGCACTTGCCCTGTTAAATAAGTTTGAAAAATTAGGCGGCAAAGGAATAGCTGCCCCAAGCGCAAATAGATTTGGTGCAGTATCTCCAACAACAGTAAATGCGGTCAAAGAAGAGCTTGAAAATTTCCTAAAGCCAGAGGATTTAATTTTAGACGGAGGGCAATGTTTGATAGGAATAGAATCCACTATTATCAACTGCAGTGGATTAACTCCGAGTATTTTAAGAAGTGGTGCTATAACTGATAAAATGATTGTGAAAATTTGCGATTTGGATAATTCAACAGAGATTGAAAGATCTAAAATAAGAGCGCCAGGAGCATTAGAGTCACACTATTCTCCAAATGCAAAAGTTGTTTTGGATTCGGTCGCAAAAAGTGGAGAGGGTTTTATTGCTATGGCGGATATTCCTACTCCGAGCGGAGCCATAAGATTGGCGTCGCCAAATTCAATTAAAGAGTTTGCTAGAGATTTTTATACAGCACTTAGACTAGGTGACACAAAAAAGCTAACAAAATTGGTAGTTTTCTTACCGGAAGGCGATGGCTTAGCGGTCGCTATTAGAGACAGGGCAACGAAGGCGTCAGCAGGTAAATAAATCAACTTTTTAGTATTAGACTTACAGTCAATTCTCATTATCGTAAAGCAATAAATTGGGGCCTTTAGCTCAGTCGGTAGAGCAACGGACTTTTAATCCGTGGGTCGTCGGTTCGATCCCGACAGGGCCCACATATTTCTAAGCGTGAGACTAGCCAAGTTAGGGCATCTGTTTGTGTCCGTTGGTTATCCCTTCAAGCCAAAAATTGTGGCACGGAAACTTCCTTAGTTAAGAGTAAATTGTCAAAGCAGGCCCTACGCTAGATTCCTTATGCCGCTCGATTTGCGGGGGACTCCATGTTCAGTGAAACAAAATACCGCAGAGACATCCAAGTTCTTAGAAGTCTAGCCGTAATTGCTGTAGTCCTATTTCATGCCGAAGAGAGATACTTTCCACTCGGATATCTTGGAGTAGATGTCTTTTTTGTAATCTCTGGCTTTGTCGTCACACCTATGATCTTGCAGATATTTTCTGACCAAGCCAACAAAAAAAAAGGGTGTTTATCTAATTTAAGATATTTTTACAAGAGGCGCTTCTACCGTCTTGCACCCGCATTGGCCGTAACGCTTGCGATTTCTGCAACATCAATCTTTTTGCTTGGACCAATTTCCGATCATCAGAGGTTTGCCAGACAGGGTATTGCAACCCTACTTCTTCTAGGTAATGTCGGTGCATATAAATACTTAGGAGACTATTTTTCTCCCAATCCAAATCCACTCGCTCATACTTGGTCACTGTCCGTGGAAGAACAGATCTATATATTTTTGCCTCTCATCTTGATACTGATTCTTCGAAATCGAAAGAGCCTTAAGAAAATCACTGCATTTGTACTCGGGGTTATTTCAGTAGTGAGTTTTGTTTCATTTCTATTTCCGGCAATTTTACAGCCTCTATACTCTCGCGCAGGCAATGCGATTGCTTCTCAATTTTCATTCTATTCGCCGATTGATCGGGTTTGGCAATTTACCGTAGGCGGCCTTGCATACCTCTTGTTAGATCGATACCACAACCGCATAAGAAAAATCCCAAAAGGTATTCAATTACTGACCGTGATTGCTGTCGCGATGATTCTATTTGGTTCCTTACCTATGAACCTTAAGGTCAGTTCAATACTCGCAAGTTTCATTGCAGTGATTGTAATTCTATTTAAATCTCTTGATGTACTGCCAGATTTTCTGATTAAGAAGCTTGAATGGGTTGGTGATCGTTCGTATTCGATTTACTTAGTCCATATGCCTTTACTATACATCGCAAAATTCTCACCTGTGACACAAATCGGGAGTCGTGAAAATCTAATAATTCAATCAACAATAGCTGTAGTCGCTTCAATATTGCTCGGCTCATTGAGTTATTCAAAAATCGAAAATAGATTTCGTAATAATGGCAAGAGCAGGAATATTGGTGTTAAAGCCATATCGTTTGCTTTAATACTAACTCTTGTCACGCCTTTGGTTTTCTTTGTGTCCATGGACAGGGGCGTAAAAAATCAATACTGGGGACTGGTTAGAAAAATTGAGAAACCGCCTTACGCAGGCCAATTAGATCCTAAATGCGCTAGGGATTCAGAAATTGGTCCACCATGTATTTATGCAACTACAGGTGCTACCAAGACAGTACTTTTAATAGGTGATTCACATGCTGGTCATATATCACAGGCAGTTGTTGATGCCACGAAGAGCTCAAAGTGGAATGCCGTAGTTTGGACTCATAGCGGTTGCCATATCCAGTTTCAACGAAGTATTCCCGAGCAAGTTTCAGACAACTGTATTGATACTAACAATTCGATGAAAAAATGGGTTGAGCAGAATAAGCCTAACGCAATTATAGTTTCTCAGTTCGTACATTCTGATTCATCTCAAAATGATTTAAGAGATGCCCTCACAACTCTCCGATTGATTGTTCCAAACATATTACTAATTGAGAATAATCCTATTTTCCCAGATAAGAAGGATTTTATGGTTGAGCGACCAATAGTCATGCCTGCATATAAACCACCAAAGAGTTTTCGGCAATCAATAATGCAAACAGTGGATAAGAATGCTTCTGACTTATTAGCTAATTGGGGAAGAAGCAATGGAATATTTACCATAAATTTTGATTCACTTTTTTGTGAAAAGGGAGTTTGTAGTAGATACTCTGATAAAGGGTGGTTGTATCGCGACTATGATCACTTCTCCGTTGTTGGGGCAGAACTTACGATTCCACAAATAAGTGCATTCCTAAAACAGTTTTAGTACGCCCGTGACTACACCCGAACCTGGACATACAACGGGTTACTTTCTGCGCTTAAGTTAATTATCTCGATTCCTGACCACTCTCAATCAGCAAAGTATAGAGAGTAGTCAGGAATTATGAATTTAGATGCTAGTAACGGGTATAGATACGGAGATGGTCAAGGAAAGAGAGAATATAGAATCTATTTGGCAATATAAGAAATGCATTAATAGTTATTAGTTACAGATACGCTTTCTGAAAAATCTGTCAATTTTTATCTTGACTTTCTCATCTTTCTTATAATACTGTCCAGTCGCATTAAAGCAGAAACAATAATTGGTTGGCGCAAACTAAGGTTACCAAAATTATACTGATCTTTATTCTTCCAAATATTGAGTTCTACATTTGAAAATTTATTTCCTCCCAGTTCATGGAATACAGCATAATCAAGCGCTTTATATCGTCGCTCAGTGATTTCGTCTTTAGTGAATTCCATTTCAATCATAATTCTTAGTTGATCCCTGTTTTCGGGATTTAAGGTAATTCCCATAATTTCATGAAAGGCTCTACCAATCAAAATGCTTTTTTTCCCCCAGAATGCAGCTTCAACTCCTATTGTTGAACCAACAGTGACGACACTCTCGGCTTGCATTAATAACCCATAAGAACTAATCGAACTGTCTGAATCTACAAATGAAACCCAAGAATATTTTGCTTCAAATCTAGCCCCCAAACTTCTCCAAAGATCTATCTCGTTCTTTGATTTATACAACAGATTTGGATGAGCTCTTATTACTAAATTTAGCCCTTTGATACCTTCTAAAACTTCTACTAATGAAGTCAGTGCAGAAGTTTGATTTCCCCAAGTTTTTGACTTCAGATCGGTTGTAATTAATTCATCCTCGGATGAATGGAAAAAGACCACGAAGGGTTTTGGAAAATTTAGCGGAGTTAATTCTTTCTGCTTTTTGGTGTAATCCTGAGAGATACCAAGTTTTCTAGCCTCAAACCATTGAGATCCTACCACTTTGTAATAATTAAAATCCTTCTTGCGTAAATTAATTCCAAAATTTAACATGATTGCACTTCTGTAACTGGGCGAATGAGTGGGATTTTGGAACAAAAAATAACGATTTTTCCAAGATGGGTTAAATTTCTCATAGAAAATGACGGGTATTTGAAGTGAAATACAGGCCTCCCAAGCCGCTCTTTCTTGTAGGAATCTTCCATTATACAAATAAACGGAATCTACCTTTTCTTTATTTAGAATTGCTAACGTCCCCAAATAAGTATGAATAAATGTTTGCTCATACTTTCTCAATCTATCTTTATATTTTTCTCTAGATGGCTCAGCTTCACGAATAGATGCAATCAATTCTAAGTATGCAACTTCGACAGCAAGGTTAGAAAGCGCTGAGTTAGGCTCTAAACCAAAATCTGGATAATCCGATACAACTCTAAATTTGGTTGGATATTCGGACATTAACGTTGTGAAAATTTTAGATTTCTTCAATCTGGCCCGAACTAGCAATATTTTGATTCTATCCGCAATAGGAAATTCATACTGAAATCTAAATTTACCTGTCAGATCTATAAATGTTGCACCAAAGCCAGAATTAAGTTGATTCTTCATTACTTCAAAGCATGTGGCCATAGGCCATTCTTGGTAAGAAAATTGAAAAAAGTAATTATTTGTCACGATTAACTAACTTATTAATTCTTAAAAACTTAATTTTACTAATGAGCTTTTGGTAGAAATCAATTATTATGGATTTACGAATATTATAGCCACAAAAAGCAACTACATCCCAAGCGCCCCACCCTGTTTGCTTCAAGACTGAATTTTTAAATGGCATGCCGGCTGTTGCTAAGTAGTAACCCTTAATAGTGGAATTTCTTTGGCGCAAATACAAAGACTCTGAACTCAGTTTATACCCAATTTGTAGCCAATTCGTTACCTCATCCCAGTTATCAGCCTTATCGACAACTCCTAAGAGGTCGTAGCCAGAGTCAGCCAGAACTATGCTCGGCTTGAGATTGAATGCAGCTTCTAATCCCAATGTGGTTCCATAGGAAATTACGCCTACACAATTGTCTAGCAATTCATATGAAGAGATTTTAGCCACAGGGCCTATCACAGTGGATCTTTTTGTTGGTGAAATTGCTGACCAATTTGAAATAACTGATGTACTTTTGGTTACGAGATTTGGATGAAGTCGGATTAATAAATCGAATTCATTTTGTAAATCAAAAATATTTTGTAGTCTTCGAACAACTTCCAACTGATTACCAAGTGGTTCGCGCCACTCATCCCAAAAGCCAACAGCTTCATCATCAGAATTCGAAAAAAAGATAAAAAATTTACGAGTCGGGTTGAATTTCTTTGCAGATTCAACTCTGAACGGATTGTTTTTGCTTCGTAGTTCCGTAAAATATAAGGACCCTATCTCAAACTTATAGCTTTCAGAATCCAAGGAATTTCTCCAATGTTCCAACATATATTTTTGGTTGTCTATTCTGCTGTGAAAACCCTCTAATCTTTGAAAATATCTATCTCTTGTAGTCTCAAACAGTAAAACCTCTGTTTGTAAAGCTTTTGCGCAATCCCTAACGGCACGTTCATGCAAAAATCTACCATTAAATAGGTGAACTTTTTCAATATTCTTTTCTTGAATCTCAATTTTAGTGGCGGAATAAACTTCTAGGTATGAATAGATTATTTTCTTTAGCAATGTCTGATTGGACTGTAAATTTAGATCTTTATTTTTCGTTAAATTTGTGATCTCGTTAGCAATTGCAGCGCCAGGTGTAATTTCTAAATAGCGTAATCCCTTAAGTTCAGCAATTGAATTTATTGATTGAACTTGCCCAATTAATTTTTTTGCTACATTATCTACCCAATCCACATCAAATTTTATATTAATCCCTTGGATAGCATTTTGATCTGCGATTTTTATCAGCCTTCTCGCCTTTGTAGGCATTCTTTTAAAAAGTGATTCGAATCCAATTGACATTCGACCTGGATAACTAGTTTGCGAAGCCCACAGGTAGTAGTAGCTATGATTTTCTTTAACCGCCTCCTCTTTCAATATTTCTAAAGAGGCTAGAAAGTGAACTGGACTAGAAGCAAACTGAAAGAATGCTACCTTCACAACTCGTCTTCACTTAATCCAAAATCTGACTTTTTTACAGTTAGGTTTTTCGTAACATTTCTTATCAATTTTTTTCCAAGAATAATATCTACTTCTTGAGGACTCATTCCATCCCTAGGGGATTTTAAATTAAAGTCCCCATATTCAAATTCATGACCTACTTCTAAATCTCTGGAATAAACCAGCATTTTACCCATTTTACGCACTGCTTCTCTTTCACGATCATGAATCTTTTTAATTCCATCGCCCATTGCCCGTTTAATCAGGTTCAAGTCCCTAACCATTTTTTGCATTCCGCTGGGCTCTAAAGAGAATGCATGGTCAGTACCTTTCATGGTTCTATCCAAAGTAAAATGTTTTTCAATAATTCTTGCTCCTAAGGCAAAGGCCACAACTGGGAAGGCAATTCCCCGATCATGTGATGATAAACCAACAACTGTCTCTGGGAAGATTTCCCTAAATTGTTTAATTACTAGTAAATCCATTTCCTCCGGCTCGGCAGGATACGCCGCCGTGCACTGAAGGAGAGCTGCGTTAGCAGGATTTACATCATTCATTGCTCGCTTGATTTGTTCTAAATTAGCACCACCAGTGCTAATTATCAATGGAATATTAGATTTGGCCAAGTATGAGATTAAAGGTGCACTCTTTAGATCCCCTGAGGCTATTTTTATGACTGGAACATCTAACTCAAGTAAGAAATCAGCACTTTCAAAATCGAACGCGGTCGCAAAGAAAACCAAATTCAATTCTTTTGCCACTGTCCGCAGGTGCAAATATTGTTTATTATCAAATTCTAGGAATTCTCGATGAGCTCCATATGTTGGGCCAAAAGATGTTGGACCATTGTATGGCGAATTATAGAATTGTTCTGTATACAAATTTTTATTACTTCTTTTTTGCAACTTAACAGCAGATGCACCGGCATCGGCCGCCGCTCGGAAGAATTTTTCACATAACGTAACATTTCCTTGGTGATTATGCCCAATTTCAGCAATCACAAAGGCCTCAGACTCGTCCGAAATGGTCAAATTTCCAACTTTAAGTGAACGTTCCAAGTGATCGCCTTTCTAGGTCCAATAAATTTTAATTTTCCTGAAACACTCCCTTATTGTATATGTTTGATCAGCATTAGCTCAACTTCTTTCGATATCGAGGAAGGTTAAATAATTATAAGAAAATAGATAACTTTTCCATATGTAGTTATGAGAGCTGAACTATAATGAATCGATTTGAAAAAAATTCTTTGAACAATCTAGTGTTCATCTAATCTTCCTCAATTTTGAGACTAATTTTCGAATTCAAAATTGTACCCCCTAAGAAATCGTGAATAAGCGACCAGCTAGAGATGGTTCTTATTTTGAACCTCAATCATTTAATGAGACACCCTCCACACTTTACGATATCATTTTTCAAGAAATAAGTTTGGCTTTTGGAAGTAGAGTCTTACTACTGAATCAATGTTTCTCGGTAAATCTTCAATTACAGAGGCCATTTTTGCTATTGAGAAATTCGCGGTTACCACCCCACGAAAATCCTCATTTAACAATGGTTCAGCCTTCTTATTTAATGCTTTTTCAAAAAGACTCATGAGATTGAGAATTGACTTTGGAAAACCAGTTGCAATATTAAATAATGATTCGCAATTCTTTTCTGCAAGTTTGATCGAAATCTTTGCTACATCGGATAAAAGAATAAAATCTCGTTTTTGATATCCACCAGTTATTGTTAAACTTTCTTGCATAACTAAGTGCCGTAGGATAGATCCAACTACCCCTTGATCTTCGGTATTCAATTCATATATATTGGAAATTCTCAATATTAACGCCTTAAAACCAACTTTTATTGAAATTTTAGAAATTTCTTTCTCATGTGAGAGTTTCCTTTCTCCGTATAGAGAAGATGGATTTGCAGGTGATTCTTCAGAATTTTCAATAATATTTGAATCTCCATATATTTCACCAGCTGTTGATAGGAAAACAAACAATCCTTTCCAAACGGAAAGTTCAAGCTGTCTCAACAAATTAAGAAAGACTTCTTCACAATTAGTTTCGTTATCTGGAGTTCCAGCATCACGTGCACACCAAAATATTGTGTCAAATTCACATAATTCATCAAAGGCCTGCCGTAATTCGGATTGAGCTCTAATACCGACATTTAAAGCTTTGTAGTTCAAAGTTAAAAGCTCGTTCGTGATTGCTAACCCGACTCTACCCGAACCTATTACTAATGTGTTTTGCAAAGTAATCCATTCATTTTGGCGATTAATATAGATCTATTCGAGTTGTTTTCACAAAAAGAATCAAACTCATTCATACCGAACAAATATTTAATCTTAACATTGTATCGGACTACGACTTCATCTCCATTAATTTAGAAAATCCTATACTTTTCTGTTGAATTAAGTAATCCAAAAATGGAGTTTGCCAAAGATAGATCTTCTAAAGTATCTATATCAATAGCTTCTAGATGATTTACTGATACTATTCCGGTTGGCTTTGGGTACCTGACTCTTTGTTCATACAAGGATTGAACTCGAATTGCATAGCACCCACCCGTTTCATACCCGGATGGGTGAAGTTCTTGCCTCCTTGGCCTAACTTCTCGGGTATGACCGCTTGGATCCCAATTCATGAATTCAGCTTCCTCCCACATAAACGGATGAGCTTTTCTTAGAGTAATTACTGAATTCAATTCATGATTTTCGAGTAGCATTTCAATGCATTTATTTACAGAAGAAAGTCTTAACAATGGTGAAGTTGGTTGCAGCAAGATAATACAATCACATAAAGCCAATTTCAACGTTTCAGCCGCATGCATTAACATGTCATCAGTACTTGTATCATCCTCAGCTAGGGCCATTGGCCTCTCGATTATGTTTGCTCCATTTTGCTTAGATTTTGATGCTATTTCAAGATCTTCCGTAGATACCCAAATTTCATTGCAATCACTTGCCCTAGATTGAAGAATCTTTATCTCTAAGAGAGAAATCTCTCCCACTTTTTGCAAATTCTTGCGGTTGATTCCTTTGCTTCCACCCCTGGCAGGGATTAGACTTACAATTCTCATGTAGGTAGAGTACTTTGGATTTTAAAAATCGCTTGATATTTGGTGGTCATTGTTTTGATGTGTCAAAAGCGAAAATTCAATGACTAGAAAACTTATTGGCTTAACCCTCTAGCTCTGCGAGAATTGGTTTATGAATATCTGTGAAGGCTTGTCTCTAATTTCAAATCAAACCTAGAAGTATCGTTGCTCAAAAAGTTAATCTGAGACTAGCATACACACGCATATACAGAAATAAGTGAATTTCTTGAAACAATTGATTTTTCATGTAGATTCACAAAGTTTGTACACAAAGTTGCTGGTTAGAATCAGGTGCTGGATGTGCGCCGATTTTTGTTGAGTTGGTTAAGAGATATCCAGAGATAAAGAGGTTTTTTGCTGTTTAAATCTCTCTCGAAGCAGTTGAATTTGATTGCCTCTATCACGGTTTCGATTCAATGAAAAATATTGCTGAATCAGGCTGAGTACTCAAGGATAGAGCGCAGCTAATTGCAATAGATAGATCGTACTGGAATATCTTTAAGTGTCGCCGAATAGAGTTACAAAGTCAGGAATATTTATATAAGTTCCTGCGATACTGTGGAATGGATGAAAATAATAGAGTTGCAACAGCGGACAACGGTGAACATAAGCACCTTTTTGCCAAATACATTCAGGCAGTAAAAAGCGTTTGATTTCAGATTAGAGAGTGGATTATGTTGATTGATCTCACTTTGTCTATCTTAAAGTTATCTTTAATCAGTCTTATTTCATTAATGCTCCGAAAAAATACGATTACATTCAAACTTAGCCATTTTGTTGCTTTAAAAGAAATAAAAAATCTAAACTTTTTCAGGCTAATGTCCCATCCACAGAAACATTGTCTGATATCATAAAGAAAGAGTTTATATTTTGTGATTAAATTTATTTCACACACTTTGTTCGATGTTTGCGATCTCATCATATACTCAGCGAATTAGTAAGACGTTCTTTACTTTCATTTTGTGTAGCCCTGATTATTTTGTTTTAGCTTCTCCACGATTCCTCCCAGGGAAGATTTCAAGTTGAATTCGTTTTTGATACCAATCTTCCTAAACTTAGAATCGTTCAGAGAATATCTCAAATCATGACCCATACGATCCTCAACAAATTTAATTTTTGATACTTTAGATTTCATAACATCAAGAATTTCTTCTGCAATCTCTATATTCGAAAATTCTTCGCCACTTCCAATATTATAGATGTTACCATAATTTGCTTTTTGGGATAAAAAAGCTAACGCTCTTGCATGATCAGATACATGAATCCACTCTCGAATGTTTTTTCCGTCGCCATATATGGGCAAATCTTCACCTTGTGAAATTTTTGTAATCAATAATGGGATTAATTTTTCAGGGTTTTGATATGGACCATAATTATTGCAACACCTAGTTACGATAACGTCCAGTCCAAATGTTTTTATATATGACCTCGCAAGTAAATCTGCACTGGCCTTTGAGGCAGAGTATGGGGAGTTTGGTTCAAGTGGTGAATCTTCATCCCAGCTACCTTTTGATATTGAACCATATACTTCATCAGTTGATACTTGTATAACTCTTTTTACTTTATTTATTCTTGCTACTTCTAAAACAGTGTAGGTTCCCAATACATTAGTTTCAATAAATATTGCAGGATTTTCAATTGATCGATCTACATGTGACTCCGCAGCGAAGTTTACGATCAAGTCGCAACCTTTAGAGATGTCCAACATTAATTGTAAGTTAGTAATGTTTCCATGTACAAACTTAAATCTTGAGTCTTTGCTAATTTCCGCAAGATTTTCAAGATTGCCTGCGTATGTCAGGGCGTCTATAACTATAACTTCTGATGGAACTAACCCAAATTCTGAGTATTTATTTTGCAATGAAGAACGAACAAATTCACTGCCAATGAACCCAGCACCACCGGTGACAAGAATTTTCACGTGTTGAACATCCTGACCTATTTGTGAAGAGTGTAAATTCTATTGAGAGCAGGCTACTCTAAGGTAATGAAAGGGATACTTCTAGCAGGCGGTGTTGGGTCGAGGCTCTGGCCGATTACGCGAGGCCTTTCAAAGCAATTACTTCCAGTTTATGACAAACCAATGGTTTATTACCCGCTGGGGACTTTGATGTTAGCGGGAATTAGAGAAATCGCCGTGATAACAACTCCAGAAGATCAGGAGTCATTCAAAAGATTACTTAAAGATGGGAGGCAATGGGGAATTGAAATCACATATTTAATTCAAGAGAAACCTAATGGAATTGCGGAATCATTTCTAATTGCCGAGAACTTTATTTTGAATTCAAGTGTTGCCTTAATCCTTGGGGATAATATATTTAATGGGTCTGGGATTGGCCGTAATCTTCAATCTTACACAAATCTGGAAGGTGCTCAGATTTTTGCATATCAGGTTGCAAATCCAGAAGACTTTGGGGTCGTTGAGTTAGATAATTCAGGCAATCCGGTATCTCTAATCGAGAAGCCAAAAAGTTCAAAAAGTGGACTTGCTGTTCCTGGCTTGTATTTTTATGGCCCGGGTGTGGTTGCTAAGGCTAAGAAAATTGAGAGAAGCTCTAGAGGTGAGCTTGAAATTACAACATTGAATGATGCATATTTAAAAGAGAACTCATTAAAGGTGACGGTTTTACCAAGAGGAACTGCCTGGCTTGATGGTGGAACAATAGAATCACTTCATGATGCAGCGGTCTATGTAAGAGTCCTAGAACAACGACAAGGTTCAAAGTTGGGGTGCATCGAAGAGATTGCATGGAGAAGTGGTTGGATTTCTGATGATGAGCTTAGGGATTTGGCTAAGCCATTAATGGCAAGCGGGTATGGCGATTACTTAACTTCGCTGTTAGGACAATAGTCTAAGTGAAGAAATATTGCTTTGATCTAGACGGAACTTTATGTACGAACACAGAAGGTGAGTACGAAAGTGCTGTTCCTTTTCCAGAGCGAATTTCAAAGGTCAATGCCCTGTATGAAGAGGGAAGTAATATCCTTATTTTTACGGCAAGGGGAACTGTCACCGGTATCGATTGGCGCACACTGACCGAGAAGCAATTGTCTTTGTGGGGAGTTAAATATCATGAGCTAAGGCTTGGCAAGCCATTTGCAGATATTTACATTGATGATAGGGCCATGAGTGATGGTGATTTCTTTAATGGGCTCTAATTTAAAGATCAATTTCTATAATTTCCCACACGATTTTGACCACAATGATAATTTTTTTCGGGACCTATTAATTTCAGCATCAAGCCATGTCAGTATCGATTTTCCAGTAGACGTTTATGGTTGTTATCCGGAGATGTCACTTTTAAGAAAATCTTGGCTTTTTGCAAAGTCAAGGGTTTCTGACTCGTATATGACAACATGGCTTAATCATCAGCAAGGAGTCGTGAAACCTTTTAACCCAGATGCATTTAATATCTGGTGTTCATTTGAAAATCGTCGGCCCCCAGTAAATGATTTTAATTTAACTTTTTCATATGATCTAGATAATTTTGAAAATACAAACTTTTACCTCCCGCTTTTCTTTTTATACATGAATATCGGGAATGCAAATAAGAAGCCTTGGAAACACAGCGTGAAACCTTCAGACTGCCTCAGAACAAGAAGTTTTAGTCAAGAATTTTTTAAAAAGAAAAACGGATTTGTCTCTAGTTTTATTAACAATCCCCATCCAACTCGACTTCGTGCGATTTTCGAACTTTCCAAGATTGGAAAAGTACGTGTTTATGGCCGTTCTGTAGGAGATTATGTTGACGATAAGATTGGTACAGCAGAAATTTCCTGGTTTAATCTTTGCTTCGAGAATGATCTTTACCCTGGTTATGTAACCGAAAAGGTCCTTGAAGCTTGGATAGCTGGGTCAGTCCCGCTTTACTGGGGTTTAGATTCCGCTGGCATACTTAATCCAAAAGCATTCGTAAATTTAAATAATTTCAAATCAATGAAGGAGTTTGTGGAATACGTAAAGTTTCTAGAGGGGAATCCCGAAAAAATGATTGAAATTATAAATCAGCCGCTCATATTGAAAGACTTCGACTATGAAGCTCCGCTTCAATTCTTAGTCAATGGATTAAAGAATCGAGCCTCTTAATAATTGATTCAATATCTGGCTTATCTGCCTCATAGAGAATTCTTTGATAAGTGTTACCAAGCATGAGTGTTTGCCATTCAAAACAGCGGTTAATTCTATTTGTGGGCATGATTTCAATCATCCTTGAGTCTGCCGACCAGATTCCATGGGTAAGGCCCGCTCCATGAACCCCTATCAAAATATTTGCATTTGCAAAAATTTTAAGTTGCTCGCTAAAAGTGTAATCCTCAGCTTTAACTATTCTAAAATCTTTACTTCTCAAATGCGCAACAATTTTCTCTTCCCCGAGTATTGATCTTCTTGTGCCAACCCGAGAAACATAGATGTTTTCTTTCGGCTTAGAATTTGAACTATAATCTTTTACAACGCCTCTAATTGCTACTAGACCAGAAGGATGCAAATACCCTAAGTCGTATCCACGTGAGATAAAACTCAAATTACTCACCTTAATCCATTTAGGGGTATCAATTGTTTTCAGATTGAAGTGTTGCAATATCTGAGAAACAAGATTTGGGTTGCCTCTAAAATTTAGTGTTGGCCAATCTGAATTATTTAACAGCGTTGCGGTTAAATCCTCATTTATAAGATGAAAAAAACCCGATTTTGCTAAGCCAAGTTTGGCATATTTAATTGTAGGTAATTGACTTCGAGGTGGTTTTTCTGAGGTGATAATGTTTCGATCGCAAGGCCATTCAGAACTCTCCTTTAGTAGAAGGAATTCTTTAGTCTGGCTGCGCAGAACATAAATCAAGTTATTTTCTGTATTTACAAGAACATTAGATATTTCAACCTGGAATTTGCTTTCAAAGGTATGTTTGAAATCCTTTTTCTCACCTAGTGACCATTCCCTAGCTTCGCTTATAAGACGCTTATTCAAAATTTTCGAATCAAAGTTTTCAATTTCAATGTATTGAAGTTCTGTTTGCTTGGATAAATCAATTCCGCCAATCCTTAGTATTATCCTGCGCTTTAATCTTCTATATGCATCTGCCGGTCTTTCCTTGGCGTGCTTAACTCTTGCAATTATTTCATTTGCTTTCATTTACGGACCACCTTCTTGACTTCATTCTTTATAACTTCAGCCAAATTGCAATTGTATACATTTGCAGAAATCCATCGATCTGCTTTTAAATCTAATTTTGGCAGTGCACCACTGGTTCTTTTTGAGTTTGAATAATTTCGAGGAACCCAGTCAGGAGCCAGGTTTTTCGTATGTGTTGCCAGCGATCCAAAACCTGAATTGACAATTGAGTTTCCATTTATTTGCAAAGAAGTTAACCCAAGCCTCCATGCTGTTGCCATTAATGAGTAATCCCATGTATCAATTTTCCCGGAATCAATTTCTTGAAATCTCATATTGAAAACATTCTCGAAGAATGCTTTCTGAATGGAAAAGCGATTTCCAAAAAGCAAATCTGCTGCCGATGAAACTATAACTTCTCGGTCTGGGATTTCAAGCTCATACTCCTTCCACTTCTTTGCCCAAGAACCCCATCCCCAAACTTGTGGGAATATCGACTCCCTAAATTTAGATTGACTCGAGTTAAGTTTATCGGGGAAATAGTCACTGCCAGATATTGAAATATTTCTTGAATTTGCAGGAATTTCTACCAGTGCGGATCCGACAATACGAAAGAAATCCTCATTTGGTACACAATCATCTTCAAGAATTATTCCGAAGTCATTCATTTCAAAGAACCAGTCGATGTTACCAATCATCGCCTTCTTGCATCCAAGGTTCGAGGCTCTCGAGAGTTTGTGAGATACAGGGGTCTTATTGAAATATTTTTCTACCAACGCCCAACAATCATCTATAGCTTTTCGATCGGTGGCATGACGCGCCCCGTCTGAAGCAAAGAATAACTCAATATTTTTCTGACCTTGAATTGCTGAAAATAATTTTTCCAAAACAGCAGGGCGATTGAAAAAAGTAACCAAAACTGGAATCTTTTCCATTTATCCCGCCCTGAAGTTGGACTTAACTTTGTAAATCATACAAGATATAAGAATGAGAATTTTGGTTCTTCATGATCCTTATTTGCCGGTCACTTTAGGCGCGGTCGGTGGAGAAGATAATCTAGCAAAACTCGAAATAGAAACTCTATCCAAAAGAGGTCATGAGGTAATTGACGGCAGATTTATGGACAGTGGAATAGGCAAAAAACTTAACCAGCTACGTGCCCAGACGATTGGTTCAAATCCGGGTGTGATTGAAAAGATTAGAGCTACAAATCCAGATGTTATTCACACTCACAATCTAAATCAACGCTCCGGATATTTATGGATGAGCCAAAATGATATTCCAGTTGTTTCAAGTCTCCACAACTATCGACTTTTTTGTCCATCTTCGATTGCATATCGAAGCGGACATCATTGCTTAGAATGCAGAGATCAAGGGGCAATCAAAGCTATTCAGCATAGTTGCGATGGGATTCGAGGCACCTTAAATGCCTCGCGTCATTTAATTTTTCAAAGGGCAAATCCACAAATCAATATCCCAGCGATGTTCTTGATTTCATCCAATCTTATGGAGAGAGTTCTTGATCCGATAATCCCCAAGAGTAAATTTAGATTATTGAGAAATCCAGGAACGATTCCTACTCAACTCACCTCCAGAAAAGAGTTCAGGAATGGCTGGATTTTTGCTGGTCGACTAATTGAGGAAAAAGGGATTTTAGATTTGATTATGAATTGGCCAGAGAGTGAAAAACTAGATATTGCCGGTGATGGACCTCTTCGTAAAGCCATCTCAGAATTAATCGCCCAGAAATCAAACATTCAATTAATTGGAACTTATCCACCTGGGGAAAACAATATTTTTACAAAATACGAGGGCCTTATTTTCCCGAGTAAATGGTTTGAAGGTTCACCACTAGTCACAATGGAATGTTTGGCAACTGGAACTCCAATAATATGTACAGACCAGTCCGGAGCCAGTGAACAAGTGGCCGAAACAAAGGGTGGGGTGGTTATTTCGGGTGCGCTATCAAGAAATAAATTGGCTGAATCTCAGGCGGAAATTCGGGCTAATTTCGATTTTTATAGCCAAAATGCGATTGCTGCAATTTCTGAGGAGTTTTCCGTTGACACTTGGGCACGAAAGCTAGAGGGCTACCTTCAGGAAGCTCTTGAGCTATCTTCTTAGATTTTTTCGAATAATCAGAACGATTTTCCAAATAATTTTGTCCAATACTCTTGATTTTAAAAAATACCCAAATATTTCGTTAGAAATGTTCATGAAATCATTAGTAATCTCTCGAGATCCACGCAAGCTTGCTCCGCCTAGTTCAAAGCTGGCAATTGTTTCGGGAATGGTTACAGGCCTAGAATTCTTTGCAAATTGAAGCAACATTTTCTGGTCGGCAGCAATCTTGTATTTGAGATCAAAGCCACCAAATTCTCTAGCTTTCTTCGCATCCACAAGCACGGAAGGATGGGGTACAAATTTTAAACCTTGTCTATGTAGAAATTTAAAGTAAGGATAATTCCTATAAATTCTGACTACACCATTTATGGGATTAACTAATTCACAAGAGCCATAACCCCATTTGTTTGTTCCAATTTTTTGAACAAGTTTTTGAGTAGAAGTTTGCGAGAGTATTGAATCGCCACCATTTAGAATCATAACTAGGCGAGTAGTAACTTTTTGTAGACCAAAATTTTGAGCGTTATAAATTCCTGCAGCTTTAATTTGGAATACTTCAGGTTTTAAACGTTTAAATTCAGTGTTAATCAATTCAATTTCTGCCTTTGAATAATCACTCAATACAAGGATTACTTTAGGCAAATCCGATTGAAAACTTAGTAGAGATTTTAGAGTTTTTCTTAATCCAGAAACATCATTCTTACTGCAGGTAACGACTGTTAGTTCTGTGTTTAAGATGCCCACTTAATTTCCCTTAAACTTTAGTTTTAAAATACTTTATTGTGTTTTCCAAGCCTTGATCGATATCGATTTTAGGCTCCCAATTCAAGATGTCACGAGCCTTCGAAATATCTGGCTTGCGTTGCTTAGGATCATCCAGGGGCAATTCATGAAAAATAACTCTAGATTTGGATTTTGTTTTAGCAATTACTAGATCTGCTAAATTCTTGACAGTTCGTTCTGTCGGGTTACCAAGATTTATGGGCCCATGAACTGAATCAGGGCTTTTCATTAGTTTGATTAGTCCATCTACTAAGTCATCAACATAGCAAAAGGATCTAGTTTGGTTGCCATCTCCGTAGATAGTTATATCTTCAGACCTCAAAGCCTGCACAATAAAATTACTTACGACTCTACCATCGTTAAGACTCATATTTGGTCCATAAGTATTAAAAATTCTTGCAATTTTTATATTTACATTGAATTGACGATAATAATCAAAGAATAAAGTTTCAGCTGCCCGTTTACCTTCGTCATAACAAGATCTAATTCCTATTGGATTAACATTCCCCCAATACTCTTCAACTTGTGGAGATATTTGTGGATCGCCATAAACCTCGCTAGTTGAGCTTAAGAGAATTGGGATTTGTAATTTATGCGCCAATTCCAACATATTCAAACTTCCAATAATGCTTGTTTTTATGGTCTGTACTGGAAAACGTTGATAGTGGACTGGAGAAGCCGGGCAAGCTAGGTGATAAATCGCATCCACCTCTGCACTGTAAGGATTTGTGACATCATGGCGGACAACTTCAAGATTTGGATTATCGACTAAATGTTTGATGTTTTCTTCATCACTAGTATAGAAATTATCGATTACTAACACCTGATGCCCTAGGCCCAAAAGTCGCTCAGTTAAACTAGAGCCAATAAATCCGCTTCCACCCGTTACCAAGATTCTCATATGTAGATTCCGATCATTGAATAGGTAAACTAGGGTATCGGAGGGACCTAGGCATGCTTGCCTTGATTTCAGACCGCATAAAATTGAGCTTTCTCAGGGCTCAAGAGTTGATTTCAAGGCCAAATCTAAGGATTTGGTGTAAATCTGGTGGGGGATGGCAACATTTACCCTCTTTTGGTGTCTTACTAGGTAGAGGGGTCAAGACGTTGGCTCACCTGAAAGCGGGAAATCAAAGTGTCTCTTCGTAAGAAGGCTCAGGCCCCAGCGACTGTTGCTGCGTGGTCTGTTTCTGATTTATCCGCTCTTTATACTCAAAACCGCTCATCACTTATCGCTCAAGCCCGCCGAATTCTTCGTAGCGATGCTGATGCAGCAGAGGTTGTTCAAGATGCCTTCCTTAAATTCATCTTGGCCGCCCCAGAGCTAGATACCGCAGATCGTGCCATGGCATATCTGCGAACTACAGTTAACAATCTATGCCTGAATGTAATCCGTGCAACTGGATCTCGTCCTAATTTAGTTGCCCTTGATTCAGATACATCCCAAGAACGCCTTGCTGAGATTGCAGCAGAGAATCACATCCCAATGGATGCAACTCTTGCAGCCGCTGAGGATGCTTCAATCATTCGAGAAGCACTATCTCGTTTATCAGAGACTCAACGTACAGCCCTTGTTATGTGGGAGGTTGAAGGTCGCACCACTAAAGAGATAGCAACTGCAATTGGAACGAGTGAGAAAAATGTTCGCCATGTTGTACAACGCGCTCGTGCTTCATTTATTCGCGTTCTTACCGAATGGGTAGTTGATGAGAAAACTGGCTCTACCGCACTTGATGCACTTTCTGGAACATATAAGAAAGCATCAGAGCTTGCTAAGAAATCATCTAAGGTTGCACTTTCATTACTTATTGTAATGGTTGCATTCCTAGGTTTTAACTCTGTAACTGGAAGTGAATTTAATAATGGTTCTGTCGTTTCAACAATAACTCAAGAAGCACCAGCTCCGACTCAATCCTCAACTCCATCTCCTGCAGAAACAAAGTTAGATCTTTTAAATCAAAAGTTGATTGAAGATAATTCTGCGATTAATTTTCGAACATCAAAATCATTATTTGCAGGTCTCTCCAAGGACGGGCTACCAACAGGGTTCACAGTCTCTGATGCAACCGGAAATGTTGGATCACTTTCAGTTTCATCTCAATCAACAATTACCAACCCAGATGGTTACGTGTTGGTTTCATATGCACAATCCCAGAGTGAATCAACATTAAACGCCTTAATCTCCCAAACAATTACAATTGACGGCGCAGGCACTTCTTACTTTGCAAGCCCCTCTGTGACTGTCGCAGGATCTTGGTTCCCATTGACCCAAACCGGCTCAGCCTCCACGATTACCCGCCTTTCCAACGGAAATTACCTCCTAACCGCCACCATATATATAGATTCGACTGTGGATTCAGCCCTATTTGTGGCCGCTACTGGTGGGTTAGATGTCGATGCGATTCCAAATGAGATAACTACCCGTATAATTTTGAACTCTAGCAAGAGCACAATCCTTGCTCAGGCGATCAATATCGGCGCCAAGGGTGTCAAATAAATGACACCTAAAAAACAGGTTTCTCCTGCAATCCGGATATTGCGGGAGGAAAGAGATGCGTCAGCACGTGCGACTCATCTCGAAGCCGCTACTAGGAAATTCCTGGTAACGACTAACGAAAGGAAACAAATGTCTACAAAGACAAACTTCAAGCGCATAGCGCTTGTTGCTGTTGC
>JACCDP011255519.1_pt1 | contig 20391 bp, 31 predicted proteins | sample 7445841 | NCBI WGS metagenome assembly JACCDP01 (sample SAMN15323441, study PRJNA562643) | freshwater metagenome | isolation source: river surface water | place: USA:Blue River Watershed | collected 2017-08-17
CCTGCTGCTCCGAAAGTTCCTGTTAAGGTTGGAGGTATGCCTAAACCAGCATATATACTATTTAAATGAGGAACATATTTACCTTCACCAAGGAATTGATGAACACTAGTTTTGGACTCTATGAGTTCTATATCTGGACCCCAGATTAAATCCATTGTTCCACCACCAACGTTATTTCCTAAAATTTGTGCTAGTTTTCCAGTAGCAGCTTTTGTTGGAGCTATCTTATGTTCTAAACTACCTAATTTAAAAATTCTGATATTAGATATAGCGCCGTCTAGCGCGGCCAAGTCTGCTAGTTTTAATTTTTCGATAACATTGATATCATCCATTATTGCATAAACCATAGGGTATGCCCAACTCTGCCAATCATCCTTCTTGTAATGATAAACCATAACTTTATTAGGATCTAATGGATATGCAATTTTCTGTTTAGCTGCATCAATTATAGCTGATGGTAGATTTTCGATAATTTGTTTTTCCATATCTGTCTTAGGATTATTAATAATTCTTCTGAGATCAGCTGGTAATGATAATACATATTGTTTTTTATGTACAAATGAAGATAAAGCTCCAGCTGCAACATCAACATAAAAAGGATCTATGAAAGTATACTTCCAAGGTATTTCTCTTTTTTCTAAATCGCTATCGTCAATATCATTAACAATAATGTCTGCTGTTCCTGTTGCTCTATATAAAGACTCAGTAGCTTTAATACTTAATTTAGCTGTTTGTTTATTAACGACAATATTTCCTGTTTTATATAGATTATTTAAGAATCTCTCGCTTCGGTCTTTTCCATTAACTTTTTCAAACCAGCGATTATAAAATCTTTCTATTTTTTTAGTTTTGTGAACAAGACGTATTCCTTGAACACCAAAGTCCGCCATTAGATCTACTACATTTTTTACCAAACCAACTTTTTGATAAATATCTTCTGCTCTACGAATTATGACTTTGATACTATAGCTAGGAACAGCTTCATCGGGACGAAAATAATCATAGTCTGTTCTTGTTAAACCAGGGCGACCACTAGTATTAGTATCTAGATTTGAATAATCTAAACTATGTCTTCTTCCAACCGGAGCAGCCGTAGCTTTTTGAACCAGCGTATACTCATCCAAAGACGCAGATGCTTTTTTAAGAGCTTCTTGTTTACTGGCTAAATCGTCGCCCCATGTAACATATGCATCTTGATCTATGGATTGAGTATTATTTAGATCTTTAGCTGAATTATATTTTTTTCTGGCCATAATTTTTATAATACCATCTTAATGGAACCGCAATACAATTACTGATTAGATACACTATTTACGATATATTCCTCCATAAATATCCTCATTTACAGCCGATGTAAACCACTCCGGCCCCTTATATAAGACCCCCTTATTTCCCATAGCATTTCTAGCATTAGCTCCGATTATATCATAATTAACGGGTTGTAGCATCTTTTGATGTTGTCTTGCTATAGAGTTTGCTATTAATAGTGAACTATATCGGTCTTTTCTCAATCGACCCTTTTTACCGTTTTGTAATTTAACTTCTGGAGTATCCCAGCGATCTCTCGCATTGGGACCATTGCTAGTTTGTGTCATGACTATTGTTGTCAATTCATTTTTTAACTCTTCAATTTCTAATACACATTCGCTCAATCTATCATATATATTACTAAGTTCGGAATCTATAATACTTTTACCTTCAGCGTCTAAAGCTAATCCTAGTGTCAAATTATCAAATCGTGGAAATAATAAAGTTTTATCCTCTAGGTCTTTTCTTAGTCCATGATTAGCTTGGCTAGTCCAATCTGCTCGTGCAAACTGTATCAATTCAAGAATATGCAACCCTTGTTGAGCGTCGGTGTCTTTGGATTTATTATAGTCTATAATTGGCCATATCAAACTCTCTCCTGGTTCCATCTTCAAAGGGTCGTGAAGTCCCTCTTCAATTGCAACACCACCACCCTGCGCATCGATTCCTATTCTTGCTGGCGGAAAACTTTTCATAAGATTTCTGATTTTGCGAACACAAAATCCGTAAAAATCATGTTCATTTATTAATCCTTTTTTCTGTCGATCTTTGAAATTAGTTCGATTAGTTGTCCAACAGTATACTACTCGATTATGTGTTGGATGAATTTCGAGAATAACAATACTAAAATTATCTTGTTCACTCGCCGGGTCAATCCCGTATACATACTGATGATTAGGATTACCGCTAATCACAGCATCAAATATTATTTCTTTCCCATCAACACTTATTGGGTTAGTATTTGAACTAACACAACTTTCTATAAGACTACGCTTGTAGAAACCTTCGCTATCATTAACAAAACAAGCAGCATACTCCATATTATATATGGAAGTATGTATAGTCGCTTTAGCTCTACTTACCTGTTTATCATCCATGAATCCTGTTGGAATTAGTTCATATGGTATGCGTATGATACTATAGTCTTTCCAGTTGAAATTATCTGGAATTTCTCCTTTAAATAACTCTTGTAATTTATGGATATCTCCACGACTTTCTATAATAGCTTTGTATCTTTTCCAATAGCTGGCAAAATGTTTAAAGCCATAATCTGCTGTTCCAGATATAATAGCTTGGTTACCCATTTTTGTGTGTAAAACTTCTAAATCAGAATTCCATAATCCAGCTTCTGTTAATGCTTTACGTTTAGCTTGTTCTTTAACATTCTGAATTGGACTAGCACTAACAGCAGCGAACCCTGAAACTACTGTTTCATATATATCTGGACTAATAGATGCAAACTCGTCAGCAATAATAATGTGTGCTCTTAGTCCTCTAATTTTGCTGTTGTGTACACACAAACCATTTGCATTATATTCATGAGAAGATTCAACTTCTATATCATATGTAAAATTGTGATCACTATCGATACTAACTATCTGATCTAAAAAATAACCATCAATAAATTTTTCATGAGATAACCATCTCTGTTTTTGTGATATAAAAAAATTAAGAGCTTCTTGTTTCCTATTTAGTCCGAAACCAATTTGATCATTAAATTTTTTGACATTTATTCCAGTAATTAATAATTCATAAATAGTGTTCCATTTTTTATTACGATTACGTACAAGAATAGTAGAAATTATACCATAATGTAATAAAATAAAATGAATTTGATCTACTAATTTTTTAGATGTGTTTGTAAGACTTATTGTGATACCCATACCTCCTTTGGAAGTATTGCCTTGAACATGTCCATCTGTGTCGAAAATACCTCTTAAACAAGAGGACATGACATCCTTATTGCTCGATAAAATATTTTTGGGTAAATATTTATCTTTTGTATACGTCAAGCCGAAACCCCACCTATCTTTCCATTTTGTTGTATTTTTAATAGAATCATGATTATAATGTACTTTATCTCCACATTGATAAAAGTTTAATCCTGTCCCTTTTTCTAAAGACTTTACCAGTTCTGGATCCTGAGTTGTAAATCTTAAGCGATATTTATTAGTCCAACTGCCGTCGCCGATCATCAAACCCAGAGCATAGGCTTCGTCAGGAGATACGTTAGTAGAGCCGTTGTGCCAGCGAGTGTTAGGGTCAATTAAAATTTGATCACCTATTCTGATTTGATCTAACCTCCGCCAGACAACATTCGCACCATCATATATTTTAATTTTATGATTATGTGTACCTTCTAAATAATAGCCTTTATGAGATCTAATTTTTATAGTAGGCTTAAATCCATTATATCTTTTAGATAAACTTTTTTCGAACTTGGTATTGTCCCAAACCAAACAGTTATTTACTGTATCTAATTCCTTGGTATAAGAGCTATCAAATAAGTCTCCAAGATAACCGAATCCATCCCCATACATAACCATACTATCTGCTACAAGGCAACCGTCACCCATTGGAATAGCTATCGCCCAACTATCTCCCAATCGGATTGTGCATCTATCAACGTCTCGTCGTGGACCATCATCATTACCATTGAATATGCTTCGTAATATGGGGCTGGTTCTCCATATTGTTTCCATATATTCAAAAATAATTTTACTCTGTCTAAAAGCTGCACCAACAATAACTATCTTTGTTCCTGGATAAAATATACATCGTAATATGGAGTATAGAGCCAATAAAAATGACTTACCCCAACCACGACTAGCAATATACATAGGAAATGCCCGTATCCAAAATTCCTGTAAGATAAGCATCTGAATAGGATGTAATTCAATATTAAATAACATCTTGCAAGTTGCACCAATATATTCTGGATTTCTAAGTAATCTAATTAGATGCAAATCTGGGTTTTCTATTTCATTCTCTGTTCTATGAATTAGTGGATTTTGGGGGATAGACAATGATTGTAAATCCCCTAATCCTAACCATGCATCATCAAAAGATTTATTATCAACCATTATTTTTTACTTGCTCTTCTTGTTTCTTTAGTAATCTTCTGGAAGTTTTGATTGATCTTTGCACTATCATTCGGGCAACCATCTCCACGAATGGCAGATTGCGTTTTGTGCTTTCTTCTTTTAACCATCCTAGAATAGTATCCATATTAGCTTCGCACCAATCTGGACCTTTAATATTCATTTCAATAGCATGTCTACGACAAGAACAGTTTGGAGTGCTTTTAATTCCCATGGTACTAATCATATTGGATAAAATAGTTCCTGGGCCATTAGGATCTTCTTCCATAGTTCTAGGGAATAATCCTCTTATTACTTTTGCAGGATTATCTCCTAACTTCTCTCGTAATTTTTGTTCTAAGAACGACAAAGTAATATCTCCGCTACTCGCAAAGTTTTCTCCAAAAAGTAATTGTATACTATTTGGAACATTTCTAATATGTGCCGAAGCAGATTTATTAATTGGATTTATATTATATGTAACATCTAACACAGAAAAAGTTAGTGGGGGAGGATTAACAATCTGATTATTAGTTTGATTAGTGTATGGTGGAGGGTTAATTGTTATTGTTTCATTAAGTATCATTTGATTTCTCCTTAGTTTTTAAATTGTGTTCTATGTAGAATATCTTCCTAAATATATATTCAGCCAATTGCTCCGCATTGCTAGATGATCCGCAAAAAAAGATTTTAATATTATATTTTAATTCCCAATCTAATATATTTCGTAATAAAAAAGTTGGTGTTATTTTTGTTTTATCCCAAAGTCTTTTGGGTAGTGTTGACCCTATTGGATAGTTTAATACATTCTCAAGATCAAATTCTAATAAGATAAATGAATATTTAAGTTGACCCAGTCTTTCTAAAGCATCTTTAAATCTACTCTCAACAACATTATTTGCTATCTCACAAACACTTTTCTTACGCTCTATAGCCAAAATGTTTTCAAAACCTTCTAGAGAATAATCTCCAGCATCTAATTTTTTGCTAGCTATGCTATGATGTTTGAAATTCCAAGGTTGTTGTTCTCGTGTATCTACTATTATCGTATAATTAGGATCAACTGTTACCATAACTCTCTGATGCTAGTTTTAATAGCACCGCCTCATAATAACTTTCATTACCAGTAACTATTGCGTGATGAAATTTACACAATGTTATTCCGTTTTTAGTTTCGTATCTTAACCCAGGAAAATCGGCCCAAGTTTTAATATGATGAGCATTTAGTTTTTTATTAACAGAGCACCCTGGCCATCTACACTTCCAGTGATCTCTTTTGTAAACTGTTAGTCGCCACTTCTTGTATAGTGGATCATTATAGTCACGTTTCATAAGTTTTTATATCACTAGTTACCATATCTTGTACTAGGTCCTCGAACGATATTGTTGGTTCCCATCCCAATATATTTTTAGCCTTGTTGCTATTTCCTTTGAGGTATTCTACTTCGGCCGGTCGATATAATTTAGAATCAATCTCAACATATTTTTTATAATCTAGATTAACAAGATCAAACGCCCTTTGAACAAAATCTAGAACGCTCCAGGTTTTGCCCGTGCAAATTACAAAATCATCAGCCACATCAGCTTGCAACATTAAATACATACCCTCAACATAATCCCTAGCATGACCCCAATCTCTCATTGCCTGTAAATTACCCAGCTTTAAGGACTCCTTAGTTTTATTATTGACCAATTTCCCGATATAATTGGTTATTTTTCGCGTAACAAAGTTTTCGCCTCGCCTAGGACTTTCATGATTAAATAGTATGCCAGAACAAGCAAATGTTCCGTAAGCTTCTCGATACAACTGAACCATTCGATGACTTGCAACCTTACTTACTCCGTAAGGACTCTGGGGTAGTAGTTCGGTATTTTCGTCTTGGTATTTAGCTCTTGTAATATGGTCAAATGTATAATTACGACCAAACATCTCGCTTGTGCTTGCTTGGTAAAATTTTGTAGCAGATGAGTGTGTCCTGATGGTCTCCAGAATATTAACAACGCCAACTGTGTTAATTTCAAAAGTGGTTGTTGGTTGCTTAAAGCTAGTTTCCACATGACTCTGGGCAGCTAGGTTATAGAATTCGTGGGGAAGATATGAATTGATTAAATAAAGAACGTTTGAGGGATCTGTTATGTCGAATTCTTCCAGGATAAAATTAGGATTATTTAATAAGTGGTTAATTCGGCCAAAGTTATTAACGCTGCTTCGTCGGTGTAGTCCTATAACAGTATAGTTTTTTGACAATAATAATTCTGACAGATAGGAGCCGTCTTGTCCGGTTACTCCGGTAATCATAGCAACTTTATTCATTGGTGTTTTCCACAGTATCGGGGTTTAAAAATGGTTTATCTACTATATTGTCCTTGTATGTGTGATATTGGCTAAGTTGGCTTTTTGCTTTTTCTGTGGCGATCTTGAGAATCTCCATTTCGCGGCCTTCTTTTTCTCTAACATCTTCGTCTTCTAACATTCGTATTAATCCTACCCAAGAGCTTTTACCATCTTCTATTCTTTTGATTCGTTGTTCTCTTGTTGCTTTAAGATCTTTACTAATCTTTTGTTGTTCATTAAGTAACTTGGTATATTCATTAGTATAATTAGCGATACTGTTACGGGCGAATGATAGTTGTGTTTCCAGGTTGGCCAGTTTTGGAATATCTCGGTCAGTTTCGGTCTTGGCATATTCGGCATCTACCAGTTTTTGTAGTTTTTCCGTTTCGGCAATATGTCTTTTGCGCTCTTTCATGCTTCGATTAATAAGAATATCTATGGTGATAAACTGTTTGATCTGCAGTTCTTCTGCTGGAAGAACATCTTCTCTAAACTGTTTAATTAGTCCTATCCAAGTATCTTCAAAGTATTGTAGTTCTCCGGTGTCTTCATCAAACTGTCGTTTAATTTCAGACCAAAATGTTTTAAGGTGAAGTTTTTGTCGTAGTTGTTTATCGTCAGAATTTTGTGATAATAATAGAGTATTTTCTTCTACATATCTTTTAACAGGCGCAACATTTCTATTAATAGAGTCTGCAATTTCCTCAATGCTAAGAGAGTTAATATTCTCCCTTATGAATTTTTCTTCATCAAGGCTTAATTGTCCTCGTTTCCTAGGACCTTTTTCCATGAATCTCTCCATTGTGTTTGTTCTAATAGTTTGGATATATAGTTTTGTAATTTGACCAATTGACTCTTTGGTATCTTTGTTCCGTGTTTTAATCGTAAATATGATTCTCGAAATTCCATTTCAATATTGTCATCGAGAAATTTAATTATTTCTTTATCTTGTACACTCTCTGATAATTTGTATCCTGAGGCAAATAGGTTGTTGTCTTCTATATATGTGGGTTGTATAATATTCTTTTTATTTTCATTTCGTTTAGCCCATGCGGCATATAGGGTACAATTATATTTGTCTTCGTACTGTAAACACTGATTTAATGATTTTTTACAAAGTTTGTCGAAGAATTCACAGGTTAAACAGGGTTTGTCGGGCCTTTGATAATTATTTCTCTTATAATTAAATAACCTATTTCTAACGTGGGTCCATAAGAAATTTTCTAATGGGCGACTATTATCATATTGTTCTAATCCTTCGAGAGCAAAGATTGCGGCTTGTTGTTTCATATCTTCAAAGCTATGATATGCAAACTTAAATTTATTGGCCAATCTTTTACTAATATTATCTAGTACTCTTAAAAATTCTTCTTCAGAAACTTTATCTAAGCTTTTAGATTTAGTTTTGGCCGTTTTCGGTTTCGTTATTTTCTTGGTTGGTGGTTTTTTCTTGGTCATATATTAATTGTGCTATGCTCTTTCCATTTGGGGAATTTAGGTCATTATTAATATCTATATTTCCAGATGCTACTATATTCAATACTGAGTTAGCAAAAAATGGTTGATTGTCTGGAGTATTCATTTTTTCTCCTTGCGTAAACTTGTCAACAACATAGTATAATATTGTCTTTTATCTTTTTGTCAATAATATTTAGAAAAAAGGAGATTTTATGGCTGTATATAAAAGATGGACGGATGTGGAAATTGATTTTATTAAGAACAATCATGTGTCGGTACCAGATGATGATCTAGCAGCCAAGCTTAGTCAGATTACAAATCAAACTATTACCACAGCAATGATTAGGCGTCAGCGAAGAAAGCTAAAGTTGAGCAAACCTCGTGGCCGACCAAGGAAGTTAGGATCAAAGACCGATGGAACCCCGACTTCAGTGTGAAATAAGGGTGTTTAGGTGTGGTAGGTAAGCTATGGGGGTGGTTAAATGCCGCCCCTGTAGTTTTTTATATAGCAATAAATTAAGGGAGATAGAAATGAATAAGATTTTACTAGCATGTTTGTTCGTGGTCTTACTATGCGATGAGGGATATTCTCAGCAAGTTGTTCCTTTTGTGACATATGTTCCAAGACCAGTAGTTGTTCAGGTTCCTGTTCAGGTTATGGGATATCAGCCTGTTGTAAATTATATTGTGATTCCACATCCTCCGGTAGTGGTTTACCAAGCTCCTCCTGTTGTTGTGCAGGAAAAGCGTTGTTGGTTTCATCCTCAGCGAACTGTGGTTTATCCGTCTCCAAATCCTTATTTTGATATGAGAATAGGATCTTATTGATGTGTGGAATCATTGCCTATAAAGGTAATAAAAATTGTATTCCTATATTATTAAATGGTTTAGAGTATTTAGAATATAGGGGATATGATAGTGCGGGATTATGTTTTATTAATGATTCTGGTTTAAATACTATAAAAACGGTTGGTCATGTTTCTAACTTAAAAAATCAAGTTAATAAACAGTCCTATTATTCTCGGTGCGGTATGGGTCACACTAGATGGGCGACTCATGGAAAGCCGTGTGTTCGTAATTCTCATCCTCATTGTACTAGCGATAATAAGTTAAGTTTAGTTCATAATGGAATTATTGAAAACTATAGTGAAATTAAAAAAGATTTAGAAGATACTTATAGTTTTGCTAGTGATACTGATTCTGAGGTTTTACTATATCTAATTTATAGCTTTGTTGAACAAGGTAATAATTTACTAGATAGCGTAAAATTAGCTTTAGATAAAGTTGTGGGGGCGTATGCTATAGTAGTGTTATCAAATGATGGATCTATGGTGGCTGCTAGAAAAGGTAGTCCATTAGCTATTGGATTGGGAAATGACGAGATCATAGTAGCTAGTGATAGTAGTTGTTTTAATAATATAGCTAGTAATGGAGTAGTATACTTAAAAGATAATACTGTTGTGGAAATCAAAAAAGATTTGGAAATTTTTGATATGAGCAACGGTATTGAAATAGATTACGAAATTGAAAAAGTATACAATGAGATTTTGCAAGTTGGTCGGGGCTCTTATGAAAGCTACATGTTGAAAGAGATATATGAGCAACCTAAAACTATTAGTGATTGCTTGAGTGGGCGAATTGATGGATACAAAATAAAACTTGGGGGTCTTATAGGATATGAGAAAATATTTAAAAAATCGAATCATATCACAATATTAGCTTGTGGATCTAGTTACTATGCTGGTCTTGTGGGAAAGTATTATATAGAAGAGTTTTGTAAAATAAAAGTTAATGTAGAATACTCTAGTGAATTTAAATATCGACAGCCTTGTATAAATCATGGAGATATTGTTATTGGTATTAGTCAGAGTGGTGAAACTGCTGATACTATCGGGGCTTTAGAAATAGCTAAAAAGTCTGGGGCTATTATAGTTGGTATTTGTAATGTTCCAAACTCTACATTGAGCAGAATGACCGATTGTGGCGTTTTTCTAAAATCTGGAGTAGAGGTGGGGGTTGCTAGTACTAAAACTTTTACTAATCAGATTTTATGTTTACTCTTATTAACTTTGTGGATAGAGCAAGTTCGTGGGGACTGGTGTGATAACAAAAGAAAAACTATTATCGAAGATTTAAAAAGTCTATCAGATACTATAGAGAATTTGTTGAAACACTATGATGATATTGAATCGTTGGCTATTCAATTTCAACATGCAAAAAATTGTTTATTTTTAGGTCGTGGATATAACTTTCCAATAGCTATGGAAGGGGCTCTTAAATTAAAAGAAATAAGCTATGTTCATGCTGAGGGATATGCTGCGGCAGAAATGAAGCATGGCCCGTTAGCCTTAATAGACGATTCTGTTCCTATAGTAGTAATTGCTAATCAATCGGATCAATATGATAAATTAATGAATAATATCAAGGAGATTCAAGCTAGAAACGGAAAAGTAATAGCAATCTGTTCCAACTTTAGAAACTTGGGAGACTTTAAAATCAAGGTACCATTAGTTTGTGATGTTTTAACTCCTATCATGTCGGTTATTCCGTTGCAGCTATTTGCTTATTACTCAGCAAAAGCCAGGGGTAAAAACGTTGATAAACCAAGAAACTTGGCAAAAAGTGTTACTGTGGAATAACTAGTTTAAACTTATAGGTTTAGGTAAGACATATAAATATATGGGGGCTTACTATGTTTGGACCACCCGGCCTTCTTTGGCAATTTTTAGCAGCCCCTTTGAAAAACAAAAAAACCCCCCTAAGTCTATATTAGCTCTATACTTACGATGAATTATTACCGCAAAATTTGACCTAATTCCTTTGGAGATAAGGGTTTACGACAATTTTTTACGCACAAGCTGTGCCGATCTGAAAAAATCTGATTCGGCATGGTATTTGCTGCTAGAAACCTTACGAAAATGTCAGGAAAGTATCTATTGAAATCTAAAAAATCTCTGGTATAATGTCGATATAAGAAGTAAGAGAGAAAGAAAGAGAGAAAGAAAATGAAAACGATTCAGATTACTCAAAATACTAGTGCAATGGTTAGAAATGGAAAGGTTATCTATCTTATCCAGAATGGTAAGGTTACTCAGGATCCTCTGAAGATTCGATATTTTCAGAGAATGATCTGAAACCTTACGATATTGTAAGATTCAAGAGTTGACCACTATTTGCCGATATGTATAATATAAGCACACGAAAGGGAAACTTATGACACACGCTGAAGCGGTTCGCATGGTTCGTGGTAAGACCAATAAGGATCGTCGCAAGGTTGGAAACAACACCTATGCGGAGATTCTGAGTGATGGTAGCGTTGGCATCACGTTGCATCGTACTTGTGTGGTGCGAATCCATGAGGATGGAACGTATACCCTCAGCAATGGGGGATGGTTGACCAGCACCACGAAGGATCGAATCAACCAGTATAGCCCGTATCGGGTGTTTCAGAAGAACTTTGAGTGGTTCGTGAACAAAGGGGAAAAAACTTTTCCTTTCTATAGTGGAATGGTAATCGGAACTTGACGTAAAGCCTTGACCGTAAAGAACTTACGGCGAGGGTGGCGGGCCGGACTTATCGTAACCTCTTATGTCTCAATGATTTACGTCGCCAGTAGCAAGTATCATGCCAAACCATAACGACTTTTGTCAAATTTTCTTGACACAAAAATTCTGAGATTGTGCTTGAAAGCTCAAGAATACTCTGTATAATGTCGATATAAGAAAGAGAGACAAGAATGAAAACTAAGTACCCCATGATCGAAGCTGCCAAGATTCAAGCCAGAATGTGTTTCCTTGGGATTGCCATCCCCACCGAAGTCAGGAACATCGACGGGGAGATGGTACAGGTCGAGAAGGTTCTAAAGTTCAACCGCAAGGCGTTGCGTCGGCTTGGGAAGGTCAAGGTCGAGAAGGCCAATCCTCGCATGTTGGGCGGTGAGGATACCATGATCGTACCGGTGGGCAAGCCGGGTAGTCAGGAGCGTATCGACGAATTGGCAAAACAGTATGGGGCGGTAGCCCATCTGGAGATCAGTCCATTTTCGTGGAAAGAACAAGCATGAATTTGGCGATTGTTGTAGTATATACTTGGATGATTGCTATTGCGGGAATCATGTTATTTAGTGTGTGTTTTGTAGAGATGGATGAGGACTAAAAACTAAACGGAGATACAGGGATGTATGAAATTGATTTTGTTAGTGTTGTTATTGGTTATATATTCGGTGTTCTACTGGTTTATAGTACGCAACATCTCTTTTTTGTGGAGACGAATGATGAAGGTGAGTGATTATATCCTGTTCGGCGTGTGTTTTGCTCTGGGTTGCCTTGCGACGTATCTCCTTCACTGCTAAGGACTTACGTCTAAGGCGGCCGGCCGGGCGAATCGTAAGTGCTTGTGTGGCAACGACTTACGACAACCTTACAACATTGTAAGATTCAAGGCTTGACGAATGAATTGCCGACAATGTATAATAGAAACCACAGGAGAAAGATGATGACTAATATTGCTCAGTATAACTTGAATCACCGTATCGTAAGCCTCCAGATTGAATTGGACGATTGCAAGCAATTTCGAAACTTTCACCGTATGGCCGAGATTAGGCTTGAGATTGCAAGGTTGCAAGGTATTCTTCGGATGCAAAAGAATCTTCAAGAGTCAGCTTGACAAGTGTCGATCTAGACTGTAGAATCACACCAACCAAGGGAGAAGCGTTATGCTGAACGATTTCGAAGATGTCAACCGGATTCTGAATGAGATGGCGAATGTTGGAATGGTGGAGCCTATCGACGAGCCATACTGCCATCCTCTGGATTGGGCCGAGGTTGTGGGTGTTGTGGACGAAGTGATCGGAGAGATTTATCCCGAAGCGGAGTATATTCGATGAGCGACAACGAAATCGAAATGTGGGCCACTCTGGCCATATGGTTCATTGGAGCTTGGTTCGTTGGGTCTACTGTGGGGTGGTGGGTTTTTCTTCGGCTTTTCAAGGTTATCGACACTTATCTTCACGGTTGATCTAAACCCTTGTCGCCAAAGCACTTATGGCGAACGGGGCGGGCCGGGCCGGTCCTAAGTCTTTATGTCGCAACACTTTACGACCAATCTGCACAACCTTACGATATTGTAAGCTTGACAAGCTAAAGCCTACTCTGTAAAATGTCGATAACAGTAGTAAAGAAAGAGAGAAAGATGAAGAATCATTTCGTAATCGGTTTCGACGGTTTCTTGCAGCGTGAGAATCGCTTGTCGTTTGAAGTTGCCAAAGAACGTTGGAAGCAATATATTGGAAACAAAAATTTGTACCAGTATGATTGCTCGGTCCACGAAGTCAACGAAGCTGGAGATATTGTAAGGCGTGTGGAATATGCTGAATTGAGGGCTTGACAAGTAAAGTTTTTTTGGTAAACTGTCGATAACCCAAGAGGAAAGGAATAGTCATGAGCAACTACGATTACAGCGATGATTTCTACGGAGAGTGTGAGGATTACAACGATTACTACATTGAGGAGAACGAGGTCGAAGACAACGATGAGGAATGGTCTGACGATTTTGATGATAGTATGGACGGAGATCACGAGTCCGGCCTTGCGAGTGCGGGTTGGGGAACCGATGAGGATTACGGCTACTACGGTGACGATATCGACGCCTTCGACAATTACTATGGGGAGGATTATTGAATGAATTACCATTGTTTCAATATCTCAATTCGTGACGGTGAGAATGTCAAAACTCTGGATAAGGAATATACTATTCAGATTCCGGATTGTGATATGACTGCCGCAACTGAGAGAGCAGATCATTTGGGAATAATGTGCGATACTCTGGTGGCTGTTAGTGGCGTTGAAATCGAATCTTTTCAGTATAGTGAGGTGAATGTATGAAGTGCAATGTGACTATTACCGATACTCTTGGTGGTGAAGCTAATTACGGATGGGTGAACCGATACGGTTTTGATCTTCCTAATGAGGCTTCGCAACGTACCATTACATACTATGCTAAAAAGGCTGCTGGCATGACGAATGTAAAGGCTGATACCTACGATTATGGCGAGAGTCTCACGATCAAGCCGCGTGGATATAATCAAATTATTTTCGTGGATTTCGAGTGACCCTATACTCGCCGTAAACCCTTTGTGCATAAGCACTTAGGGCTGGCGGGGCGGGCCGAATTTGACGTAAGTTCTTTACTGGCAAAGACTTATGTCGAATACATAATTTTATGAAGAAATCTATTGACAAGCACCGATAAGAGCTGTAGACTAAGCGTATTCCACTAAGGAGGAAAAGCGATGTTTACGATGAAAAATCTCAAGAAGGTTTTGCCAGAAATCAAAGGCTATCAGCGTAAGAGCGTGTATTCGATGCGTAAGAATATGTTGTGCTGCACACTAAGCGAAATGCCAAGCCGTCATCGTGGAACAGCTATCGAGTGCATTGTTAGGGATCATCTCATTACCATGGGTTTTCGGGTCGATCATCTGGGTGGCACTCATTCTTTCGATATGAGGGTTGACGGACGCAGAGTTGAGGTAAAGTCTTCTTTGGCTCACTCAAAGTTTTCTTTGAAAACTCGCAAAGTTTCGTACTATTATAACTTTCAAAATATCAAAACAAACTGTTTTGATTATCTAATTTTGGTATTTGTTCAACCCAAAGGCTTATTGATTCGTATGCTTACTCAGGAGCAGGCTGAATATGCTACTAGGTTTAGTCTAACGGGTAGAGAGGGTAAGAGTTTGCGTCTTGACACTGATTCCCATAAGATTCCGGGTGAATCTTTCGAAAAATTTTGGAAGGAAAATTTTGTTCAAGTCGAGGCTTGACAAACGCCGATACTAGATGTAGAATGGTCGTAGTTGTGGTTTGAGTATTTTTCTAACGAAAGGTTTGATATGAGCGATTTCGCTTTTGTGGTTGGTGGTTGTGTTGTTGCTATCTCTGCTGTTGCTGCGTTTCTGGCGTATGCTGTTTATGGCGGCGTTCATGGTAGTCTGAGCAATGCTAGGGTCGGTGAAGTGTACAATTTTGAATATGAGCAGCCATTGCATGGTGAGTCTAAGCGTTTTCTTGCTAAGGTTGTTGAGCCGGTTTATACTCTTGACGATAATTCTATCAGGCGTCTGAATCGTACTAGTCGGTATCGTCGTAACGATCCTGTCTTCCAGCGTACCAAGAATCTTGTGGTGTGTGAGACTCCCGATGGTAAGGTTAGACAGTTTTATGCTGAGCGTGTAAAGAATTGTCGTAAGCCGTTGCTTGCTGGTATGCTGTTCAAGACGGGTTTGGCTGCTAGCCTCGTCTGAACAAACGTATAGGTCAAAGCCTCTAACCCTAAGTCGTTGCCCCAGCAGCACTTAGGGCGAGGCCGCGCCGCCATTTTTGTCGTAAGTACTTATCGGTAAAGACTTTACGTCTAAATATTTTTTTCAAGAAAACCTCTTGACAAGCCGATAATATCTGATAGAATGGTTTGAAACGGAGAAAGAAAGATGCAATTGTATACGTGGGCTGTTGTTCAGGATTGTCGCATTGTTGGCTATGTGCGAGCTTATAGCGAATGGGATGCTATGAAGTTTGCCGAAATGAAGTATGGTAGCCGACTGTTTGTGGAACGTGTGTATCTTGGTGATTGGATTGGGGAAGTGAAAAAATAAATTGATTGTAGTTTTCCTCTTGACAAGCCGATAATAGAGTATAGAATACGAAAACCAAGCAAATGCTTGTTGGTTGTGTCGGGCCGAGCAACCGTAAAACTGCTGATATGTGTCCTAGGAAACGCTAATCAGAATCGGTCAAACAATACAATCATGCGTGGGTCAATGCCTGACTAGATTAGGATAAGCCATTACGATAAACCTACGGCCTGTTACGCAGCGTGGGGTTGACAGCGGGCTTATACGCTGTATAGTAATGCTAATCTATGGGGGATGGCATCCTCACCACGACCAATACTTTATGGGTGACGGTTATCCGTATGACGAGGCAAAGCACAACAGAGCGAAGGGGAGTTACCGGTGACGATCCTTCCATGTGGCCTCCGAAATTGCGAAAGCAAGAGTAGAAATAGGTGACACCCATAAAAAATACAACCAGTAACCGTTTCCAAGAGCCAGATGAATCGAAAAACATGCCGGAAGTTTAACTCGATTCTAGGGAGGATTTCCGTGGACGGTTTCTATAGGAATCGGGGCGTAAAAGATTCCGCTGGTTTTTCTTATTGACAAACCGATAAAGAATGGTATAATGGTGAAAAATGAGAATCTTTCGTAAAATAATTCTGTTCTTGCCATCTTTGACCATGTTCTTTCTGGCATACTTTACGTTTATTTGTGATAATGAGGCTACACACTTTAGTTTTAGGTGGAAATAATGAACTGGCGTTATGGCAATCCTATTGTGAATGGAGAATACCTTTGCTGTATAAAGGGTTATCCTTCTCCTATTTCTTTTGATTGGTATGATGGTAAGTGGGGGAGTTGGGATTGGATTGACGATAAGTTGAATCCTATTGACCAATCTCTAGTGGTGTGCTATATTGGTTTTGATGAGATTCCTATGCCGGAGGGTTGGTGATGAAAACCAAAAATATTGAACCCCAAGAACTAAAAAGACTTGTGAGTGAATTTTTGGATGCTACGTATCATGTCCCATTTAGGGCTGTTGACTGCGATCAAGAACTGGTATATGATTTGTGGGAGAAGTTGGCTGATGCTGTAGATTCTAGGAAAAAAAGATGAAAACTGAAACTATTGAACTGACTAGAGTAGAACTCAACTATCTGTATAATCTCGTTTGCGAGAATATGGAGCGTGGTGAGTATTGGGGAAATAAGAATCAGTTTATGAAGATGCAGGAACGTGTTTTTAATAAACTTATGGACTGCGAAATAGAGGTGGAATCCTAATGGAATGGATTAGTTTTTTCGGTCCTTGTCGCCCCATTAGGCTGTCGAGTATGGCTCAATCCTATCTGCTTGTCTCTGCTAATCCTACGGATTTGGGCTGGATGGGTATAGTCAGCCAAATGTGGGGGTCTTGACAAAGACGATTGTATAAGGTAGAATACTAACATGCAACGAACACACTACGAAGTACGATTCCATCTTGGTAGCGGGCCAAACTATCTTCATTGGCAAGTAAAGGCTATGTGTGGCAGGAAGAAGTTGGATGAGTTTTATTATAATCCTAATGAATATCAGTTGGAGATGATTGGTTGTAAGCTAATTAGCAAGACTAATAAAGCTAAAAAAGTTCATGCTGCCGGTAAGAAAGATGTTTCTGGTTGGGTTAAGTGCAATGAGCTTATGATAAATAATCTAATTGAGATTGACAATTTTGAGAAGTTGTATTACAATCCTATTCGTGACCCATACTGGCGACGAGAAAGCGATAGCAACGAGTTTATTTGGGACGATAGCGAATATGCTACGCTGATTACTAGTGGTAAACAAGTTTACGTTTTAGAGGAAAGAGTCTAAAGCCTTATGCTGTAAAGACTTAGGGTAAATGGGGCGGGCCGAATTTGACCTAAGTGCTTACCACCAAACAACTTAGGACAAAATCAAAAATCTTTGAGGGATTCTCAAGTTTGTCCTTGACAATGCCGATAATATACTGTAGAATGATAGAACACGACGCAAGTGGCTGCCACGATGCCAACGACAGAAACCTTCATGGCAGACTTGACAAGTGGTTATCAGTAGCGTATACTGGTAATGTAACGATTGGTGACTGTAACACTTTTGGAGGATAGTAACATGAAGAAGTTTTCTTTTACGGTTGATGTGGTTGCTGAGGATCTGGATCGTGATGCCACGGCTAAGTCGCTAAATTCGTGTCTTTCGGATTATCTGCCCGAGGATGCTCATGCCCATGTAAAGATTGGCGAGGTCAAGGCTTTCAGTGAGCAGGGTTGGAAGGTTTTTCGTGCTAGGGTTATGGGTATCACGGCAAAGCAGGCTGGTGATGCCCACAATGGTAAGGTAGAGAATGAGGTTGAGACGGTTGCGTGACCAACTCTAAGGAGTTATAATGACTGTGAGCCTCCACGGGACGCCGTGGGGGCTTGCAGTATTACGCCCCTGTAGCTCAGTAGATAGAGCGGCGAGCTTCTACCTCGCTGGTCGGGAGTGCAACTCTCTCCAGGGGTACTATTTTTCTTGGTAATGTATTTCTCTGTGACAATTACTACATAAGATAATACATTTATCTATTTCAGTTTTAATATCTTCTAGAGAAGCATTTTTATCTCTGAGCATAGCACCTATTCCGTCTCTCTTATTATCTTCTATATGATGAAAATCTAAACATTCTGGTGACGACAATCCGCATTTATGACATGAAGATTTTTGCTTTAGTTCTAATACATACCTAGCTTTTTTAGTAAGATATTTATATGTATTAGTATGTTCTTTCCTATGGCAGTTAGAGCAGATAACGTCGCATTTATTTATTTCTGTTAAAACTATTTCAGTTGAATATCCATGACGAATAAGATTACATACTGTATCTTTTTTTGTATCTGGATTTCTATGATGAAAATCTAGACAATAGAATCTAGTCTCTCCACAGATTTTGCATGGGTTATTCTCTTTAAGGTTTTGAACTAGAGTTCTGTTGTGATCTTTGGTTTTGTGCTTATATCTTTGTTTATATGCTTTAACTTTGTCAATATTTTTATTAGCCCATTTAGTATTATTGGCTATTTTAGCTTTGCTTGTTTTATTCTTTTTCATGGGTAACTCCTGTATAAATTAATACACCAAATCTTAGCAATACGAGGGGATTTGTCGTAAGCCTATACCATCAAAGGACTTAGGAAAAATGCGGCGGGCCGGGTTTGGCGTAAGTCGTTCTCTCATAAGGACTTAGAGCAAAATATTTTTCACTCAAGAATACCTCTTGACTTAGCCGATTATTAGGTTATACTTGATAGACACGAAAGGGAAAAGTATGAAATACGCTATTGGTAATGACAAGTTGGGTAAGAATTGCTTGGTCGTGAGTCGTCCCGTTGGCGATACTTGCCCGCCAGATTGCGATTATCTTGGAAACGGCTGCTATGCCGAAGCTACTGAAAATCAGTATAAAAATGCTCGCACTGCTGGATTCTCCAATATTATTACGGAAAAGAATAAAATCCGTGCGATGATTTTGGAAGCAAAGCGTACACAGAAAAGTATTCGTTGGCAAGAACGTGGCGACTGGTTTCTCAATGGCGAACTTGATCTAGACTATGTTGCGAACGTAACGTGGGCGTGTGAGAGTATTCTTGCCGATGGCGATAGTCTGCCCGATATGTGGTTCTATACTCATATCTATGATGCTAGGCTTGTTAGCCTTGAAAAGTATATGAACGTATACGCTAGTGTGCATGATGATAATGATATGGGTGCGGCACTGGCACAAGGTTTCAAACTTTTTGCATGGTGCGATAGTGATATGAAAGTTGCACCCAAACGTCCGAAGAACAAAGCCAAGGCCGACGCATGGCGGAAAGCGTTGCCCAAGCTGGTGGTTCTCAATGGTACTAAGTTTGTAACGTGTCCCGAGATTCGTCGTGGTCGTGCTGAAATCACTTGCACTGGCACGAAGGATAGTATATCATGCGACTTGTGCGTTCGCGGTTTGGCTAATGTTTTGTTTCCAGCCCATTGAAAGGATAGTATGAGTTACGTTGGATTGTACGATGATGCAGGAAGTAAAAACGCATTTTATACTGTAACAAAAAAGATTGGGCGAAAAAGTATAGGCTTCAAAGAGTTTGAGAATAAGCAAGAGGCCGAGTTTGCCCATCGAGTTCAAAAGCATCTGGCAAAGTATAATCTGGCCCCTATGGTATATGGGGATGTTGGTTATATTCGGAAATATAGTCATAATTCTGGAGAGTTTACAGCCTATGGTTATCTGACTGAAAAAGCTAAACTTATGCCTAAGTGTAGGGATTATGATTGTGATGGAGATTGTAATTGTAGCGGTTGTAGTAATAATACTATTATAAGCGAGGTTGTTTGGGAACTAGATAATCATGGGCTAACTTATGCCGATGCTCACAGAGGTAATTTTGGTTATATTAGACGGGATGGAGCATGGGTTCCGGTTGTTATAGATGTTGGGATCGAAAGTTTTAGTGACTGGGATGAAAATATTTATGGTGAGTTTTGTTATGATGACGAAATGAATGAGTGTGATTGTCTTCAATGTCAACAAC
>JACCDP010206433.1_pt1 | contig 20383 bp, 43 predicted proteins | sample 7445841 | NCBI WGS metagenome assembly JACCDP01 (sample SAMN15323441, study PRJNA562643) | freshwater metagenome | isolation source: river surface water | place: USA:Blue River Watershed | collected 2017-08-17
ATGAATTCTCTCATAATCCCCATCGCCCCTACCAATATCTAATAGAATAACATTATGACTAAAGAAGAACTGATCAAACATATTGAAAATAACTTCGCAGATGATTGTGAATTCACTGGATGTTCCATCTTCAATCATTCGGATGTAATTGCTTGTGCAGAAGAAATGGGAGTATCCATTACAGAAGATGATGCTAAACGTATCATCCAAACACTTGATGATGAGTTTGACGCGAATGATGGAATCAATTGGGATACCATTCGATCAGAAATTACTAACTATGAATATTAAAGAAGCTATTAAGATTCTTGAGGAACGTGGATGGCTCAGGGATATCCAAAAAATTGGTAAGAATAAGTATAAGGCTAGGAACAGCCATAACACTCAACCTGATTGGCAGTATGAAGAATTTACTGCTAGGGAATTGATCAATCAAGCTAGGTGTTATACTTCCGATGATAGACAAAAAACTACACTTAAAAGTCTTATCAAGAAGATGGATAAGCGCAAGAATCGTGCTTCTACTAGGGATCTGATCAAGACGGAGGAATTCGATAAGATTCCTCAGAACGGTAAGACTAAGGGTGAAGATATTTGGAATTGGGATTAAGACTATGAGAATGTATTAGACCCTATCATCTATTATGTCTGTAATGATCCTTAGATATTTCTCTGAATCCTTTTCCGTGAAATTCTTCTGACCAGAAGAATCAATAATACATAGAGATATATCATTATCCCTACATAATTTAAACTTATTAGAGTCCCTATTCTTTACAGAATCCAAATAATCCTCACCGAAAATAGGTTCATAATGAAAAATGCCATTTAACTCAAACGCTAACTTGTGACTTGGAATGTAAATATCCAACTCCTGACCAATATGAGTAGAATCATTAAATGAAAATTTTAGATTTGGATATCTCTCACATAACTGACTTTCTAACCACATTTCTAACTTAGACCTTTTATATGCCTTTGTTTTATTAGAGTTCATATATGACATTCTACATGATTTATCACAGAAATGATTCTTATTAGTTTTTAAATACCAAGGTGATCTTGATAACTTAGAACCACACCAATCACATTCAACATTATCTATATATTTTAATCCTCTTTCCCTATTTCTAAAGCTGGCAGCACAAGAACCATTACAAAAATGATTTTTATGGTCTTTTATTTGATATGGTTTCTTTTTAACAGATTTACCACACTCATCACAATCAACTTCAATAAACTTTCGCATATTAGTATTTAACACAGAGGTATTCAAAATGGACAATAAAGTAAATAAAAATAACGGTTGGCGCATGTATTTCTTTGTGCTTTACAATATTAGCGGTCGCCAACAAGGAATTCAAGCGGGTCATGCTGCTTTGGAATATGCCAGAACTTTTGGCGATACTCCAGAGTATCAAGACTTCATTAAGAACCATAAGACTTGGATTGTTCTAAGTGGTGGTGGATCTAATGATATACTTCAACGTGAGATTGAACTGGAAGAACATGGCATTAAGTTTGAATCATTTCAAGAACCTGATCTTAATGATTCTGTCAGTGCAATTGCTTTCCTTGTTCCAGAAGAAATCTATGGTTTGAGTGATCAAGATATTGAAGATGCCAACTATGCTTATAGAGTTGAATTGGGTGATGAAGAAGCTAGGAAGAATTACAGTAATGCAATCACTGCAACTTATCTTCGTGGTTTCCGTCTAGCATCCAACTGATAGCACACCAAAACATAATGTAGTCATGTCAAAGCAATACTATAACTGGCAACCCGTTGTTAAGTCTCTTCTTGAAACTCTCAAGTCTTTTGGGTTTGAACTTTATGCAGTGGATGATGGATGTGATGATGCCTGTGAAGATGTTGAAATTCTTGTGAATGATAGCGTGGATGAAGCGGTCAAGCTTATCACTGGAGTTGATGAAGCTAGTCTTTATGTCAAGTATCCTGAATTTCCTAGGAAACTCTGGATCTGGATTGTCCTTGGAAATGAGCCATTTGAAACCGTAGCGGATTATTCTCATATCCCTCATTTCAATTTGCTGGATAAGGCTATCACGAAGTTTTCCGATGAATGGGAAGATAAGACCTGCCCTATGGTTGATGAGGAAGAATATCACAAACTGATCGGATACACCCCAAAACAATATGATTCTAAAAACTGAAGGTATGTTGAAATTTACAAGAAAGAATGCCATTAAGTTCATAGAAAGGGTGATCAAAGAAAACATATCCAACGATTTGATTATTGGTATGTTGAATGTTCTTCACCCTGACAATCAATGTCAGATTGTTGAAGAAGAGGATGATGTTACTTATGTGGTTGTCACCTATGAAGAATTGTATAGACGTTGTAATAACTCTCTACTGATTGATTTTGGGTTGAATCCTTGGTATATCAATGAAGGGGGTGATCCTCAGAATACTATTAGGCTTTCTTGGATTCAAGCAATCAGGTTCATGAGCCAGCATGAGTATGATGGTAGGTGTAAGAAGTTTAGTTGATTAAATATGGGTATGGAATCATTCTCAGAATATTATCAAAATCGTCCTGCTAACTTCTTTAGTGTCACCAATGAGTATCTATTGAGGGAAGGATTGATTAAGTCTGTTCCTGTTGAAAAGTTTGTGGAGGTTCTTAGGAAGCATGAACAATATTCAGGGGATAATAGTAGAACGTTCATTAATGATAGGAATTCAGTTACTATTAGATTCGATGGTGTAAGACCAGAAGGTGATGATAAGGTAGCAAAAGAATTCGTTGCAAGCTTATACGATCAAATAGCAGTATTGGGTTGGTTGCCATCGAGTTATTGGTGGTCTAGATTCAGTGGAGAGTTTATGATAACTTTCGAGAAACTTCAACCAACTGAATTAACACCAGAACAAATTCAAGAAGCTCCATTTTATCATATTACAAACTCTCAATACGTTGAGAAGATTTTAAAGAATGGAATTGGCCCAAGAGAAAGTCAAACTCATTTCAAACATACTGGTGATAGAATATACCTACTTCAAACAAGAAACGTTGATAAGTTTGTATTGAAGGCATTTGCTTCTTCTCTATATAGAGCTAAAGAACGAAAGCTATCGGGAGTTAGAAAAAATAATTGGAGTGAATCTACAATGGTATTGTTGAGTGTGGATGTAAGTCCAGATGATAAGATATTCATAGACCCAATATTTGCTCCAAGTGATACTGAAATACCAGACTTTAGAGGATGTTATACTAGAAACTATATCTCACCAGAAAGATTGAAATTCGTTAAAGAGTTGGATATGCTGTAGTATATGATAAATACTACAAATGAATCCATCTTGTATAATCGAATGTCTAATAGCAATACCATTTTTCTTTATGTGTATTTCTCTTTTCATGTTGGTTGTATTGAGAAATTATTCAGTATTGACATTGAAAGGATTTGTGATTACAGTTTTATCTTCAATCGCTCTTGCTTTTTTCCATTCATGTTGTAAATTTTAATATAAACGGTCACGTAGCTTAATTGGAGAAAGCAACTGCCTTCTAAGCAGTAGAGTGCTGGTTCGAATCCAGCCGTGATCACCATATAAATTTCAAACTAAATAAAGCCATGTCATTCGGTAGGGGAGAACAAATCGAAAGGGAATTTGATAATCCTAAGAATAGGAAGTCAAGGAAGGAATACAAACAAAAGAAACATCGTAGAGAAAGACGTAGAGCTAAATATGATCCAGAGTGTCCAAATGAATATCGTAAGTATTCTGGATATGAGTATTAAATAAACAAATGTGAGCGTAGTCCAACTGGTAGGAGACAAGAAACTTAAAATTTCTACAGTATGGGTTCGAATCCCATCGCTCATACCATTATGATTTATCTGGAATAAACTTAGATAATATCTCAACACAATCTCTATGCCCTATTGAAGTTATCCATTTATCGTAATAGATACTATTTTTATCATTTGATTTTCGTCTAAGATTAACCCTATCAACATTAACATAAGAACACGCCGCTTTCAGAATATTGTGAATATCTACTGACTTATTAGAAAACTCATATCTCTTATATCCATACTTAGTGTATACGATGCACCCATCACTGTGAAACAACCCCCTTAAGAAATCTTCTGGATACGTTTTAACTATATCAATCTGCCACTCTTCTAATTTTATTTCTCTACCATGTTTTCTACCCTTACCGTGTTGTGGGAATATTTCAAGTATGTTATTACTATGGACTGATATCTTCCAACAGCCCTGTTTATTATATCTTGAAATTTTATTGTCTGGAAATATAAACTGTAAGGATTCTTCGATTTGTTGGTTCATTGTTTCATAACGCTTGTCATTGTATATAGACAGTCTATATGATCTACCCGATTTAACAATATGACCGTCACCTAAATAAAATCCCAAAATGAATGCATAGTGTTTATTGTATGTGTTTACTGTTTTACCCATGTGTTTATTTAGTCCTTACCGTCTACCTTTCAATCATTTTACCCAATAGCACACCAGACCATAATGGTGTCAGTAAAGAAAACAATATATGAAACTCATTTTGGTATTGCTCGCTTCCATTACACTAGTAAGTTGTGTGGGATATCCTGCTGATTATTCCCACAATACTCTTGGTATTAGTGGAAGCTATGGTAATGGTGGAAATCGTGTTAACCTTGGCTATGGGAATTCCAGTGGATATAGTCGATATCCTAGTTATGGACATTATCGCCCCTATGCGGTTTATCCTACCTATTACAATCCCTTGGGTAACTATTATCATTACGATCCGAAGGGTGTTTCTTGCCGTCCTATTGTCCTTGCACCTTGCTACTAATCTTATGAGCAACCTTGCACTTATCCTTGATAAGATGGCTGAGTATTGTAGTAAACCAGAACTAAGGGCTGGACAATCTCTGATGAATGCTATCTATGATGTTGACCTTGAACTCTACAATAAGATTACTGGAACTGATGCTGATTGTTTTTATGTGGATTCAAAGATGAGCAAAACTTGGGATGTAATTGAAGAACACTATTCTAACTAATATGTCTGCTAAATTTCTTAATGATCTTAGGTTCTATACTCTCCGTATAAATGAATCTGAGGAACAAGCGGAACGTCATGCTAAAGCCTTTCAAGCTGCATTCAATAAGCTTGGCAAGTATGATCAAATGGAACTCGCACAATCTATTCAGATTGATGGATGGGAACAAGCCTTTGAAAAACTAGGAGTATGAATAATGGACTTGAATTAAAACATGGGGATATCTTTGAGTATGCTCATGATTCTATGCCAAAGGATAAGGCTACTTATGTATTGGTAAACCTTGATGTTCCTTGGGATGCATGGATGCTGGTAAGTGGAGAGAATACTATATGGTGTCCTCCTACTTCTACTCCTGCTGGTGCTTTTGGTGACGCAAGGTATATGAAGTATTTTCGTAAGATTGATGTATCTTCCATTGGAAACTGAAATAGCACACCAAGCTATTATTACGTCCATGCGTTACAGTAAGTATCAACTCGATATCTTTGACTTTGTTAAGAATGGTAGCGGTAATGCTATCGTTAATGCTGTCGCTGGTAGTGGTAAAACTACTACTGCCACTGATGCAATTGAGTATATGAAAGGCAATGTCCTTTCCCTTGCTTTTAACAATAAGATTGCCAAGGAACTTCAACATAAAATTGATGCTCGTGGATTTGTCCATGCTACTGCATCCACCTTTCATTCTGCTGGTAAGTCTATCCTTTACTTTGGTAAGGGTAAACATAATGTAAACCCCAATAAGGTTTGGTATATCGTTTGTGATCATTGTGATCATTGTGATCATGATGATCGTTTGAAGTTTGTCAAGAACTTCATCACTAAGCTTGTCGGGTTTGCCAAGGATTATGCTATTGGTGTTGAGGGTCAAGCCGATATCGAAGATGATGAAGCTTGGATGGACATTATTGTTAACCAAGACATTCCTTTGAATTCTGAGGTTACTTATGACGAATGCATTTCCATTGCCAAGGATGTTCTTCGTGAGAACAATCGCAATGTTCGTGAGATTGATTTCGGGGATATGATCTATCTTCCCCTTATCTACAATCTTCAAGTCAAGCCTTACGATTGGGTTATTGTTGATGAAGCGCAAGATACTAATGTTTCTCGTAAGCTTCTCATTGGTAAGCTTATTGGTGATAAGGGTCGCTTGCTTGCTATCGGTGATCCTAATCAAGCAATCTATGGATTCACTGGTGCTGAAAATGATAGCATGACTCTCATTCAAGCCATGTATGATTGTATTGAACTTCCCCTGAGTGTTTGTTATCGTTGTGGTAAGAACATTATTGATCAGGCAAAAAGACTTCAACCTCATATCGAAGCTTTCGAGGATTCTCCTGATGGCATTGTTCGCAGTATCTCCTATGACAACTTGATCGATACTATCGAAGAAGTTGGGTTGTCTGCAAAGGATGGTATTATCTGCCGTAACAATGCACCTAACGTTGCCTTTGCTTTTGCTCTGATTCGTAGGGGTATTGGTTGCCATATCGAAGGTCGTGATATTGGTCAAAACCTTATCACGCTTTGCAACAAGTGGAAGCGTGTTACTACTCTGGAACAATTCACCGAAAAGCTTGTGGAGTTTTTCGACAAGGAATTTGAAAAGAAAACCAACAAGGCAAAGCTGCAACTCCTTGAGGATAAGATGGATACGATGATTATCCTTATTGAGCGTTGCCAACAACTTGGGTTGACTATGGTGACTGATCTTATCAGTCTGATTGATTCCATGTTCCGAGATTCCGAAGATGGTAAGAGTGCCGATATCGTTACTCTTTCTTCTATCCATAAGGCCAAGGGTCTTGAGTTTGATCGTTGCTTTGTTCTTGGTAACAATCAATTCATTCCTTCACGTTATGCTAAGACTCCTGAGCAACAAGAACAGGAATTCAATCTGGAATATGTCGCTATCACCCGTGCCAAAAAGGAACTGGTTCATGTGACTGATGTTCCTGCTAGACGTAACCAAGAGAACTAATCATATGAATACCGATTACGATCATGTTGATGATAAAGAACTTCGTGATATTCTCATTGGAGATACTCATGTCGATATCGAACAACAAGACTATTGTTGCTCTCAAACAATCGCATCACACGTTATCGATGAATGTGATCCAACTTTAAATCTTGAAGAACACGTATGGAGTGAAAGGAATCGTTTGATTGAAATCATCCATGAGAGTTGGGATGGATCAGAAGAAGGAAATGCAAGAGCGGTTAAAGCGTGTCAAGCTTATTGGAAAGTCTAATCATATGAATACACTGGAACTATTTGAAACATTGAGGGAGCCTTATGCTTCACAAGCCATTGCTAATGCTGTCAGGGATAATGTCGGAAGCATTGACGTTACCTTTGAGAGTGAATGCGATGATCTGAAACAAGTACTGATTCGATCCTTTGATTGGTCGCAAACTCAAGAGGGTAATCTGTATTGGGAAGAAGTATACAACCAACCAGACAAGTATCTCAAGGATACGACCAAGGAATCTGATAGCACACCAAAGTAGAATGAAGCCATGTTAAAACCAGTCAATAAACAACTCGCAAGTCGCTGGCCTGATACTCCTGCTAAGAAGTCTAGCACTAGAAATAAGGTCATTGTTTCCTTCAATAAGAACGGTCGTTCTAATATGATTGTTCGTAAGAATGGCAACGTCCTTTATCACTCGTCCCAAAGGGATATCTATTGAGTGTAACTTCGCAAGGTATGGGAAGCCCCATCGGAATATAGTAGTGATACCGATACTACTAATTAACACAAACTGTTTAGAATAAACAACTTATGGCAACTTTCTTTTTCATTTCTCTTTCCATTATTGGAGTCTCTATCGTGCTTACCTTTGTCAATCTTATGGTTGGCTTTAATCGTATGCAAAATAATATCGAATCCTTTGGAACCACTGCTACCCTTCATATGATTTGTATGCTTGGATATCTAGTTGGTGTTCTTGGTAGTGTTGGATTCGGTCTTGCGTGGCTTATTCAAGCTATTAGCGATAAGTAACATGGACAAAAACTTCACTGGTGTTGATGTTGATAATCATGGTGTAACCCGTGAGTATGTTGATGGGGTTCTTATCTTTGAATTCCATCCTGATGGAACCTCCTATAGTTATGTCTACGATGATTCGGATCGTTTGAAGGAAAAGATTCATGACTACGTTTATCATAGAATCACCTTCACTTATGAATACGATGATGCCAATAAGACCGTAACTGAAACCAAGAGTTATAGTGATGGTCGTCTCCCTGATCAAATCAAAACCTATAATCTGTAATCAAATGAAATATCTACCTACCGTTAATCTTTGGAATCCCGCCATTGCATCCGCCATTGAAACTGGTCAGATGAAATTGCAATGCGGTCAATGGGTAAAGTGTGGAACTGATAAGCTTTCACGTTTTGTCTGTAAGGCTGGCAATAGTCTTTGGGTTGCTCATTGGCAAGGAAATTCCAAGGATACTAAGCTTCGCTTTCAAAATCTATTGAGGGCTGCTAAAGCATCCAAATACGTAAAGTGTTATGAAAATCGTCATTGACACTGTTGAGGATGATCTTGATGAAGAACAATTGGCAACTATTCTTGAAACGGTTGCTAATGATCTTCGCCATGAAGATATGGAATCCAAAGAACTGATGGATGGATCTTGTAAGATTGATACTGTATATGGGAAGGCATTCCTATCAATTGAATCTGAAATAGAATAACACCATGTTTTCTCTCTTTCCTATGAATGATTGCTTTTGCTTTTTTCAAGTATATTGGGATTGTGAAGGTCAATGTTACCTAGTATACAGAAATGGTAAATTCATTTGTCGTAAATTCAAAAGGTCTGACATTGAACAGTATCTTAAATAGCACACCAAGCCATAATTGTGTCATGTCAAGACCACTCTTTACCAGAGAAACCATTCAGAATCGTATCAATGAAATTCAATCAATGATCAATGATATCGATCATCCTCATGTTTTCATTAAGGCAAAGCAACTTACTTTTGAAAAAACCAGAGTGAAGTGTGTCGAAAGTCTAAGAGCATCCTTGAATGCTTATTACGATACTCTTGAGCAATGCAACATTCGTTAATATCATGAAATTTCTAAAACAAATAATGACCGCTATCCTAATGCTTCCAATGCTTATCATTGGGTGTATTGTTGGGTTCATCGTTGGAAGTCTTATCACTGGATATAGATGTGGATTGGCAATCATTCAGTTTGGATTGGCTTAAACATTATGAATAACATTGACGAAATCAAAGCTTCTGTTCCTGATGACTTTATCTATTATGGTAGGGGGCCATTGAAATATAAAGAGCATCTTCCATCACCTGATATCATTCTATACGCTGAACTATATTATAAATGGAATGTGGCTTGTAAATGCACTGGTTATGATACTTATCATTATGCTTTGCGTAAAGGATCGCGTGTCTTTTATAATCATGGGTTTGGCCTTACTGGTCAAGAGTTGAGGGAAATGTTTCCCATTGGAACTAGGGTGATTTATGGACGAGACAAAAAGGAATATAGAATCATTGAACATGCTTATGCTGTCGCTGGATATCTACCTAAGATTGAAAGGGGTATTATGTGCGTCTATCCATACGACCTCACTGTTATTAAAGAACAAACAATTGAAGAATCAACTATTATGAAAGAAAAGCAGTCTCCTACTTTGGAACAACTTGTAAAAGAATGCGATGAAGCAAAAGCCAAGTTTCTTGGTAAGCGTATCATGTTTAAAAACATTCTGAGTAGTCGTGATAGTAGAATGTCCTCAACTGAATTTCCCGTTGACGGTGTTGATATTCATATTCGTGAATATCCTAACCCTAACTCTGACTCAGCTATTGTGAGAAAAAACAGCGAGGAACATGGCTATACGATTGTGTTGAAATGTTCCAAACCTTCACAATGTATTCCTGCCAATCTTGCAGAAGTCTATGAAGATGTGAAAGTTAAGCTGAATGAACAATATGAAGCTGTGATCAAAGGTGATCAGGTTCAAGTTGGATGCCAAGTCTTTTCTATTGAGAAGGTTAAGGAAATCATTAAAGCATACGAAGGAAGTAAAGCCTAAACAAATAACACTATGGAATCATACACAATCAATAAGGACGAGTGGCATTACAAGTTTATCAAGCATAATTATGGCTATGATTATGCTGATGAAATGCCAAAGGACTTTTGCACCTATTTTCAAAAGCTTGCTCTTGCTATCTTTCTTCTTCCTATTACGTGGGTGACTCAGCTTGGTAAGCGTATGGGTCTTTCCGCTCGACTTGGATGCAGTTTCATTATACACTTTTTTTATGGTCTATCCTATTTCATTGGAATGATGATCTACGCTCCAACGAAAGGTGATGAAAGTCTTTACGATTTGATTTGTTATGATTGGTGGACATTCATTGTATACCCTTTGACTACTTTGATCATTGCATTTATTACGGGTGGGATTGTCGTGGGGGTTATTTCTCTATGGACTTGGATTGAGCGCAAGATTGATAAAAGAAACTATCACTATGATCATAAACCTAAGCGTGATGGTTTACTCAAGACAAAGTATAAGGCTTGGAAGGAAAAGCATTGCGCATTGGTTGAATACGAATAAATCATTATGAAAAGTAATAGTATTAAAATGACAATGGTTAAACGAATGGATGGTTTGTTTTTTCATCCTGTCGGACAGTATGAAAATGATGATCCAATTACTTGTGAACGTTGGTATGGTGTTTGCACGGCATTTATCAGGCAATTCACCAAGAGTAACAAGGTTAATATCAGTGTTCATACTACTAATCCCAAGAAAAAAGGATGTAAACGATTGGTGCTTGAATCTAATGGTTATGGCATCGGTGTTTATGCGTTTGTTCGTATCAATGGTGTTGGAGAAAAACATCACCCTTGTTTTGAAGAACGTAAATTACTTGCAAAAATGGGATTGAAAGATGGTGATTCCTTCTATATTCGCGTTTATCCAGTAAAATAATATGAGTGATCCTGTTTATGTATATGCCCTGATTGCTATTCCTGCTGGTTATGTTCTTGGTAGTGAAATCAAGAACAAAGCCACAAAGGAAACCATTGAGCAATATAAGGCGGAATGGGCAATCTTTGAAAAGACCATTGATTATAGTGGGTATATGTGCGGCCCAACCACAAGGGCATTGTTGAGTGGAGAACAAAGGGAAGAATATATCAAAGGGTTCACACAAGAACAGGACATGTATTCCTTTCATGAAGGATGGTATGATTATATCGTGATCGAAAAGCATACCTTGGGCGTGATTGATGATATCACCCATCTGGAAGATGATGATAAGGCCGAACTGTGGATGAAGTGGAACAATGAGAAGTCCGCATACGATATCGTTGAGAAGCCGAATGTATTGATGGGAACCATTAGATTCATAGGATAATATGACAGGTAAACACAATAGAACGGGACACAACTTCAAGGATGTGAGTATTCGTAGAGTGGGACTTATCCCTTTCTGTGTGACCTATGAGTGCATTCATTGTGGAATTAAACTGACAACCAGCGGCCCATTCGATAGGGATGAACAGTTTGCCAAGTTACAGGATTGCAACAAAAGAAAACAATGAAGGGCATTGACTACAAGGAATATAAGAGTTTACCTTATGCAACCAGAACGGTAATCTCCATGAAAGATGATAAGGGAAACCCTTATCTGCAAGCCGCTCTTACTCATTCCTACGAATTCACCAATCAAATGGAAAGGGATTATGCCGCATCCGTATTTGAAAAGGATGAGGACATTCTAAAGGTCGTCAAGTGGAAAGTTATAAGAGCAAATGGACAGAACAAAGGTAAAAAGATCAACAAATACTTTGTGTGTATCTATTGGTGGAGAAAGGAATAAGAAATAAGGAACGTGAACATTAAACTCAATAGCGAGGATGAGCTGAATAACTTCCTAAAGGAATCCAAACGGGTGGATAAGGAAGGTGCTTGGGAATCTGATGGATGTTTCTATGGATCTTATGTCTATCTCCACAATGGAAAACATTATGCCATTGGAGTGGAAGGATACAATGATGGCCCCGTGTATTATATCAAACACTATGGACATGATAGGGTCAAGGGTTATTATCTGGCAAGAGAAGTGGAGAAAGTCACAAGAACTGTAGTGGTGGAAGAATGGAAAGAAGTGAATACTGAATCATGAAAAATATCAATATCTATGTGAATAGTAAGTGTTTGGTTGAACCAACCTTAGTGTATCCTGAAAATGGCAAAATCCCTAGGGATTTCATTCCAGAAGTCGTGAAGCATATTCACGAAAATGAACGATGCGATATTGTCACTGTATCTGATGCTATTGTGAACTTCATCGGTGCTGCCATTGATGATGGAGACTTAAGAAGTGATGAAGTTTCCCTGTGGCTGGAGAATGAACTAATCGTCTATGACTCAGAAGGATGCCTGATTAACTTTCCATTCGGGTATTTTTACGCATATCCACTGACCTATAAGAATTGTTTGAATCAATAACATATACACCAGAATGAAAGAATTAACTGAAAATGTTCTGAAAGAATATAGCGAAATCTCAAACATGATTTATCGTAAAGCGAATGACATTGTGGAGTATTTCGCAAAGGTATTCAATAAGACATACAATGATGTCAATATAGTTGATTGGTATGTCAGCGTTAACACGGTATGTATCGAATGGGAAGAGACTTACTTTGAGTCCCATAATCATCAGGACATTCCATTGGACGCTGGAACTCTTGTCATTTACTTTAAAGACTTTTTATCTGATGGTTATATGAAAGTGATCGATGGTTTGAAAGCCAAGAAAGACGAGGAAGATAAGAAAGAGACGGAAAGATTGAAAGATATCAGATTTCAGGCGATTGTCCGCGAAACAAAAGCCTTGGGTGAAAAGACCCGCAACCTTGATCCAGAAGAAAGAAATAAACTGGAAGAATTACTTCTCAAGACATTAAAGGAACAATAATATGAAAGGTTATAAGGCAACATACGACATGAAGTGCATGGGGTTTACCTATGAAGTGGGTAAGACCTATAGTATTGATCATATGTCAATCTGTTCTCATGGATTCCATTTCTGTTCAAGGATGGAAGATGTCCTGAACTATTATAGTCTTGGAAAACAAGCCAATGGAACCAATTTCGTTCTACTTGAAGTGGAAGCTTTGGGAGTGGTTCAAAGTCAAGGTATATCTGACCCCAAGAGAGTGACTAATAAGATGAAGGTTATTCGTGTCATTCCAGAGGAAGAATACAAACACTTTAGGGATATTCATGTATTGAATTACAGTGGATATCTGATTTATGATAATGTTACCAAGACGGAATATAAGAGGAATGAAAAGGGCATGGTTCTTCATATTCATAACGAAGGGGGCGTTACTTACACTATTGAGTATAATGATAGGGATCTTATTACTAAACAGGTGAGTGATGGGCCTTTATTTATTCAAACAAGAACCTATGAGTATGATGATCGCGGAAATGTAGCCGAGTTTACTGTTCATAATCATTGTAAAGAAAACAATAGGAAAACATATGAAACTGTAAACTATTCTTATGTATATGATGAGAAAGGCAACATTGTGGATATTCATGAAGATAATATCTTATGTCCCTTTCCAGAGGATCGTTTTAGACATACCAAGAGAGTGTATGATGATAAGAATCGTATGATTAGTGAGAACGTCATTGGCAGTGTATCTTCAAGTAAAGTCATGGAATATGATGATAATGACAATGTGATCTACCTCAAAAGGATCTATGGTGATAACCTTAAGGTGGAATACAGAATAACAATTGAGTGAAAAGGGCACTCTAATACACTCTAATACACTCTAATACACTGACAATCAACTTTATGTGACAAAATGACACGGAGTTGTGCCATATTGTCGCGGTGTGTAGAATATAGAAATATGGGAGAGAATAGAAAGGAATAGAAAGGAAATATTATGAGTAAAATACAGAAAATTGGTGGAGCGATTTCGTTGATTTCAGCTTACACTTTGATCACAATAATTGCGTTTAATAATACTGAAGACTTTATCAGTGGAATCAAATGCGCTTTCAATGGTTGTTTATTGATGACTTGTGTTATTGGAATAGTCAGTGGATGGAACATGTTTATTACAGCAGATTGATTGATAGCACACCAGCGTAAAATGATGTCATGACCTACTACCTTTACTCTCCAACGAAACTTGTCAAGGTGATTGTCGCATCCAATGATGATGAAGCAATGGATAAGGCTCATACTGTCAAGCTTGAGAAGAACGTTCAATATGATCTGTTCACCAAGAACAATTGGGTCGGGACTATCTTCATTGCTTCCAGTAGGGAAGCCAATAGCACACCAGCCTAGAATCATGCCATGAACCGCCATGAAATGATACAGGCACTCATTAACTCTGACAATGGAGTTACTGAGGAACAAGCCAAGGGTGTTCTTGATAAGGCTGAAATCTATGCCTTGAAACACAAAGAGATTACTTATATCTGTCGGGACATTGGTTGCTTCTACCTTGTCAAGCATTCCTATCTGACAATGAGTGATGATATCATCGTCACTGTGATTCCCAAGACCTTCGTTAGCACACCAAACTAGAATAGAGACATGTCAAAGACCATCAAATACACGCCCAAAGTTGAGACTGTTACTTTTGAAGTTGGCAGGACTTACACCAGCAGTGACAAGGAGTTTTCCGCCTTGCTTGAGTGGTTCAAGTCCCGCAAGTTTATTGCCAGTGACTCATGGAATGATCTCACCAGCTTTCTCTCATATAATCAGGGAGGTGATAACGGAACTCCGCTTCATTGTATCACCATTCTTACTGCTGGTGGATCAGCCAACAGATGCGCCATCAAAGTCAAGTGGGTTTATGATGAATCCTACCTGATTGTTGAGGATCAGGATGCCTGATAGCACACCAGAATAGAATAGATCTAAGCAGTCCTTGACCTGTAAGGCTGTTAAGCGTCATGAGTTTCCTACGCTGGTTTTACTAAACGGAAACTTCGGATCGTGGGTGGGGTAGTGCGCCTCTGAAGCGATCTAGATAGGACAAACAAAGGCACTAGGTTGCAAATAGAGAGTGATCCGTCTTGAAAGCAACCGAAAATAGTTTAAACGGAAAAGGGGGTGCGAGTCCCCCAAGCTTTACAAACACTCCTATTACATAACCAAATAATTATTTCCGTTTTCACAATATAACTTTGTCGATATGACAAACAAATCAATCTGACAGATCTTTGACAGTGTTGTGGGAAACATGCAGTGGGATACAAATGCAGGTGTGTCATAATGTCACAGGTGTATGCGCGTCATTGTGTCACACTTTAATAATAGCACACCAAAATAGAATGTCAACATAAAGCTTTTGTCGTGGTGGACAAAACGATCCGTGGGGAGAGAGGGTGTCAGGGCAGTGGTTTGCACTCCCCACGGATCAATTCCTTTTAGCACACCAAACCAGAATACACACATGCACCTATACCTACCTGCGCACCTAGCGCACACCTGCACACACGGGATTCTATATCACATTGTCTATGACTGGATGGTTCCCGTGTTCACCACATTGATCCTTACAATGATTCTTATCCTTATCGGATCAATCGCTGTATATCTTATTAAGAATCTTAAGGATACTCATAAAGATGATCAGTATCCTTATGAATATTGATAATCATTATCAGTAAACCTGTTTCACTGATTATCTTGGGGGAATTGTCCTGATAGCACACCACCGTAAAATGTCGCCACGGGTGCGCGTGTTCATGCGCGTAACTGGATTGTATCAGTAAGGTTGCCATAGCGCACACCACTGTAAAGTGATGCCAGCGACTGTCATAGTCTAATGAGTATGACAATCTTGCTGCTCTGGTGAATCTTCCCCGCACACCACGGTAAAGTTGCGCCATGAGCTTTTATGCGTATAGCGATACCGATAGACATGATAGATGATCCACGGTTTGATGATATCCTGCCACGCTGAAAAGCACACCAGAATAAAGTTAAGCCGCAACACGATGAACCGCAACATCAGGAAATAGCGGAAGGGTGACGAAAGCGACCCGATGAATCAAACTGCTGCACCTCGTAATATGGGACAACCCAAGCAATACACTGTCGGCGCGAATCTGTCGGACAAGACGATGATCGCGGAAATCAGCAAGGAATTCACCCGCCCGGGCGCGGTCAAGGGTAACACCGTGATCGCTTCGGAGCGCGAGGTGGTGGAAATCATCACCAAGGTTGCCACGGATGCCCGTTTCGGCACGGATGGAAAAGACCGCTTCCAAGCGGAATGGGATGCGATTGTCGAGCGTGACCACGCTGGCAAGGGCATCGCCACCGCTGACAAGCTCAAGGCGCGGATTGCCGAGCTTGAGGCGAAGCTGGCCGCTCAAGCCTAATGGCACACCACGGGGAGGGTTGCAATAGGGCAACCCTCCCCTCACTTGAGCGCATTATAGCACACCACGTTAAAATGCGCTCAAGTGGGGGTGCGGTGAAATATTCCGCATCGTGGTGCGAGGGCGGGGAGGGGCTGGTCTTGTGAGTCTTGATCAGTCCCTCCCCAAACCGCACACCACCGTAAAATGTGACTATCGCCACGCTGGTTGAGCCTGAGAGGTAGCCCACGGGATTGGAAGTGAATAGACCTTGATCGGGTCTTGAAACAATCCCCCTCGAAAGGTGCAGAGCTACCAGCAAGTTAAGACAACCCTAGGCGGTTGATCAACCCTGATGCCCTGCGGAGCAAGATCCGCACACCATCTTAAAATGCCGTTATGGAAAGCATGACATTGTTCAAGGCTTTCGCTTTCGGAATCAACTCTGAAGCAAAGCACCCTTGGCAATGCCCTTACTTGAGGGCATTGCTTGCCACCACCACCAACCCGCGCACCGTTTTCCTGCTTGCCCGTTCATGGACAGCAGGGAGACTGCAACGCACACCAGAATAGAATACGACCATGCCCGACCTCACCATTGACTGCACACCAACATGGGAGGGGATTGCTCCCCTCTATCTCGAATTCGTTCAAACTGGCAACGCAACACAACGCGACATTGCCAGAAGCGAATTGATGAAGATGGCCAAGGCTGCTGACAAGTGGAATGCCCACTGCAAGCAGATGAAAGCCAACAGCACACCATCATAGAATACGACCACAGACTTTCATGGGTGATGGGGTTAACGGGTTGGGAGGATGCAGAATTATCTTCGGTCCTCCCAACCCCGAACCGCACACCTGATTAAAATCCTGACATACCCAAGATGCCCTGCGGAGCAAGATCCGCAAGCCCTGATAACCAAACCAAACCAATCCACCAAGACCATGCAAAACTCCGCAACCCTCGCATTCCACGCCGCCGCCTCCCGCATCGTTCGCAACAAGCCCAAGGGTTTGACCACGGCATCCCGCCGCTTGCACCACTGCAAGAATGAGCTTGCCAGTGCCAAACTCATGGGCCTGACCGACAAGCAGACGCTGGCTTGCTTCCGCCAGATCGAAGGCAACCCGCTCGCTGGCCTCAAGGACAGCACCGCGCTGGTCTACATCAGTCAGGCTCGCAGCGAGATGGGATACCGCAAGTATCGCAAGGCCAAGTAACACATACAACGCACCCTGATCCTACTGATCAAATTCCATGAGCTTCATGCTAGGAATTGGTTGGTAGGGTCAGGGGTTTTTTTAAAAGCCGCCTACCATAGAAAAATATATTTTGCAAAATTTGAAATGAATTCCCTATAAGCGATTTTATCTATCCTGCCATTTTAGCAGGATAAATGGTAGGATTCGGTCTTTTTCAATTACGCGACACATAACGCGACATAATGACGCGATTCGGTTTTTGGTGTCGCATTCCAAGCATTACGCGACACTTAAAATAAAAGGGCAGGTTAAAAAAATATTTTTTATGTATTTTTATCAGAATTCCCTATAGGTCGATTTGTTCAAATGAACAATCAATGGCTGCTATCATTTGTCTTATAGTAGTGTGAATCATAACCATTGTTATATCCACTCTCATAGCCTTCTTCTTTTCCCTCTTCCCATCCAATCATGAATGCTTCCTTGATGGACAGGTATAAACTACCATAGGTTTCATCAACATCGATTCCATGTGATTCACAAAATGATTTGAATGCTTCTTCTGCGTTTTTAGGCATATCGTTTATTTAATAGTTCTTTGTTTTCGTGAATGTTTCCAACAACTTCTAATATTATTTTAGAATCAATTAATGGACCATTGGGACTCCATTTACAAAGAGATGCATCCCACAATACTTCCAAATAAATGTTTTCTTCATCTTTGTGTTCAAAATAAGGCCAAGTCTCTTTATCCGCTTTGACTATATCTCCCTCATAGATCTCTTTACCATTCTTATCCTTTATTCCAACGTATTGCATGATGGGAGTTTCAGGAGACAATATAGTATTCAAACCAGTCAAACAAGCGGAATCATTTGGGTCGAGTCCGTTGCCCTTGGCTCCCGGGTTGACGTAAAATGCTCCGAATTTACCGACTACTACATCATACTCCATTTTTATACCAACCCAAGCTCTGAACTTTAGTTCCCGATTCATTCCTTATTTTACCACGAAATGAGATCTTGTCAACCATTTCCATATCGAGTCTCTCGATGTCTTCTTTGTGCCTCTTCTTCATTGGCCCAACTATCCTTATAGATATTCACCAACAGGTCTATGGTTCTTTGTTGTTCTGGTGTTGGTGTTCCCCTGAATACATATTCTCCATCTTCATAAAAGGACACAACATCAAAGCCCAATTTACGAAATATCATTTCTGGATTATGTGGATATGTTTTTAGATATTGTTGTTCCAAACTGTTTACTATGTGTGCTATGTGTCCAAGCCAGTCGTGTTGTCTTGCAATTTGATATACTTTACCTGTCTTTGTCATGACGAATATCTGTGGTAAAAATGGAGTCAATCTTTTCGCGCTGGATCTTGGATATCTTTTATCGACATCTTTTGGACCATTGATCTCTTTAAATGGACTATTTGGGTTAGTTTCATACCAATTTGCAATATCCTTGATATCATCTTCCGAAATTTCGGAACTTGATTGCTCGTTTAATACAAAATATGATTTGAAGCTTATCATCATTGGTATTTAACGTAAAATGGGTAGAATTCCCTTCTATTGTCAACCCTTAACTACGTCTTTTACTATTTGTTCCATGTCATACAAGTCTCTTACAAACTCAAGAAAGCGAGTTTGATACATGGTAAGGTTCGACTCTGGAAAGGTTTCATACATGATTGTTTTATTTCCCAATACGACACGAATCCAACCTTCTCTATAAAGTGTTTCATAAGACCATTGATGATAATCATTTGGTATGGGTTTGTCCGTGAATTGAAGATACTTGATTGCGTTTTCGATGATGTCTCTTGCGACTGGTCCATGTTTGCGAGTCCTCACCAAAGCAAAGTTACCAGAACGATCCACCCAAAATCCATAAGGCTTTTGCATGGGTAGGTCGGTTGCTTTACTTGACAACCCTATACTCTTGCTGGGGATCGTGTGTAATACACCCTCAGTCAGTATTTTGAAGTAGTCAATGAACCTTATCATCATTGGTATTTAACGTAAAATGGGTTAAATACTGATGTGTATAAGTCAAGATTGGACATAAGTGAACTTTACGATCATGTGGTGATTTCGGAAATGAATCAGAACGTGATCGACAAATTGGCGGATTATTATGAGGTGTCTTATCTTCCATTGAAGAACATTTTCGGTGATGATCTGCGTATTGCGATTCCGATCATGAAAGATCCGAAGGTAACGGAGTTACAGGCATTGATGAGCAGTGTCAAAAATTTCTCTAGGTTGGACTTGAAGAAGGGTAGTGTGGTTCGCAAGGTGAAGTTGCAGGATGGTTCGGAGAAGGAACAGGAAGTCAATCTTGGGCGTGTGATCAACAAGCTTAAGATCGGAGAAGACAAGAAGAAGGAGTTTCTGAACTGGTATGCGAAATACAAGGAGAACATCGATGATGATTCGGGCTACAAATACGTGATGATTGTTTCCCGACACCCGATTGATATCGTTCGTATGTCGGACCACGATGGAATGTCATCCTGTCACTCTCCAACCAATGGTCAATATTTCAAGTGTGCGGTGCAGGAAGCGATCACTGGTGGTGCGGTGGCGTATGTCGTTCACAGATCCGATTACGAATCCTTCATTGAGAATGGTGGTAATCTGAATGATGAAGGGGAAATATTCAGTGACAATGACAGAGGAATGCACGATG
>JACCDP010691821.1_pt1 | contig 20381 bp, 25 predicted proteins | sample 7445841 | NCBI WGS metagenome assembly JACCDP01 (sample SAMN15323441, study PRJNA562643) | freshwater metagenome | isolation source: river surface water | place: USA:Blue River Watershed | collected 2017-08-17
GAAATGCAGATGATCCAGGTGTGCCGGTAGTGATAACGGTAATTGAGTGTGCGGTAACTCTAATTGGGTTGTTATATTTGGTTTATCGAAATCATTTACGAAAATTGATTAATGATTAATTTAATTGTTAGTTCTAGTTTGGATCTAGACTTCGCTCACGCCTTGAGAAAACTTAAACTCGAGCTCGAAACTATCCTCTTTAATTTCCAACATTTCAGATAGGATTCGACGAGTTTCGGATTCAAAATCTTCCGGATTTTCAACAACAATATCTAGAAAATCCAGCTCATCTACTGAGATCTTAAAGCCTTCGGGATCTGATTGAACATTCCCAATAAATTTAGTTTTAATCAACTTTCCACCAATTCTTTCCTAATAATGGCTCAAATGATTCCATAATTGCCCGCGCTGTTCCACTTGATATTTCTTTGTGTCTAGGAATAGGAACCCTTAAATTTAGAATTATTAACTTATCGTGAGATCCGCCGTGCTTAATTTTTACTCTGGGTAGTCCCAGATCGCTAGCTTTAAAATTTATTAACTTAATTAACTCTCTCCGATTCACTAGATAAATCAAGCAAAATGCCTCCTTACAAAAATTACGAAAAGAGAAATGTGTGAATAAGTAAGGTTGTGGATAGAATTTCGAAGTGAAAACACTTGATGGTGGGTTATCAACCGCCCTGGAATTAAATGGTAATAAATTAAGCACATCGCTTTGGACTGGTGAATTAATTCGTACCGCCCCAGATGAAATTACCAAGGCGCATTTAGATTTTATTATTGCAGGTGCTGAAATAATTATTACCTCTGCCTATCAACTCTCCTATTTAGGTTGTGAAAATCGTGGTTGGAGCAGTGCGCAAACAGATGAGGCGCTTTATAAATCTACACAATTAGCAAAGGATGCAGTTTCTCAATCTGGAAAGGATGTGAAGGTTGCTGCCTCAGTTGGTCCATATGGCGCAGCACTTGCTGATGGCTCTGAGTACCGCGGCAATTACGGTGTTGGTAGATCTGCATTAAAGGATTTTCATGCAAAGAGAATCGAGTTATTAATCGCGAGCAAACCTGATTACTTGGCGCTAGAGACTATGCCAGATACCCAAGAGGTTGAAGTCTTATTGGATTTGCTTAGTGATTGCCCGATTCCATATTGGGTTTCATACTCATGCAAAGAGGGAAATCAGACAAATGCTGGTCAATCATTTGCTGGTGCAGTTGATCTGGCACAGAGTGCTATGGCAGTAGGTATTAATTGCACAGCCCCAGAATTAATTACTGATTTGTTAGCAAGTGCTTCATCTTCAATCCCATATGTGGTTTATCCAAACTCTGGACGTATGTGGGATGCGGCAGCAAAGGTGTGGATAGGAACAAGTGAAGTTGGCTTTGCCGATTCACTTGTTAAGGAGTGGATTGATTTAGGCGCAGAGATTATTGGTGGCTGCTGTGGGATTGGGCCAAAAGAGATCGCCTCGCTTAGAATTTCCTAATGAAGAGACAATTTCCAAGATGGAAAAATATAAAACCACTTCTAGGTTGGTCACTTCCTAAATTCCCACTGCAAGATCGCAAATTAAAACGGGTTGTTAATCTACAAGAGATGCGCCTGCTTGCTCGCAAGAGAGTTCCAAAAGCTGTCTTTGATTATGTCGATGGTGGTGCAAATGATGAGATTTCCTACCAACGAAGCGCTGAAACTTTTTCTAAGGTTCAATTCCATGCTCGTGTGCTGCGTGATGTTTCCAAAATTGATTTAACTACCAAGATAGCCGGTAGAGATAGCACTATGCCAATTATTTTTGCACCAACTGGTTACACCCGCATGATGAATTACGAGGGTGAGTCGATGGTGGCACAGGTTTGTGAAGAGAATAATTTAATTTACTCACTCTCAACAATGGGTACTACATCTTCACAAGAGATTGCAGATCAGGTTCCGGGAGTTCGTCGTTGGTTCCAGCTTTACTTGTGGCGCGATCGCTCACAATCTTTGCAATTTATTTATGGTGCAAAAGAGGCGGGCTTTGAAGGTTTAATCCTTACTGTAGATACCGCAGTTGGTGGTATCAAGTGGCGAGATATGCGAAATGGATTAACAGTTCCACCGAAGATCACTTTGAAGACATTTTTAGATATGGCACTAAAGCCAAAGTGGTGGTTTAACTTACTTACTACCGCCCCACTTGAGTTTGCTACTTTCCGAAACTTCAACAAACCACTATCTGAAATTGCCGCAACCGTTTTTGATCCAGCAGTTACCTTTGCCGATGTTAAGTGGCTTCGCTCAGTTTGGAAGGGCAAGTTAATTATTAAAGGAATCCAAACAGTTGAAGATGCTAAGCAATTAGCAAAGATCGGTGTTGATGCAATTATTCTTTCCAATCATGGTGGTCGCCAATTAGATAAATCAGTTGTGCCACTTGAGATCCTGCCTGAGGTGCGCAAAGCGGTTGGCAAGAAGGGCAAAGGAACACAGATTTATATTGATGGTGCGATCATGAGCGGCGCAGATGTACTCGCTGCAGTTGCACTTGGTGCAGATGCGGTATTAATTGGTCGTGCTTATTTATACGGCGCTATGGCTGCAGGACGCGAGGGTGTTCAGAAGGTTGTAAATACCTTGCGCTTTGAGATGGAAACTGCGATGAAGTTAATGGGTGCGCGAAACATCGATGAGTTAACACCGGAGTTTGTTAGCTTACGTAAGTAAAAACTAGGCGTAGCGAGAGTGCAGTGCGCCATCGACCATTAGGTCAGCACCAGTTACAAATGAGGCATCTTTAGACAATACAAAGATAATTGCATTTGCAATCTCTTCAGGAGAACCAAAGCGTCCGTTAGGTGCCACTGAGAGTGCATGTGCCTTCTCATCTGGGAAGGTCTCCATGTAGCTCTTTAATAACGGCGTTGCAGTAGTTCCAGGAGAAACAGAGTTAACTCGGATTCCATACTTGCCCTCATCTAATGCAAGGTTGCGAGATAAGCCAACAATGCCACCTTTAGCGGCTGAGTATGGGAAAAAGTTAGGGCGAGACATGCGGCCGTGAATTGATGAGATATTTACGATTGAGCCGTACTTTGATTTACGCATTGCTGGCAAACATAATTTTGCAACATACCAACTAGATTTTAGGTCGAGAGCGAAGAACGAGTTCCACTCCTCCTCTTTGTACTCAACAGCATCAGCGTATGAGTTACGACCAGCATTTGAAACGGCAAGTGTTACATCACCAAAGGTGGAAACCAATTTGTCATAACCTGCTTTGAAATTATCGTAATTAGTTACATCTGCTCTTTGGTATTGAACTTGGAAGCCCTCTTTGGTTAATTTCTCCACCAATGCAGTTGCTTTGACATCATCAATATCAACAAAGGAGACCTTGGCACCCTCTTTAGCGCCACCGATAACAATCGCTTCGCCAATACCTGCTGCTCCGCCAGTTACAAATAAATGTTCACCTTTTAAAATCATGCTGATCGTGCTCCTAATCCGCCATCTACGGCCCAATCAGATCCACTTACATATGTAGCTTTATCAGAGAGTAAAAATGTAACAACCTTGGCAACCTCACTTGGCTGACCCATACGACCTAATGGTTGAATTGATGTTGCACGTTCTGTTCTGCCAGCTTCAGCATTTAACCAACCCTTAGTTAAATCGGTGAGAATATAGCCAGGTGAAACTGTGTTTACCCGAATCTCATGCTTTCCTTCATCTAAAGCTAAGTTTCTAGTTAAACCAAGTACTGCGGATTTTGCAGCGCCATATGGGAAAAATCCTGGATAAGTTAATTTGCCGTGAATTGATCCGATGTTAACAATTGAACCTTTGCCAGCCTTGCGCATGGCAGGAAGTGCCAACTTAGCGGTTAGCCAAACTGGTTTCATATCAACTGCGAAAAAATCTTCCCACTCTTGATCAGTCATGGTAACTGGATCAGCATGTGAGTTAACGCCAGCATTATTTACAACACCAGTTACCTCACCTTGTGCTGAAACAATCTCATTAAATGCCTTTGATAATTGTTCAAAGCTAGAAACATCTGCCTTAACAAATTTAACATTGCTTTCTAGTTCAGCAGCTAACCTCTCACCTGTAGCTGAATCGATATCAACAAAGGAGACCTTGGCACCCTCTGCGAGACAATCGCGAACAATTGCTTCGCCAATTCCCTTTGATCCACCTGTTACAAATATGTGATGACCGGCTAATTTCATGTTGTTAACCTACCTTACTAGCGCTAGATACTGCACCCATAAATGCGATCACATTTTCTTTAACTTTATCTAAACCACCCTTGGTCAACGGCCCACCCAAGCCAATTAAATTGGCACCGGCGGCAAACCAATCATCAACTGTTCCCAAAGTAATTCCACCAGTTGGGCACCATAAACGATTGGGGTAAGGATCCCGCAAAGCTTTCAGATGTGACGGCCCATATGTGCTAGCTGGAAATAATTTGAGAATATCGGCGCCAGCATTAATTGCAGTTCCTACCTCTGTTGCAGTTGCAATACCAGGCATTGAAATTAAATCTAGTTTTTTAGTTTTTTCAATTACATCTACATCGGTATTTGGCGAGACTATAAATTTAGCGCCAGCCTTTGCTGAAGCTTTTACATCTTTCTTGCTTAAAACAGTTCCTACGCCAACTACAAGATCTTTGTTATTGGATAGAGATTCGACAATATTTAGCGCACCTGGCGTTGTTAAAGTAATTTCAATTGCGCGGATTCCGGCATCAACCATGGCATCTGCCATTGCTTGCCCAGTTGCTTGATCATTTGTGCGAACCAAACCCATGATCTTGTATTTAAGAAGTGAATCAATTGTGCTCATTAATTACACCACCACTTCCTGTTGGCAATCCAGTCCAGTCCCCAAACATACTTGCAACACGTGCGCCAGATCTACTTCCCTGTCGAAGTGCATCAAGTGGATCCATTCCACTTAGCAATCCTGCGATTGTGCCGCCGGTAAAGGCATCTCCAGAACCGACTGGATCAACAGCATTTACCTTTGGCGGAATTATTTCCCCGAACTCACCATTAATTGAGTAGCGAAGTGGTTGATCTCCATTTGTCATAACCGCAATCTTGCAGCCACGATCATTTGCCTCTTTTAATACCGATTTAGCATCTTTGCTACCAAAGACAACCTCATACTCGCTCTCGCCACCAATTAAGAACTCCACATTATTTGCAAGTGGATTTAAGGTTTTAGCAGCTGCTTCATCACTCCATAATTTACGCCGCAGATTTAAATCAAAGCTGCTCATTACGCCTAATGCTTTTGCTCTTTCCAGAGTGTGGGCAACCGCTTTGGCGCCACTTTCTGAGATTGCACATGTAATTCCAGTTGTATGTACCCATCTGGAATCTGAAATAAATTCATCTTTGATATCACTGGCTTCGATTGTTGAGGCGGCAGAGCCCTTGCGCAGATAGGTTGTTTCAACAGGTGCATCCTTTCCAGGATTGCGCACCATTGCGCCGGTAAAAAATGGCACTCGTTTAACAGTTGAAACGTCTACACCCTCTGCTGCAATATCTTTAATCATCACATCACCCAATTGATCCTGGCCAAATCGTGAGAAAAATTGAGATTTAAGACCTAATCTAGAAAGTGCCACAGCAACATTTACTTCAGCACCTGCTGTTACTCGCTCATAATTGTGCGCAGTTAACACCGAATCGGTATCGGTTGAGATAAACACAGAAAGTGATTCACCAAAGGTGAAGAGATCAAATTTCAATTAAGCGCCAAACAAATTTGTTTTTTTACCAACCACGCCAGGGGAGGCAATAAAGATGAATCCCGCTTCAGGGTATTGATTTAAATCCATCTCCTCCCCAGGATTTCCAACTGCAGTTGTAATAACAAGTTGATCTAATTTTTCACCGGCAAAGCAGCAGGATGTAACTTTTTGTACAGGTAATTTAATCTCTTCAATTAATTTTCCAGTTTTGCCATCAAAACAACGGACACATGATCCCATCCAAAATGCTACCCAAAGATTGTCATTGGCATCTGAACACATGCCATCTGGATAACCCATGCCATCGGTAATTTCTACCAAAGTGCGACGGTTAGAGATCTCACCATTGTTGTAATCAAACTTTTCAACCTTCATCGCCAAGGTATCGATATAAAACATTTGGGATTGATCTACTGTCCAATCCATACCATTTGAGATTCCAACCTCACCAAATAATCTATTTAACTTTTTACCATCTTTACTTAAGCGGTAAAAAGCTCCCTCATTACTTTGATTCTCATAAGCCATAGAACCTAAGAACAATTCACCAGTAGGTGACACCTTTGCATCATTCCAACGCAGGACATTTGTATCTTTAAAACCATCCGCCTCTTCGCGAGATGGCATGGTGTGTAACTTTCCATCGCCATCTCTTAAAACTGGTCCATTAGCTGTACCTAAAATCTCCCCGCCAACTGTGCGTGGAATTTGAAAACCAACTGGCTCATCTGTCTTGTACTCACCAGTTGCACCCGTTGCAATATCGCGCCATCTAATTGCTTGGCCATAGATATCGCACCACTGAACATGATTATTGCCAGCACCAGATGAGGTTGGACCTTCACCTAATTGATTGCGTCGATTATCAAAAACTTCGACCGCGATTGTCATGCCTTAACCCTTTAAGGAACCGCTGAGCAATCCCTTTAGGAAGTAGCGTCCTAAGAAGATATAAACAATTAAGGTTGGCAGCGAAACAATAAGTGAGGCGGTCATATTTACACCGTAGTAAACCTGGTTTGAAGAACCGGTAATAAAGTTTAATGCGGTTGTTGCCACGGATAATTTAGGTGAGCCACCAGTTAAGAAGATTGCAAACAAGAAATCATTCCAAGCTGAAGTGAACTGCCAGATAAGCACAACTACGAATGCAGGCACTGAAAGAGGCAAGATGATTGAGCGATAAATTCGCACCATTGAAGCTTTATCTACTCGACCAGCCTCAATTAATTCATTTGGAATACTCTCATAGTAATTTCGGAAAATTAAGGTACAGATTGGGATTCCATAAATTACGTGAGCAAATACCAAAACATAAATAGATTTATTTACACCAAGCTCAGTTGCCAGTCTTACTAATGGAATCATGATTGCTTGATAAGGAATAAACATACCGAAGAGGAACAATGTGAAGATTAAGTTTGATCCCTTGAACTTCCATTTAGCAAAAACATACCCATTAATTGATCCAATTACCGCCGAAAGCAGCGCTGATTGAATTACGAAGAAAAGGGTTCGAGTCATTGACTCTGAGATCGCTTGTGGGAAGTAATCAGTACCATTCCAGGCAACAGACCATGCGGAGAAATCTAACTTCTCTGGCAATTTAAAGGCGTTGGTTAAGTAAACATTTTTTACACCTTTAAGTGAGTTAATAACCATCACATAGATTGGCATAACTACTAAAAACCAAATAAAAGCTAAAGATACATAGCGGAAGATCAACCAAAACTTCTCTTTGCCATTTAATTTACGCTTTTTATTGCGTACATCAGCCTTTGCGGTGATTAAGTCGACTATATCTTTACTCATCAGCGATACGCCTGTTGTTTGTTGTTATAGCGAAGGTATGGAACTACCACGATAGCAATCATGATAAGTAAGACGATTGCGATAGCTGTACCCTTGGCGTAATTACGTTGATCAAATGTAGCCTCCCACATATAAACTGCAACTACTTGAGTTACATATGATTTACCGTTAATACCAATAATTAAATCAAAGACCTTCATTGAAATATGACCCAAAATAATAAGGATTGTTAGCAATGTTGGTGTTAGTTGTGGAAATAAAACATGTCGGTAGATCTGAGCTTCAGATGCACCATCTACTCGAGCAGCCTCGCGCATATCATCTGGAATTCCGCGGAAGCCAGCTAGGAATAATGCAAGTACATAACCTGACATCTGCCAGATCGCAGGAATTGCCATTGAATACATGGCACCTTTTTCAGAGACGTACCAATCGTTTTGTAAAAACCCTAAACCAACCTTTTGCAGCGCAAGATTTAATCCGCCTGCTTCTTCATCTCGAGCTGAGTTCAACAACCAGTTAAATACTGTTCCCATTGCGATAAATGAGATGGCCATTGGGTATAAATAGAAAGAGCGGAAGAAGCCCTCGCCTTTAATTCCCTTTTCCAAAAGTAGGGCCATGATAAAGCCGGTAATTAATGTTCCTAAAATAAATACAATTGTAAATTTAACTAAGTTTCCAAGTGAGTGTGTAAACCGCTCATCACTTATTAAATCTGTGTAATTCTTTAATCCAACATACTCGATCGCCTTTTTTGTGCCGGAGTTTTGGTTGGTTAGAGATACATTTACCGACCAAATAATCATTCCGTAAACGAAGATAACCACAGTGATAATTGATGGAAGTACGAATAACAATCCACCGATACGAGTAAGAACGGGGCGCTTATTACCTGTCGCTTGCTTGGACATGATCCCCTTCAGTTAAGAACTACTGGTCTTACTTTAATAAGTTAACACTTTAGTACTTAAATACAAAAAATAGAAAACTTTGCTGGGCGGTTGCCCACCCAGCAAAGTTACTTTCTATTGACTAACTATTAAGCCTTGCCAGCTTCGTAAGCTGCTGCAAGATCCTTAGCAAGTCCGGCGTTATCTTTGTATCCGCCTGAGAAATACTTACCTACAGCTGCGTTGTATGCAGCCATAAGTGCGTTATTTCCATTTACACCGTGAACTGTTGAACCGACTAAGCGATCCTTTGACCAGTCTGCGGCTGCTGATTTTAGATAATCATCGTAAAGAGATAGATCTGAGTCTGTACGAGCTGAGATAGATCCCTTCTTTGGATTAAATGCATCCTGTCCTTCTTGTGATCCACAAACCTTCAACCATGCAAGAGCAGCGTTGCGGTGTGGTGCACCAACTGGAAGTGTGAATGAGTCAGATAGCCATTGGTATGTTCCAACAGTTCCTGGAGCTGCTGCATATGTGTAGTCAGTTCCAAGCTTTAATCCATCTGATTGCCATTGTGCTGAAGCCCAGTCACCCATGATGAAGAATCCAGCTTTACCGGAAGTTACTAACTTTCCAGCATCTGGCCAATCAAGGTTTCCTGCGCCCTTGTTTCCGTATGAAAGTGCTTTCTGGAAGTTCTTGATACCAGCAGTTACTTCTGGACCTGTCCATGAAGTTGAACCGTTGTATAGACCTTCGAACTTGTCAGCACCCATTGTTGCAAGAAGCATCCAGTCTAGAAGGTGAGCAATCGCCCAGTCTCCCTTTCCAGCAAGTGCAAGACCTGTAACTCCAGCCTTCTTGAACTTCTCAAGATCAGCAAAGAATTCATCAAGTGTTGCAGGTGCCTTTGTAATGCCAGCCTTTGCAGCTGTTGCAGGGTTCCACCACAAAACGTTTGCGCGGTGAATGTTTACTGGAACTGAGTAAATCTTTCCATCAACAGTAAGAGTTTTGATTAAGTCAGCTGGGAAAATCTTGTCCCAACCTTCTGAAGCGTATAGAGATGTTAGATCCTCTAATTGTCCGCCCTTAACATAACCATCTAGCTCCATACCAGCATGTGCTTGGAATGAATCAGGTGGCTCGTTAGCATCCAAACGGCTTTGTAGTACAGCCTTTGCGTTTACACCAGCACCACCAGCAACAGAGGCGTTAATGAACTCTGTGTTTGGGTTTTGTGCGTTGAAAACATCAACCATTCCTTGTAGGCCAGCAGCTTCGCCACCAGATGCCCACCAGGTAAAGATTTCAAACTCTGTGTCTGTGTTTGCTGCTTCATCGCTAGATGAAGAACAACCTGTTAGCGCTAATGCGATAACAGATGCTGCAGCAACAAGACGAAATGAACCTTTACGCATTCATTTCTCCATTTCTTTTTATAGAGTCTCTATAAGAGATTGGCACAACGAGGACCGTCGAACCTGAGAGGATCATTGCCCTTATGGGGTGTGGCGTCAACGATCAACAGGTAAAGATTGTGCATCTTTTGTACTAGTTATCTAACTGTTATAAAGATGCTCGCAGGAATCTCAAGTAGTGGTCAAGGGTTCTTGGCAAGGCTGGAAATAGCCCTAATCTTCTCGTTATGACCACCAAAAAACATGACTTAAAAAGATTGTCCACAATTTTTACCGCAGCTCTTGCATCTGATTGTTTAGATCATATGGGTTATCGCAATCAGGTTTTGAAATCAGATATTGAAATGATTTCTGGCGATGGCGTAATGATGGGATATGCATTTCCAGTAAAGGTTGAAGCGGTTTTTGAAGCACCTGAAGTTCCATATGTTGGCTTATTAAAAGCTTTGGATGAGGTTGGTGAAGATCAGGTTTATGTAACACCATCAAATAGAAATAATGGTGGCGGACATCCGGCAGCTTTTTGGGGCGAATTGCTTTCAACTGCTTGCAAACATAAGGGCGTAGCTGGTGCATTAACTGATGGCCCAGTTCGTGACACAACCAGAATGCGCGCTTTAGGTTTTAAGGTATTTGGTGTTGATACATCTCCCCTAGATATTAACTCTCGCTATGAAGTAGTTGCGCACAATGTTCCTTGTGAAATTGATGGTGTAACTATTAATCCAGGTGATCTAATAGTTGCCGATATTGATGGCGTAGTTGTGATTCCAGTTAATTTAATTGATGAGGTTGTTGCTCGCGTTGAAGAGAAAAACTCTGGTGAGAACCTATTCCGTGATGCAGTGCGTCAAGGAATGCCACCATCTGAGGCCTTTGCCAAGTTTGGAGTCTTGTAAGTGAAGCCAATTGTTCAGGTTTCGCTGGATCTAACCGATATCAAAGAGGCGATGGAGATGGCGCACACCGCCATGCGCGCTGGTGTTGATTGGTTAGAGGCAGGTACCCCTTTTATTTTGGCTGAAGGTTTACATGGTGTTCGCGCACTTCGCAGTGAGTTTCCAAATATTCCAGTGGTTGCAGATTTAAAAACTATGGATGGTGGATATTTAGAGGCAGAGATGATGGCAAAGGCAGGTGCAACACATGTTGTTGTAATGGCTCGTGCTCATCCAGAAACTATCAAAGTTGTTGTGCAAGCTGGAAAAGATTGTGGCGTAACTGTGATGGGCGATAACTTGGGATGTCCTGACATGGTTGCCGGGGCTCGAATGCTCGAAGATCTTGGTTGCGACATGGTGATTCACCATATTGGTTATGACGAAAGACGTGGAATTGCAGCTGCTGGAAAAACACCACCTAATCCTCTTGATCAATTAAAAGCTGTAGTTGATGCAGTTGGTGTTCCAGTACAAGCTGTTGGTGGATTATCACTTGAGCAAGCAATTGCATCTCCTTCATATGGCGCACCACTTGTTGTAATTGGTGCTCCCCTTGCAATTGATGCCGATTCATTTTCAAGAGGTGCTGGAAATGTTGAAGAGGTACTTCGTAAAATTTGCGAAAAGGTTCATGCATATGGCGATGTTGCAATCACACCTAGAAAAAACTAACTGGAAAAACTAACTAGAAAGAGTTAAAGATGAAATCAATTGGCGTAGTTAATTACTCATCAAAACCAATGAGTGTTGAGCTGCAAGAGATTGAGCGCCCAGTTGCCGGAGATGATGATGTAATCATGCAGGTTGAGGCGGTCAGTGTTTGCGGATCTGATCTACACCAATGGCATGGCACCAACTCTTGGGCGGTTAATTACCCAGTTGTTTTAGGACATGAGTTTTGTGGCGTTATCGCCGAGCTTGGTAAAAATGTTAAAGCTGCTGGTAAGTGGAAAGAGGGCGATCGCGTAGTAACAGAGACTGCTGCGGTTATTGATGCAGATTCACCAATGTCACGTATTGGTAAGTACAACTTAGATCCAAGTCGTAAAGGTTTTGGCTACGGCGTAAATGGTGGAATGACACGTTATGCCAAGGTGGCATCCCGTCTGTTGCACCGTGTTCCAGAGAATATTTCATTTGAGTTTGCCGCGATGACAGAGCCATGCGCAGTTGCATACAGCTCAACAATTGCACCTGGCTTTATTAAACCTGGTGATCGCATTGTCGTGCTTGGCCCTGGACCGATTGGCGTACTTGCTGTTGCGATGGCACGTCTTGCTGGGGCTGAGGTTGCATTGGTTGGTCTTGAAAAAGATCGTAATCGTTTAAATATTGCAAAGGCTTATGGCTGTGAAGTAATTATTGGTGATGCTAATGAGTGGGCAAAAACAGTTGATGGCTTAGGTGCAGATGGTGTTGTTGATGCTGCTGGTGTTAGCGCATCTTTAAAACATGCACTTGAAGTTGTTCGCCCAGATGGTTGGATCTCCAAGGTTGGCTGGGGCCCACAACCACTTGATTTCTCATTAGATCCACTTGTTGCAAAAAATGTAACGCTGCGCGGAACTTTTTCCCATAACTGGCCAATGTGGGAGCGCGTACTTCGTCTACTTGCTACTGAAAAATTAGATTTAAAACCAGTACTAGGCGGCGTATTTCCAATTGAGCAATGGCAAACCGCATTTGAGAAGATGCAATCTGGTGAGATTCTAAAATCAGTTATTAAGCCGGTATAGCGTGCGTCTTAAAGATAAGGTAATTATTGTTACCGGAGCTACCTCTGGAATCGGTAAAGCTATAGCAGTTCGCGCAGTAGCTGAAGGTGCCAAAGTTTTAATACATGGAATTGAAAAAGCAGATGGTGAGAAGGTAGTTGCAGAATTAGGCGCAAGTGCATCCCTTTGCATTGCAGATTTAGCAGATGCGGCAACACCGAAGAAAATTGTTGATGCAGCCATTGCCGCCTTTGGCAAGGTTGATGCAGTTGTAAATAATGCAGCGATAATTGAACGAAATAACTTGAGCCAGTTAACTCCTGAGGCATTTACTAAAACCATCACCGTTAATCTGCAATCAGCACTCTTTTTAATTCAAGCCGCTTTTCCTCATTTAAAACAAACACAGGGCTGTGTTTTAAATATTGGTTCAATTAATGCCTACAGCGGTGAATCCTCATTACTTGCCTACAGCATCGGTAAAGCAGGACTTCAAACCATGACTCGTAACTTAGCTAATGCTCATGGTGTAGATGGTGTGCGATTTAATTTAATTAATCCAGGTTGGATTCTGACTGATCGTGAGTATGTAGATCAGGTAAAGAAGGGCATGCCAGAGGGTTGGCCACAAAAATTAGGACGTGACAACATTCCATTTGGTGTCATGAGCACCCCAGAACAATTAGCCGCTGCTTGTGTTTACTGGATTGGTGATGAATCAAAACCTTTTACTGGTTCAGTAGTTGAACTAGAGCAATTTTCCATAATCGGAAGAAATCCGGAGAAGTAAATGCCAAAACTTGCCGCATTCCCAAAGGGATTTATTAAGCAATTAGTTGCCGGAGAAATGAGTATTTATGAGTGGATCAAATTAGGTGATGAGTTAAATGTTGATGGCCTTGAGTTTTACAACAACTTTGCTGATGTGAAGGATGAGAAGAATTGGGCGCCGATTCGTAAAGCGGTTGAGGACACCGGAATGGTAATTCCGATGATGTGCGCCTCCCCTGACTTCACAATTCCAGATGCAGCACTTCGCAAGCAAGAGGTAGAAAAAGAGATTCGCGCAATTGAGATGAGCGCAGCCCTTGGTGCAAAGTACTGCCGCGTTTTATCGGGACAGCGCCGGAAAGATATAACTCGCGAAGAGGGAATGAATTATGTGGTGGAATCAATTGAGGCTTGTATCCCAACTGCAGAAAGTTTGGGCGTTACCTTAATTATCGAAAATCATTACAAGGATGATTTTTGGACCGAACCAGAGTTCGCACAAATGATGGATGTATTTGTCGAACTAGTAAATCGCATTCCATCACCAACATTCGCAGTTAACTTTGATCCATCAAATGCAATTGCAGCTGGTGAAGAGCCACTTGAATTATTAGAAAAGGTGAAGCATCGCGTTGTGACAATGCATGCAAGTGATCGTTACTTAGCAAATGGCACCATCGAGGATTTACGTAAAGCCGAGGGTGGAACCGCAGGTTATGTTTCCTTTTTCAAACATGGCGTAATTGGAAAAGGATTAAATGATTACGATGCAATCTTTTCAACTCTAAAAGCAGTTGGTTTTGACTCTTGGATCTCAATTGAAGATGGCGTAGATGGCATGGAGCAAATGCATGAGAGCGCTGATTTCTTACGGGAGAAAATTAAAAAGTATTGGCCTAATTACCAGCCACGATAATGTTATTTAGCGGCTTACCTGCTGCTAATAACTCCAATTGAGATTTAATTAATCTTCTAGCTCTTGGTTCAAAGGCTGTTGTATTTCCACCAACATGTGGTGAAATCAAAACTCCCTTTGCGCTCCACAATGCATGACCCTCTGGAAGTGGCTCTGGATCAGTTACATCTAATGCAGCAGTAATTCTTCCGCTATTTAACTCTTTAACCAATGCATCGGTATCAACAATTGGACCACGTGCCACATTTACCAATAATGCGCCATCCTTCATTAAAGCTAATCGACGGGAATCAAATAGATGCTTACTCTCTTTGGTAAGTGGCAAAATCAAAATAACCACATCAAGTGATGGCAGATGCTTATCTAAATCAGAAATTGGTGTTGTGTTATCACGGCCGCTTTGGGTAAATGGCATGATCTCAACCGAAAAACCAGAGAGCATTCGTGCCACTGTTGAACCAATAGAACCAAATCCAATTACACCAATCTTGCGATCATTAATTGATTTCTCGCGAGTGTGTACCCACTTGCCTTTATCTTGATTGCGGACAAACTCTGGGAAACCGCGAAGGGATGCAATTGTTAAACCAACAGCTAATTCAGCGGTTGAATCATCATGAATGCTGCGACCGTTGCACAAAGTCATGCCGGGGCGAACAAACTCCATCGCATCGTCATAACCTGCATTTGGCATTTGTAAATACTTTAAATTGGGCATCTGTTTTGTTAACTCAAGTGCAGCTCGCCCACCCATATATGCCGGCATATAAAAGGTAACCTCAGAGAAATCTCCACCATCAGCTGGTGTTGTAGCAGGTGATAACTTTTTAAAGGCTGAAGGAATATCTAAATCATCCCACTGCGTCCAAACCACCTGACTCATAGATTTTCCTTCTCATTAATATCAATGGGGGTTACAACAACCTTATTCACCAAAGTTCCAACCTCAGCAACATTAATTGTTACAAGATCTCCAGCTTCAAGTGAAATATCAAGTGGTGGAACTATTCCAGTACCAGTTGAAAGGATTGCACCGACTGGAAATGATTGGCATCTAAATAGGTACTCGATTAGATCTGCAAAACTTCTATTTAATTGGGCAAGTGAGGTTTGTGCCTGCCACACAATATTTGTACCGCGTTCGATCTTGGCATCAATTGCAAGGGAGGAGTAATCCTTGATCTCCCAGATTGGCCGGATCATTGGGCCAACCGCATTTGATCCGTAATAAATCTTTGCCTGTGATAGGTAAAGTGGATTTTCACCCTCAATATTTCGTGAGGTCATATCATTGCAAATTGTTAAACCTATTAACTCACGATACTTATTTATAACTATTGCAACCTCTGGCTCTGGAACTGAGGTCAGCGCATCTGCGCGAATTCCAACATTGGCATTTGTGCCAACAGTTCTGCGTGCAGTTGCTTTGAAAAATATCTCTGGTCGATCTGCTTCATAAACTAATTGATAGACATCTGGAATTCCGCTCTCCTCTTTACGAGCATCGCGAGATCTTTGATAGGTAACGCCAGCTCCCCAGATTTCAGAGTCTGCTGCAATTGGCGCAGTTAATGTGCCAATTACCTCTTCGCTGCCAGCTTGCTCAAACAAAGATTTGAACTCTGCAATCGGTAACTCAAGTGCATCTGAGATGGTGGCTACCTTTGGAATAGCAAAGTACTTTCCATTAACCGCCTTGGTGATGCGATATTTGTGCCCTGCGGTATGTAAGACCGCAATAAAGGATTGATTACCTGTGCTTTGCTCGCTCATAAACGCAATAGTATATGAAGGTGATTGATAATGAATTCAGCGGATTAACCGCAATTATTACCGGTGCTGGCTCTGGAATTGGTCTTGAGGTAGCCAAGGGATTAAAAGCTCGTGGCGCCACCGTATTTGGTTTTGATATTAATGAAGGAGAAATGGCATCAGTTGCCACCTTTATTAAATGCGATATTGGGGATGCGCAATCTGTAACAGATGCATTTGCTGAGTTTTCCAAGAAGAGCGGAAAATTAGATATTTTAATTAACAATGCCGGAATTGGTTCACTAACAACAGTAGAACATGAAACAGATGAAATTTGGCAAAAAGTATTAAATGTAAATGTGGTTGGAACTGCACGTGTTTCACGTGCTGCAATTCCATTGCTTCGCAAATCTAAATCTCCAGCAATCGTAAACACCGCATCCATTGCTGCTACAGATGGAATTCCAAATCGCGCTGCCTACAGTGCCTCTAAAGGTGCGGTTCTGACATTGACACTGGCAATGGCAACTGATCACATCAAAGATAAAATTAGAGTCAACGCAGTAAATCCTGCGACAACTGATACGCCTTGGGTACAAAGATTGTTAAATCAATCTGAAGATGCAACTGCTGCTCGTGATGCATTAGAGGCTCGCCAACCAATGGGAAGATTGGTATCACCAGCAGAGATCGCTTCAGCAATAATTTTCCTAGCTAGCCCATTACAAGCATCGGTCACTGGCACCACAATTAATATTGATGGTGGCATGCACTCACTTCGGATTCCAAAGTGATAAATAATTACCGATACGGCGCATACGCACTGCTGGCAATTGGATTAATCAATCTTAGATATCAAACTGGAAGTGCCAATAATTTCAATAATAGCTCTGTACTAATTGGTTTAGGTTTAATTGGATTACTTATTACCTTCACTCCAAAATTGAAGGATCACCTATCCAAACAGGTAGTGAAAAATTTAGCTTTAGTAATATTTATTGCCGCCATTCTGTACGGCTTTATTATTTAACCAAGATAATCTAAAAAAGTGCAATTATCTGAAATTAAAGAGCGCTGGAATGAGGTTCTTGATTTACTTTTAATCGAGGACCGAATTACCTGGCTCGCTTTTTTTGATGCCAGATTGGTTTCATATGAAAATCAACAGTTAACCTTAGATTTTGCTGATAGTCAGAAGTTTTCCGGCCCGCATGATTTTAAAGCAACCCGCAATCCAGATCACACTAAGAAATTAATCTCAGCGATTAAACAGGTATTTGGCGAGGAACCCGCAATAATTGAGCAGTGAAGCGGTTAATTTTAATACTTACATCTGTCGCACTTTTATCTACAAATTTAATCTCAGTTGCATCTGCAGCAGCTAAAACAACTGTTTCATTTAATGTAACAACAACACCTAGCGCTGGTGAATCAATTGTTACCTTCTATGGACAGGTAAAGCCAGCCGCAAAGGCTGCAATAACAATCAACTCCTTTAACGGTGTTGTTTGGAATAAGACCTCACTTAAGACGACATCATCTGCTAGCGGCTCTTGGAAAATTACAACTGTTGCAACTGCAATTAAAGCTGAAGGCCAGTACCAAGCAATCGCCATGGTTGGTAAGAAGAAAACCACTTCAAAGAGTGCAAACTTTAAGGTTAATAACGCTCAAGTATTTACCGATCAAAATACATTGTTAGCTGGTTACGGTCCAGGTGGAAGAATTCACGGATCCGATATAAGTAGATGGCAACATCCAAATGATAAGCCGATTGATTTTAAGAAAAAATTTGATGCTGGTATGCGCTTTGTTTTAATTAAGGGATCTGATTCAACTGAGAAAGCCGATCTTGAAACTATGCGGTGGTTGGTTGGGGATCGTAACGCTGCACAAGCAGCTGGTTTGTATACCGGTATGTATCACTTTGCATATATGCCAGATAGCACCAACTTAGAGTACATCCAACGAGATGCCAAAGCACAGGCACAAAAAGTAATTTGGCGACTTGCATCCCTTGGCGGATATAACGAGATGGATATGCCAGTTGCACTTGATCTAGAAAATAATTGTGTGCGCAAAAATAAATCTGGAGATTGCACAAAATACTTAGGGCGCACCTTAGTTACCGCTTGGGCTGAAACCTGGTTGCAAACAGTTGAGGAAAAAACTGGCAGAAAACCATTTCTTTACTCTTATGCAAGCTTTCTTGAGAATGCAATGGTCAGAAGTGAGAAGTTACGCCAATACCCACTTTGGCTTGCGCAGTATGGAATTAATCCAGCTGATCCAATCGCACAGCCAGGACTGAAAACGGTTGGTTGCTATGTCCACTCATGGAGCACTGCTAACTGTTCTTCGCAATGGCAGATCTGGCAGTACTCATCATGTGGCATTGGATCCAAATATGGCGTACCAAGTAGCAGATTAGATTTAAATGTATTTAGAGGAACGCCAGAATCTTTCATGTCATTAATTAAAGGTAAATGGCAACCAGAGCCAGCGGATTTAATGCCGGTAAATGAGCCAACTGCAATGAATATTTTGTCGGTTGCTAGTAATACAACAAATGAACCAGTTGAGATCAGTGTTGAGGTAAATCGAAATATTGGTTCCCCAGTTGTTACCGGAACTGTTGTATTTAGACCAACTGACTCCTCGATAAAAATTAAATCTCAATCAGCTGTTCGTGCAGCAAGTGGCCGTTGGTTACTTACATTAACTGGCGTGCCAGCTGGCTCAATTGCCGGAACTTTAAATTATGTAGATCAAACAAAAACTCATGCTGAGATTAATTTGCCACTGACATTAAATATTACGCAAGGACCAGATCTACCTAAGCCAACCCCTACTCCAAAACCAACAACAACCAAGAAACCAGTAGATAGCTGCGCTAAGCAAATCCGTAATTAAGTAAACCTCGGCTACAGTTGCCACCTATGAAGCAGAAATTATCTGGCTCTGTTGTGCGATCTGATTTGAAATTATCAGATGGTCGCACTATCTCTTACTACGACAGTAAAGAGATTAATAGATCTGCCGCAGATTCCCGTAATGATGAGGCACAACCTGGGATTGGTCACCTGCGTCTTGATCCACTTGTAAATGAGTGGGTAGCGGTTGCATCCCATAGACAACACAGAGTTTTCTTGCCTCCAAAAGAGTTATGTCCGCTTTGCCCAACAACTGCAGATAAGAAAACTGAGATTCCAGATAATGATTATGAGGTTGTGGTTTTTGGAAATCGCGCACCAGCTTTAACAACACCTAATTCAAATTGGGAGCTGCCGATTGTCACTGGATTAGACACACCTAATGCAGATGCCGCTGGTGCCTGCGAGGTTGTTTGTTACACATCTGACCACAACAACACCTTTGCCAAGTTATCAGTGCAACAGATTCGTACTGTGCTTGAGGCTTGGAAGGATCGCACTAAAGAGTTATCAAAATTGCCTTTTATTGAACAGATCTTTCCATTTGAAAACCGTGGTGAAGAGGTTGGCGTAACACTTTCTCATCCACATGGGCAGATTTATGCATATTCATTCCTGCCTCCTCGTATTGAAAAGATGTTACAGGCGGCCGATGCTCACCTTAAGAAAACTGGTCGAGTCTTGCTAGATGATGTTATTGCTCGTGAAGTAAAGGATGAGAAGCGGATCATTGCGCAAAATGCAGAGTGGATTGCTTATGTGCCATTTGCTGCCCGTTACCCATTTGAAATTCATTTAGCACCAAAACGCTCTATTGCAGATTTCACTCAACTGGATGATGCCCAATCAGATTTATTTGCACCAATTGCTAAGGAAATTTTATCTAGATTAGATGGTGTATTTGGAATTGAGATGGCATACATCGCATCTTGGTATCAAGCACCAGTCAGATCAGGCCGGGACAGCATGAGATTGCATTGGCAGATAGTTTCAGTTCGCAGACAACCTGGAAAATTAAAGTACTTATCAGGATCTGAGTCAGGTATGGGCGCCTTTATTATGGATTTAGAGCCAGAACAATCTGCAGAGCAGTTGAGAGCGGTTAAGCTTTAATTTATTCAACCGGCGTAATTGAAATAACTTCAACGCCACCAATTGAACCAAGCACATTTAATAAATCAGTTGGATCAGATCCAGGAACTGCAATTGTGATGTCATCAATTCCGCGGCCATCTTCACTTCGCAAAACAACTAATCCGCGAATATCTCCTCCGGCAAATCCAATTGCGGAAGCGAGTGCACCAAGTGAACCTGGTCGGTCAGGTAGTGATACTTGAACTCTAAAGAGTGCCATGCTCCCTGAATTGGACTCGAACCAATAACCTGCCGGTTAACAGCCGGCTGCTCTGCCAATTGAGCTATCAGGGATTAAACCAATCTGGGGATTGATTGGCGA
>JACCDP010793648.1_pt1 | contig 20375 bp, 28 predicted proteins | sample 7445841 | NCBI WGS metagenome assembly JACCDP01 (sample SAMN15323441, study PRJNA562643) | freshwater metagenome | isolation source: river surface water | place: USA:Blue River Watershed | collected 2017-08-17
AATCCAAATAACAAACCTCTTGAATACCTTCTTCGAGGGCCATTTCCATGGCCAAAGTTTTTGCACAAAGGATTTTATAAATTCTAGGACTCCTTCTTGAGATGTAAAAGTTCCCGTCTGAATTAAAAACATAATCCTCTGATTTATTTGTATCATCGATTGCTAACTGAATGTGACGAATGTGAACATTTTCAATTTCTGAAAAAGCAATTTCGCAATCTAATTGGGAATCAACAACATAAACAATTAAGGGAATGTTGGAAAATTCTCTAATGCTTTTGGCAAGATTTATAGCAACCTCAATATAGTCCTCGGTAACGTGGGTAATATACGCTCTTTCCATTTGATTTTATTTTTTTATTCCCCAGAAATACAAGTCGTTGCCGATGTATCCGGAATAATCTTCTCTAAATTCAAAATCCGAAAAAATTTCCGTTACGTTAAGAACAGACCTTATGTCCTTCTCAGATAAATTCCTGTAATAATTAGCCCATTCCTCGTTCATTCCTTCAAGCAATGGAGCATTTTCTGGTGATGTTCTCAGGGTACCGTGTTCTGGTCGGTCAGTTGAAGCACAAGTAAATGCGAGTAAACCTCCGCTTCTCAAAACTTTAACCATGTTTTGTAGGGTTCGCGCCCAATACATATCATGCTCGAAGCATTCGGTAGAAATTACAGTATCAAATTGAAACCCGGAATCATAAAGGTGTCCGGGTGAAACAACATCTACGTTTTTTCCCTCCTGCAGATCTACGCCAACATAGAAAAAAGGATGATTAAAAAATATCTTATTGTTTCCATTAACATCCAAAGATCCTATATCCAATACTTTAACATCCGAAAAGAACTTCGGGAATTTTTCTTTAACTTGCCAAATAAAATTTTGTTGATTGAGGTGTGCCATATTTTCTTTTTTTAAATTTAAGTTTTAGTAAATTTTTGAAATTCAGGTTTCCATTTGCTGTATCTAGAATGGAAAGAAAGATTAGGAAATTCCATCCCTAATGAAAGATAAAATTCTCTATCTAAAGAAAGATCTCTAACTCCGTTTTTTTCTTCGGTCGTACTTCTTTCGAAATGCAACATCGGAGAATTCAAAACATAAGCTCCTTTTTTTCCTGATGAATAAAGTTTGGAATATATGTAGTCGTCGCCGTAAAAAAAAGTCAACTTTTCGGGGATTGTGCTGTAGCATTCCTTTCTGAAAATAAAATCCCATCCCTGTCGGTATGGTGTTTCTATAACATCGTAATTCAAAGTGTCTGACCATGTTGAAAATTCTTCACTATTTGTGGTGTGATTCACGAATCCAACGTTATGTTCCTTTTGAAGCACCTGAATAGCACTGGACAAAAAATTGGGAAGTACTCGAACGTCGTTATTTAATATACAGCAAAATGGTGTGGGAGATTCCTGCACGAAATCATTCCACAGGTAGTTTAGAGGCCGGTTATACCCGGTGTTTAATATTTCCAAGAAGGAAATTTTTCCATAAAATTCCCCATGCTCTGTGTGACGAGTGAAAAAATTACGAAAAAATTCTTCCGTTCCATGCTCTGTGCTATTCTGGTCTATCAGCCGTAAATTAAATGGAACATCCTGTTGAAGGAGATCGTCTAAACAATTACGGGTAAATTCCAAATTGTTCAGATTTACTACAAGAACTGAAATTAGAGGTTCCAATTATTTATTTGATTGTTTTAAAACTCCCTTTTCTTTATTGAAGCAGTGGAGAGAAGTTATATGCATAGAATACCATCCAGGAAGAACGTCAGACCACCGCTCGGGATCACGATCTTGGAGGTTTTCTAGCACCCAAAAAAGCTTTCTACAAGCCATATAAATGTCGTCCCGAAAATGTCTTAAATAATCACATGACCTTATGTAATAAACTATATGAAGGTGATTTCCCCTTCTCATGAAATGATAACCAAGTGTACATGGAACGCGTTCCCCATGAACTGATCCAGTGTCTTCCGGAAACCACATCGGAAGGAAAGCCTGTCTCGTAAAAGGCTCTCTTTCCAAAAGATCAATAACGTCTCCGAAATCTCCATACTGGTACCTGATCCCTTCCATTACCGAATTAGGAATTTCAGAAGCGTGCTTTGGCCAAAGTCTTTCCGGGTAAGTATGGGAGAATTTTTCTTCCTTTTTGAATTCCTCATTCTTCTTTTGATTAAACGGCCACCATTCGTTTGATGGAGGTGGGTTCATAGGAATTCCACTGATTCTTTCCTGGAAGTGATCATCAGCCCATGGTAGATTTGGTCTTATCTCTTCCCTCAATTCTTCTAATGTGTGTGGAATAAACATCTGGAAGGATGTGTTCATGGTTTCCCACATATCATCTGGCGAAGCTATTCCTTGCCATCTTTCTGTTTGGACTACATATCCGTGATTTAAAAGTTTCTCTTTTGCCCACTTGATGGCATCGGAAGGTTTTGAAAATGATTTCATTTATTGATTGAAAAGCTTAAGTTATAGATTTTTCCAGCCAAAAATTTCAACGTTACTTGAGGAAACCCCACAAAAAACCCCGGTTTTATCCGGGGTTGAAGAATTTATTTTACTGCTGCAGTGTCAGTCTCTGCTTCAAGAGATAAGCTGTCTACAACGGTAGAATCAACTGTTGCTTCAGAGGTGGTTGTTTCTTCTGCTGCCGGAGTTGAGCATGCTGCTAAAATCAAAATTGAGCTTAATGCGAGGAAAGTTTTTTTCATTTGTGTTTGTTAATTTATTTTCTTTTTATTTGTTAATGTTGGATTTGTTTCTCAGAAACACGTTTTTGCAAGAAATTTTTTGTAATCTGTTGTTACTGGTTTAGTGTTCGGAAAGTAATAACATTCCACCACTTTTCCATTTATTTTGATGGTCTTCCAGAATCCGCTCGGAACAGTTGCACCGGATGCAATTTTCGTTCCCAATTCAAAATCTAATATGATTGTAACCTCAACGTTTTTATTAGTTGCTGCCAGATCCCTTTCGTGAGCTTCGAGCAATCTCCAAGCGCCTCTGTTTAGATCCTGGTGCTGTAAAGCACAATTGAGATAAGTGAACGTTTGTCTTAGCGTTTCGTCACTACAACTAAAGGCTGCAGCGGGTGCTAGATGCCCCTTATCCCAAACGTTGTTAGCATAATCCAAATTATCCGAAGTGATTACAGAGTCATTAGTGTAGAAATCCATGCCTTTGCGGGATGCTTTCCCGTTTACGCATTGTACGATGTATTTTACTTCTAAAGGTTGTTGAAAAACCTCGGAATAAACTACGCTAAAAATTGGGGTTTTGATGAAAACCTCCGGGCGCTGGGCAAAAAGAAGTTGTGGTAAAAGGAGAAGAAATAAAATGGATTTTTTCACTGAACAGATTTTTTTGAATCTATATATCGTCCTCAAAAATCCTTTATTTTAATTGGGTGTGACAAAATAAATCATCGTTTGTGATCCTGACCCATACCACCAATCAAAACTATGTCGGACTTTTCCGGGGATGAAAAAGGTGGCATTTCTTTCTGGATCGTGGGTTTCTATAGCAATCCTGTCGATTTTATCCAAAATATATTGTGGCACCGAAGAAAATAAATCATACTCCCCGCCCTCTATGTCGCACTTCAAAAAATCTATTTTTTCAAGATTGTAGATTCTAAATACCTCTTCTAAAGAAAGGTGAAGCGGATTTCCCTTTGTTGACCAAAGATATGGGTTTGGAGAATTGTCCCCAGTGATGCAGGCATTTAAGCAAAAAACATTTTTTTCGTCCTTGGTATTTTCAACCAGGCAAGAAAAATTTTCAGGAGAACCGTCAATCGCTATAACCTTGGAAGCAATTGTAGAAGCTTTTTTGGTGAAAAATCCTATGCTAGCTCCTAAATCAACGACCACATCATTTTCTTTGAGTTTACAATCCCACATTTCGTAAATACATTTTGTAGAGGAAAAATCCCAATCATAAATTTCTTTGTAAATAAAATCCCAGCCCCAATTATTTTTACTTCCAATAACATGTTCGAAAGTAGAATTATAAAAAATGTTACTTTTATCGTTGTACAATTTCCATTGCGGGGAAACCCCATGTTTCCAGATTTCTACTTCTCTAAGCATGAACTTAAACCAAAATCTTTCGAATGGAATTTGCTTTTCTACAATGTATTCTTTCAATATGACGTGTGAAGAACTTCTAACTTCTTTACTCTCTGAGTGTTGTCTAGTTGGAATTATGTAGTTAACTATTTCAAAAAGATCGTCCATTCTTTTGGAAGGACCATACGAAAAACAATCTCCAAATCCTCGATAATAATCATAGCCATGCGGAATTTTGATAGTATCCTGTTGAACGTCAATAATCAACGGTTCAAGAATAAAAATATCAAATCTGCACATGATGACAACATCATACTTAAACTCATTCTTAGTTTCCCAATCTTTTTTTAAATTATTACATCTCCACCTCTTGTACCACATTGAGTAGGTATTAAGTGTGATATTACTAATCTCTTCTTCGTGGGTTTTATCAACTAAAGAACTTAATTTTCTGTAGTATCCGTTTTGTGAATCATCAAAAGTTTCTGATTCGAAAGAGATTGGTTGATATAAATCCAGTATTTCTGAAGTGGTAATATCGTCAGCTGGATATGCCCCTCCGTAATTTGCGTCTCTAACATTTAATGGATTTGTCCAAGTACTGATGAAGATATCAGGATTATAAATTTTTATGATGTTTTCATTTATCGTAGAGAAGCAATTTTTTGCATCTCTGTATTTTCCCGAAAGAAGTAAAGCAACTCTCATCTTATTTGTGATTTTCTATTTGGTACATTTCTTTTTTCTTCGATTTTTCATCTTAGAAAATCAGCGGAGGGAGAGGGATTCGAACCCTCGATACGCTTTTGACGTATACACGCTTTCCAGGCGTGCTCCATCGGCCACTCGGACATCCCTCCTAAAGATGTATTTCTTAGTTATTTACTAAGAAAAGTTCCATAACTTCCCTCAATCCAAGACATCTCGATTTCCGCTTGCACCCTATTGAGTTTTAGTTCTGACATGATTGTGTTGACACCAAATTCAATCCATTCGTTCAATTCATTTCCTTTTAAGGGATTGTTTATCTTCCAGTTAGGATCTTTGGTAATTTCATCTTTTTGTAGTCCGAGATAAAGTAGGTGACGTTCTGCAAGTTTTTCAATCACCTTTGAGTTGCTTTGCATGGAAATTTATGTTTATGGTTTTTTTAAATGAAATAATCTTCTTCGAATTCTCTTCTGATATCACTTTCTTTGGATTCAATCCAACCAGTAATTATGTACTTCGTTTGGCCATCGTTTGGAGGATTCCCCCGGTGTTTATGAGTCCAAAAAGCTGGAGCAATCAAAAGAGTCCCCTCCTTAGGTTGCACCTTTGAAGGATTAAATTTGAATTCAGTTTCTCCTCCATCCACGTCGTTTAAATAGTAAACGTAGAATAATTCCCTATTGGACGTTGATCCTCCTTCGTTTTCGTGGTGCCAAGCAAAGTACCCCTGATTGTTGATGTATCTTTGCATTTGCATATGCGGGGTGCCACAAGATAAGGTCCCGAATGTTTTAACTGCAGTCGTTATCAGACTCAGATCAGAAGAGAAGGATGAATTTGGGTAGCAAAATGGGTTTTTTCTCAAATACTCGACAAAATTGTGAAGGAGATTTTCTCTCAAATAAGTGAAAATGTAACGCCAATTTTCATCCTCCTCCGCTGCCATCGCAATCATTACATCTTTGGAATCTTTGATGGTTTTATTGATTCCGCCACCCGACAAACCTTCTATCATCCAATTTTGGGAGTTCTCAAAAGTATCAATTGCGAAACGACAAAAATCGCTTGGGATTGCATTTTCGGTAATGTGTATCAAGCTATCCATTCTTCCATCATTAATTTGAATTCGTGGTCATCATTCATTCTCAATGGAATAATTGAACTAGGTAAAAAAAACTCCTCGCTTTTATCGAAGTAGCAAACTGTTTGACATCCGTATGCTTTTTGAATATCTTCTAGCCTCTGTATTAGTTTCTCAACCGGTGGTTTTTTTCCTGGTTGGGTTGAAAATTTAGCGACAAAAAGAATTTTTTCGTTACGTAAATTATTTTCGTAGGTGTTCACTAAATTACCAGAAGACCAAAATTGTATTTTCCAGTTTCCCAGCGAAAGCGGAAAAAGACCCCAGCACCCAGAAAAAATCTCCATTTCTCCTACAAAAACGTTATCGTTAAACCACTTAACAAAAAAAGTGGAATCACTTAGGATCGTGACTTTAGCGTTTCCATTGAATGTTATATTGGCTACTGAAATATCGTCTATCTTAAACAACATGGCATCAATGGTAACTTTTTATCAGTCTTTTAGCGGTTCCATAATTTGTAGCTAAAGGGATGTTATGCACATCACAAACTCTCATCAACATTTGTATATCGGGCTCGTGAGGATGTTTCCCTAGTGGATCCCTAAAAAATATTACCAGATCAATCTTTCCTTCCGAAGCCATTGCTCCTATCTGAGCATCACCTCCATTTGGTCCGGATAATAATTTGGTTACCTTTAAACCGGCTTGCTCAACATGGCTACCTGTTGTTCCGGTTGCCACAAGTTCAATCTCTTCCCTTTTAAAAAAATCCAGGTTGTGCATGATAAATGAAACCATGGATGCTTTTTTACCGTCGTGTGCAATTATTGCTATTTTCATTTGCTGAATTTTTCAAAAAAGAAGACAACCTCTTTGTTGGTTTCTTCAACTAGACCAAAATCTTTGGCCATGGTGTAATTGTTGCTCCTTTTATTCAATCTTTCTATTTGAAGAAAAATCTCTTTCCTAAATTGTTCAATGGTCCATGTGCTTTTCCACCTATTGCATCTGGCACAGGATGGGTAAAGATTTTCTTCTTGCGAGTTTCCTCTCTCAAGTCCAAATCCTTCAAGAACTTTTTCATCCCAGCCTCTGAAAATAGGAATGAAGTGATCTACTTGCATTTGTCTTGGTGAAATGGTCTTTCCACAATAGGCGCAATGACCCCCAAATTTTCTATAAATTCTTTCTCTTTTGGCGTTCATTTAATTTGGGAATCTCCCTTCCAGACCCTGTAAGAATCGGAATCAAAGTGCTGAGTTGAAACCTCAAACACCACGCCATCCGTAATCGCTTCTAATTGATGCGGTTGCCCCGGCATTTGTCGTACACAGTCACCAGGATAAAGGTACTGCTCGATGGTTTCAGCAGTTTCCGTGTCTATCCATCGGTAAATAAATGATCCTTCATCAACGTACCAGGTTTCGTCTTTAATCATATGGTAATGCATAGAGAATTTGCAACCCTTTTTGAATACAAGGAGCTTACCACAATAAAGTTCGTTGTTAGCGATTATTACCTCATGTCCCCATCCTTTTGGTACATTACATTCTTTGCATTCAAGGATGTTAAGAACTTCTGGTTTTTTTAAATTCCCCATCAATCAATTAATTCTAAAAGTTCAGAATAGCGGTGAAAAATCCGAATCGCAGCTTCTTCTTTGTTCATAAACCTGGCATCATCAATTTCCTCAATTTGTAGCTGGGATTTTGGAATGATTTCGGATTCGAGACCAATTTCTTGTAAGGATTGGATTCTACACTCAAAAATGGAAACCTCTTTGAAAATCTTGTTCCCTCTAAAATACTTGATCACGTGTTTTTTTCCAATTTTATCTGGCACTGATTGAATACCGATTTCTTCGAACGTTTCTCTGATTGCTGCTTCCTCTTCGGTTTCCCCTTCTTCGATGTGACCCTTCGGTGGCATATAGAATCCAAACCACCTGGAATTTGTGCTATGACAAAGCAAAAGCTTGTTGTTGTAAATAAAAATTATTCCAGCGGATTTTTGGATGTCTCCCATATCACTATTTATAGAGACAAATTCTCAAAAATTTCAAAGTTAATTGTAAGTATCACCGACATTTTTTTCTCTTCCCCTTTTTTTGTCCCGAAAAAACAATGTCCTTCTAGAAACGCCATTTTCAAATAGATAAAGGTGAAAAAAAATAAAAAATAATGAAGAAATTACTTCTTTTACTATCAGTTCTTTTAGTCACGTTATCTGTTTCTGCACAGAAAACTGTTCCTGGTCCTTCAACAGGAACTTGGGTCCTTATCGACACCACCTACAAGCTGGGAAGCTTTAAGGAAGGTAAAACAGAAATGCCCATGTATTTCCACAACTCTACCTCCTCAAAAATTACCGGGGTTCAATTTCGAATATTCTTCGATACTGCAGCTTTCGATTCACCGTTAGTGACTTCGCTAAACACAACATGGTCTCAACATCTTAACTATTTCCGGAGTGGAAACTATGTAACAATTGCTATGGCGTACACCGGTAACTCGTCTACATTTACTATACCCAACGGAGAACTTGTTAAAATAGCTTTTTCACACAAAAGCGCATTCCCCAACTTAACCAGCATAGATTCTACAAGATTTGCTGGAGCTCCGGTGTTTACCACTGTTGCTTCGCTCCAAAGTGGAATGGACACAACGCTGAGCAAATATTCTTATAATGGAACTTGGGAATTTCCCGAATTTGAATTCACGGGCCATTTTGTAAACGTAAACGGAATTCCTGTTAAGAAAATGACCGTTGCTCTGGAGAAAAAGGTGAAAACATCTTCAACCTGGAGCCAGGTGGAAGTCGACACAACTAATAGTATGGGTTTTGTTAACTTCAAACAAATAATTGATACCACCTATTACGACACCAGAATGGTAGTCAGAGGAGATACGATGAACGGAAGCTCAGCACTTTCGATAGCGGATGCACACAAAATAAATAAATTCGTAACGGGGGAACTAACTCCTTATGGATTTGATTATTACACTTCAGACGTTAATAATTCGAAAAGTATAACAATTTCCGACGTTTATGGTGTTTTTGGTAGACTTTCTTCAAGATTTAGCGCCTGGGCAAATTCAACTCCGGAAGTTAAATTCTTTACAGTCAATGAATACAACACAATTAAAAACGATTCTGTAACGAACTACACTTCCTCTATTTCCGGATCTAACACAATCTACTATTCAATTTCACCCGGTGTAGACAGTGTGAAGTATTGGGTAGCTACTCCAGGGGACGCAAATGGTACCGGATTTAAAGTGGCAAGATTAATCCCGGTTCAAATCGTTAATCCTTTGAATGCGCCAAATTGGGTAATAGATTATCGTTTACAATATCCAGATCCTTCCATCAAAGAAATTGAAGTTAGACTTCCTAAACTCGAAAATGTTCAAGAGGGAAACTTGGTCAACATCCCAATCAAGGTGATTAATATGGGTGAAAGCATCGGCTCTTTACAATACGGAGTTTTTTATGATTCTTCACTCCTTTCTTTCTCTTCAATTCTTCTTTCTGAAAAGGCTGCTTCTTGGTTAAGTTATACAAACCCTTCACAGCAAGTAGTTGAATGGGGTGGTTATGACGCATCAAACAATCAAAAACTAATTGAAGAAAATTTGGATTTGGCCACTTTGCAATTTATCGCCAAAAAACCTAAAAATGAGTGGGGTAAAAGCCCTCTTTACGTGGTTAACAAGTCGGCAGGAGACAGAAATTCCAAAGATCTTAACATGATGCCTACCGATGGGGTTGTTCAAATAATGAGAGTTGTTAACAACTCGCCCAAAGATTTTCAAGATGTAATTTGTTACCCAAACCCAACAACAGGAATAACTAATCTCGAGTTCGAAAGAAAAAATGTTGGTTTCACTGAAGTCGTAGTAATGGACGCTTTCGGTAGAGAGGTTAAAACTATTCTTTCCGAAATCATGCCATTAGGAAAATTCAGATATTCCGTTGATCTAACCGGTTTATCAGAAGGTTTTTACTACCTAATCATCTCAGGAGAAAAAGAAAATCAAGCAACCAAGGTTGTTAAATTTCAATAAAAATAAAAAAACCTATGAAACAATTATTTTACGACGAAACCGGTAAAATTTCCATGAAAAGACTTTGCGGTCTTTTGTGTACGGTTGCTCTCTGTGCAACTATGTACCACAATTCATTTTCTGAAGCTCACGTTGCTCCTGCACCAATTTTGGTTGAGAGCGTAGCCCTTTTGGCTTTCGGTTGCTTGGGTCTTTCTTCTATCGATAAAATATGGGGAAAAAACCAAAGTCCACTAAGAAAAAACGATGAAGTTTCCGAATAAATAAAATAAAAAAATTTACTATGTCAGAAGAAACAGAAAACAACGACGGCACCTGGTCTGGGCTTAAAAAGACCATAATTGGAACTATCGCCACGGCGGTAACTGCAGGCGGTGCTTACTTTACTACAACTCTTTTTGGAGGAGGCGACGATGAAGAGAAAACCAAGACTGAACAAGTAGCCCCAGCTCAGGCTCCAGTAATTAATTTGAACGTGGACAATTCATCACAGAACAATTCATCCAACGGTGGAGGCGGAACAACTACTGTGATCAAAGAAAAGACGGTAGAAAAATCTGCACCAGCAGCTCCAGCCAAGCCAGAAAAGAAAAGCGAAAGCGAAGATGCACCCTGGTAAAATTCTAGCACTTTTGGCAATATCCTTAGTTGCGTGTGGCACTCCAAAAGAGTGCCATGCTCAAACTATCGGTTCCGTGAAAACCGAGGAATATACAGCAGATTTCGAAAAAAAGAAATCTCTGGAATCTTTGCCACCATACACTGACACGATACAGATTCCGATACAAATTTTAAAGATCGGAATTAGCGAGGAGGTTTATGAGATGTACCCAGAGCTTAAGGATGCAAGAGTGGGCATGGGCGTAACCAATATAGTTCTTGAATACTTAGAAGAAACCGCTAGATTCGTTTTTACCGAGGATAAGCTAGAGATCAAGGAAAGAATGGTCCAGCAGTTTAAAGCATCAAACAAGGGATTCACAGAAAATAAAGTAGACGGAAAGGGCAAAATTAAATTGGCAAAGTATTTTGTCTATATTGAGGTTTACGATTTTTCTGTTGGTGAAGATGAGGTAGTAGAATCCTCTGGTGTTACTATAAAACAGGTAACCCAGTTGGGTCTTCAGGTTCGTTTTGTTGATGCAGAAAGTGGTGAGGTAATTACCGGTTCAGGACAAGGTAGAGCAATCACAACCAAAACTTCAACAACATTGGGAGATATTGAAGGACCAACCTTTAACAAATCAACGGTAGGCGTTTCCACCAAAAAAGCCCTCGAAACTGCATCAGTAAGAGTGGTTGAAAAATTAATAAAAAAAGGATTACTAAAAAGTTAACATGAGCAAGATTAAAGAATTCATCGGTGGTGGAAACACCTACGTGAAAGTAGACGACAAAAACAGATTCTATTACATGTTGCAACAGATGCAAAGCAATAGATGGAAAATTACAATGATTGTTTTATTCCTTTTCTTCTTTATAGTATTGGGAATAAATGCAGCAACTTTCTTCGAAGTTTCAATTCAAGAGTCTTGGAAAGAAATGCTTCTTATCCTTCTTGGTGCCTTCGTCGGTAACCTCAATAAGGTTGTAGATTACTGGTTCAATTCAGAGGACAGAGATAAGATGCTTATTCAGAAAGTGGATGAAGAAGATGGCGTATCGCTTTCTAATTTAGCTGATCCAACCCAGACCCCTACACCACCAAAAACCGTATCGGTGGTATCTGAGTCGGTTGTAGAACAACCTGCACAACAGGAAGCAATCGTAGAAGAAAAACCAGCTTCTTATAGAGTAGAAATTGACGAAGATGGTGACGGAGAAGCAGACGGTTTCGATACTGACGGTGATGGATTGATCGATGAATACTTCGAACACAGACAATGTGAACATGTGTGGGGTGATCAAGACGGCGACGGAGACGAGGAGTGCTTAATTTGTGGAAAGATCAAAGATTTAGAATGATGAAGTCGTTACTAACAATTATTGGATTGTTGGTAACATCAACAGTTTTTGGACAGGGGTTTACATATTCTTATGTAGATCCCTGTTCCAAGAAACTGAAAACCATAAATATACTTGCTAATGAATCTGTGACCGTTAACTACTTAGGGGTTATCGGAACATTTTCTCAAGCAGACTTTCAAAACGGGACTTTTGCTTCGTGGGTTCAAACTGCACAAACACAAGCGGCGTCCCAACCTTGTGACGAGCTCAAAACGCAAACTCAAACCAATCAAAATATTTTTCTAACACAAAATATTATCTCTACACTCACATCAATTACCGCAGCATCAACTATGAATATAGCAAGCGGAAATATGATGAGCAATGCTTTGGGCAACTCCACATCTAATTCTTCAGAGAATAGCGGATCTTCTCCCAAAAGCAGAAAAAATTCGGACAGGAATGGAAATCAAGAAAGCTCTTCAAGAAATCAAACAAGCTCTTCTTCAGGTTCAACTAGCGGAACGGGAACTGGAACGGGAGGAACAAATCCAAGTACTCAAAACCAAAATCAAGGAGCTGGAGGACAAAATACAGCACAGGGAGGAGTCGGTTCAAATACAAATTCAACATCTCAAGCAGGAAGTCAGCAGACTCAGCCACCTGTAAATAACCCAGGAAGCGGTACCACCTCTACGTCAGGAAACGGTTCTACAACACCATCGAGTGGAAATTCAAACCCTTCCACGTCGAGTTCTTCCGGGAACACAACGGGGTCTTCAGGCCAAAATACAGGGGGAAATTCATCGGGTAGTGAAAATTCAGGATCAAGCCAGAATGCTGGAGGAAATAGTCAAGGATCTACCAATAATTCAGGTGGGTCTTCATCTTCCAATTCTTCTCAAGGACAATCTCAAGGACAAAATGTCCCGGAAGGATCATCTCCTCCGAAAACACAAACTGATCAAGGACAATCAGGAAATGGCGGAACCACAAACTCGGTTGCAAACGCTGCTGAAGCATCATCTTCCTCGTCGTCTTCGGGTGGTGGATCAAAAGTTCGGGTTGGATCTCTTGTTGGAACTGGTGACATCGTTGCTATCAGGAGTGCAGAAGATAACAGTAACCAATTTAAGGGTACAATGTCTGTTACAAAAAGCAACACTAATAATACCAAGGCCAAAGGATTTCTTTTAAATTTCACGTCCACCATAAATAATTCTAATCTTACTTTTTATTCGGCCTTTAGTAATAAAGCTAGAACCAATACATTAATCCTCGCTAATTCGTCTATGCTAGATTTCGATGCTAATTTTTTTAACACGACCACAGCTCTAGAATCAAAGAGATTTGGGAAATTAACTGTGATGGCCGGTGCTAATTTCACAGTAGGTAAAACTGCCGGTGAGGGATTCAGCAATTTATCCGGTGTTGGTGGCGGATTTTATCCTTTTAAAATTGGAAAAAAGGTTTCCGGTAATATGCTTTTACTTGCTGTCTATTCTCCATATACAAAATTTTACGAAGGAAAATGGTGGGACTCTGGAGTCTTGTTGGTTCCATTTAGCTCCTGGGACTACACTATTTCAAAATCTTTCAAATACAATTTAAGCTTCTCTGGAACCTATCAGGTTAATGGAAGTGTACTTCAATACCAAATCCTAACTGGTGGAAAAATATTACTTTAAAAAATGAAAAAACTACTCCTATTAACATCTCTTTTCTTGACACTGAATTCTTATGCACAAACATGCTACAAAGTTAACTCCGTTGAGAACAAAACAGAAAACCCAGATCTTTCCTCGAAAAAATTCACCTTTGGTGTTAAACAAATGACGGAAGAACTTATTAGTAGTAAAAAAAACATTTGTACCGATGGTCTACCGATTGTGGTTAATATCACAAGCATCGAAGCACCCAGCATCGGAATTAACATCGGTCCCTTCATGATTAAAAAGAAAATCACGATTGTTAAACTCGAAGTGATTGTTGATGATAAAAAATTCGAGGGAGAGGGAGAAGCAAAACTTTCTGTAAAGGCAGGATTTGCAGAACTCCGGGATGAAAACTTGCCATTTGAAAAATCAGTATTCGCTTCAGCAGTAAAAAAAGCTTTGGAAAACTCTATAGCTAAAATGTAATGAAAAAACTAGCAATCTTTTGTTTTCTTCTCCCCCTTATTTCTTTTGCCCAAACGTTCACACATTCCGGGTACATCTATACCGCGGGAGGAGGAAGAGCACAAAATGTTGCAGTAAAACTTTATAGAAGAACCAATTCGACCATCACTGGATTTTCTTCACAAACAAATTACAACGGACACTCTTATTACCGCTCTACCGCCTCTGCTTATTGGCTTGATGCTAAGGCAGCTTGTGAGAACATGGGAGGCCACCTGGCTACAATTTCCAACTCGTCGGAAAACAGTTTCATTTTCAATACTTGGCCTTCCGGATGGATTGGTTATTACCAGGATAAAACCGGTGCTTTCTATTCCGAGCCTAATGGAGGATGGAGATGGACAGAAAGTTACGTTGTAACTGGGCAACAAGCAAACTACGATGTTGCTTCATATTCCAGTGGAAGTACCCTGTCCGACATCAAAAATTCATTGAACGGTACACTTTACAACTCACCGTCTTTGACTACTGGGGGTGGAAAATATCTCACTTTTAATGGCAGCAACCAATATGCTATTACCGGAAACTTAGCGTCAAAATTTTCAAATGGCTCTGAAGTAACTACACTCCTTCTTTGGGCATATCCCTCGGACGCTGGGGTTCTAGTAAACGAACTTGGTGCGGGAAGTTCTTCAAGCGGTTGGCACGAGTCTGTCATGGAAATCACCAACGTTTCTGGTTCTTCAGGGACTCTTAGGTGTGGATTTTGGAACGGATCTGGTATTACTCAGGTAAGCACCTCGGTTGCTCTAAACCAATGGCACTTAGTTGCTATTACTTACGACGGATCAACTATGAAAGCTTATTTGGACGGTACACAATTTTCTTCTTCAACATTCAACCGGGATGCACCTTATAACAATGGAAATGGACTTTATTACGGCTTAGGTTTAGCTGACGCTACAAACATGGGGGATGGAACATATGCGAATTATCGGCTTGGTACATTCCAGGTTTACAATACTTGCCTTTCTGCAGATGAAATCAATCGTTGTTGGATGTCTCTGGCATACAGATTCGGAAGATACCCTTACTCAGCTTGGAACGGGGGAGAACCCAATAATGCCGGTGGGGAAGATTACATTCAATTTGTCGGAAGTGGTCTTTGGAACGATCTACCGAATTCTGTATCCCTTCCTTATGTAATAGAATTTGATTACATTGTTACCACTTCCGCCTGGAGCTTGCATGAAACCAAATATACAGATGCGAATGGCTATTATTCTTTTAGTGTATCGACCGATCCTTCGAAAGAATATTACATAGAAATTACTGCATCAACTCCGACTAGCAGTTTACAAAGCTCGGATATCACATCCCTTTTTGATCTCGTTTTAGGAAAATCGCAAGTAAAAGGAACACACTACTACATGTACGATTTAAATGGTGATAACCAATTAAGTGTTTCTGATGCATTCCAGATTGCTGCTAAAAAATCCGGCCTTTACTCAAGCTTCACGAATTCATTCGTATCTAGGATTTTCACCACTTCTCAATTTACTACGATAAATTCATCAACAACGAATTTGAAAAGTACAATTCCAGGGGTATCATCGTTAACTATCAACAGTCCAGCAAGCGGTGGATCAACCAATCTTTACATTTTTTCCCCGGGATATTCCGGGAATGTTTACTATTAACGTGTTTTTTCGAAATCTAGAGTTTCTATATCTGGATAAACATCACCTCTATCACTTTCTGCTTCTATCCAGTATTGGTAATTTCCGTCTAAACTTTCCCCACTTAAGATTCCGAACCTTTTATCTTCAGAGTCCCTGTTATCAAAATCATCGAATGCGACAATTTCTCTCCTCCCTCTTGGAGAAATTATTTCCACAAAATAAAGTTCTCCATCATCGCTTATGCTCCTTGATATTTCACCATTCCCGCCGAGTCCGTCCCGGAACCAGTTTCTTTTAAGTTGGGCTTCTTGAATATATTTCTTGATTTTCTCATGATCACTAGGATTGGAGAGCTCCATTATTCTAATAGCACTAACCCCACGATAAGATTTCTTTCTTGGCCAAGGGGAAAATTTAGGACGCCAAATTTCGAATAAGGAAAGATGATTCATTCATCTATATATTCATTTAACGAAAGGGGAATCCTACGAAATTAATTCTAAAAATGAAGTGGCAGATCATAAACCATACAACCTCAAACATGAAGATAGCGTATAGATATTTGATCTCAGATAGAAAGTTCTCGACCGGGTATTTCTTCAAATAAAGAATACGGCTTAAAACGGCTATCATGAGAATAAAGATAATGTTAGGCATTCAAAAATTGAAGTATATTTTCTCGAACACCCTTTTGTTTAATTCCTTCTCTCGAAAGAGGAGTGTGCACAAAATTAACAAGTCCCCAATTATTCTCAACCTGATAGTCCCATCTTTGTTCGAGCTTACCCATATTTAAATCGTCCACAGCAACCCAATTCGTTACTTCGGGATGTTGTCCCAACCAAAATGTGATTTCCAATGCCCTTTCCTCTTCCACTTGCGCCGAGAATCTGAATCTTTTTTCCCAAATTTCCGGATGTATCTCATGTGTGAAAGATGTTCTTGAAATTGGTTTTTTGATTATTCCTTGAGAAATGTAATAATCCCCCAATTCTTCCAGTGTGGCGTGATATCTCCAATCTGATGAAACAACTATCTCAGCCCCAGTTTCCTCGAGAATTGAATTCAAAACTTTGATTGCTTTCTTGTCGAAATTGTCGAATCTGTATTCGACCGGAATTTCACGGTTGGACATCGAGAGTTTTCTGCCTCCCCATTTTTTCTGCTTTTTAAAACGAGAACCCCAATTGTCAGCAAGACAAATCACACCGTCATTATCTAAAAAAATTACTTTCATTTATCTTATATTATCTCTTTACTACTATTTAAATTTCCAAACTGAAAACTTTCTTTCCCAGCCAATCTGGATATTTTCTGCATCAGCATCATTTATTTCCATCCACGGAGGAGACATCGAAATTGGTGGATCTAAAAGATTAATTGGGCGGTAGTCAATGCATCCTTCAAGGGTTTCATCCATCAGCTCTTCTTTATCGATTTGATTGATAGGGTGCTGTGTTAATCCTAGAAATCTAGTTTTGGCCAGTTTTAAATTTTCAATTGAGAGAATTACATCTTTGGAAGAAAGATGATTTAATGTGTGTCTACAAACTAAAAAATCGGATTCTGGATAATCCTGTTTGTGAACCAAATCCTCACAATAAAATTTCCAATTTTTTTTCTCAGAAAACCTTTCTTTATTCTCCTGGATTTTGGAAAGGGAAATATCAAACCCGTAAAAATTTACATGCGGAAAATTATCCAATATTAATGGCCACCAAGCCATTGCACCAACAGATACATCCACTATCGTTTGGACATTCTGAGTCTCTATGAAAAACGAAAAAAGTTTCCTTACCGAGACTGTTGTATGGACCATGGAACCGGTTCCGCTTCCTCCTCCTTCTAGACCCCAGTAATTATTCTGATATATTTTGTCAAAGTCTCTCATTCTTTATGTAATACAATGTTATAGAATCGCCTTTTTTAAAGTTTCCGGTAACTGTAATCTTGTTACCATTCACTAAAATCTTTCTTTTACCTTCGACTTGTGGCGGGATTCCATTTGGGTTTTCCTCAGTCCAAGCGGAATCAATGACAAATTTTTTCTCTATTCTAAAAGAGGGAGATGAATCTGTGCAAGATATGGCAATCAGAGATATGATTATGAATATCTTTCCCATGTTGTACAAATTTAAAGTATACATACGCAAATAAAAATTGTGACCCGGGCCGGACTCGAACCGGCATGCTCAGAAGCACCACCCCCTCAAGATGGCGTGTCTACCAATTTCACCACCGGGCCAATCTGGGTGACTGATCGGGTTCGAACCGACGACCTCCTGAACCACAATCAGGCGTTCTAACCAACTGAACTACAGTCACCATTTTCACATCAGAAAAGGTTGAGGCATAGAACAGATTCGAACTGCTGTAAAGGGTTTTGCAGACCCCCGCCTAGCCACTCGGCCACAATGCCTTTTGGTCGGTATTCCGGGATTCGAACCAGGGACCTCCTGAATATCAGTCAGGTGCTCTAACCATCTGAGCTAAACACCGGTTGTCTATCTATCAGATAGACTTGAAAAAATCCAGCACGGATCTAATATTTCTTTGCTCGTTTTGTAATCTTTCGATTTCAAAACGTTGTACGTTACCTATTCCCTGAAGCTCACTGAGATATCGTCTTTTGGAGATAAGAGTTTCATCGTTTGAACTTCTTTCGACAAAAGCAGCATCTCTCGATTCGGAATTTGGATAAACCTTTTTATTGTTCTCATCGACTTCTGATGCAATTTCTGATTTTATCTTAGATTCTATGACAGAAATCTCTTCGCTTAAATTCAAAATTGTTTCATTTAACTTCATTAAAGCAACTTGTCCCTCTTGGATAGTCTGAGGCATCCCTAGCAATTTTTCTGCTAACTCGTGCATTTTTTGTGTGTCCATTTTATTGTGTTTTAAGTTTTGTACTCCCGGCGGGATTCGAACCCACCACCTTGATCGTATAAGGATCCTGCTCTAACCAAATGAGCTACGGGAGCATATTCTTATCTTTTCTTAACTATAACCTTGATATTTTCACCAACAATTTGGTGATGATCACCTATTAAATCCCAATCGGTTTCTGGTTTTAAGGCCCAATGGTATATTAGTGCTCCTTTCCCTAAAATATCGTAAGTGATATCGATAATTTCCGTATCCACAATTTGACCTTCGCTATCCAATTGGTTCCAATTTACCCAAGTTCCTTTTATAAAATTATCATCAATGATACAAATAGAACCAGATGGCATTTTGTCCTTAATAGCTTCAAATTCCAGCCAACCATGAAGCATTGATTGAACCGGATTTTTTAAGTTAAGGTCCCAAGAATCTAAATGGACTAAATTTGGTGACCCTTCATAGTCCCTTAGAAATGAAATAGAATCTCCAGTATGGTGTGAAATTTTTTCGTCCCCTAAGATTTCGCTAAACATTTTTTTACTTTTTTCAGAGATCTCTGGATCTATGTCAACCGAATGAAATGTTCCACCGCTGAGAATTGCAAGTTTAGCAAAAAATAAACCAAAGCATCCGTCGGATAAATTGTGGCTTGCACCAGTTTCTATAACCTCTAGTTCTTTAAAATCTAAGTTTGCTGAAAGTGCACTGAACACGCAATCTAGTTGATGCTTTTTTGCCTCCGAAAAAGGCAGATAAAAATCATATGCTTGAAGTATCGACATGTTTGTTATAGTGAAGTGATCCCTAAAAGATTCGAACTTTTAATTTCTCGTTCGTAGCGAGATGGTTTATCCTGTTAGCCTAAGAGATCTTGGTAGTCCCGACGGGAATCGAACCCATATCAAAAGTTTAGGAAACTTCTATTCTATCCATTGAACTACGGGACCAAAAAAATTAGCAGTACTGAGTCCTCATCAATCGAATAATATCTCTAGCATCTTCTACTGCATCATGAGCAACGTGTCCATCCATTTTAGCTCTTAATTTGCAAGTTGACAAACTTGGTAGTGATTCATCCTCCGACCAATTTGTAAAAATTACTGAAGGGTCTATAATTCTTTGTCTCACCTTAAATACCTGTTTCCATCTTGGCAATCTCTCAAGGAATTTTAGATCAAAGGTGGCGAAATTTTTTCCCGCCGCTGTAAAGTGGACTTTTGGCATATTCGAGGATAAAGAAGGGTACATAATACCATCCTTACCTCTTTTTACCATTCCTTTAAGATGATCGCCCGGATCTTTATAATCAGGACCGATTCCATTTCTATAGAAGAATTGAAATAAACCTTCAACTATCTGATCATGCATAAAGAAATTCATACCTGTCAGATTTTCAAACTCTTCTTTAGATTCTTCTTTGGTGTTTTGCCACACTGAGATTTTTTCGATAAGGTCCCTATTCATATTTAATGCAAAAGGAGACCCAGTCAATTCATTGTGTACAATAACTCCGTGGAAAGTAGGTAGGTCCTCCACCTTAACATGTGGATTTAAAGTGTCTTCTATCACTGCTCCTATGGAAAGAACCTGATGATTCTCGGTTTCTAGTCCAGTCGTTTCTAAATCTATCGATACGTATTTCATTTTTATGGTCCTTAAGTCTTTACAAATATAGACAATTTATCCGTTCAGAAAAATTGGCGGAAGGTGAGGGGATCGAACCCTCGCGGCTTTTACACCCTACCTGTTTAGCAAACAGGCCCCTTCACCACTTGGGTAACCTTCCTTGGTGGTAC
>JACCDP011250334.1_pt1 | contig 20368 bp, 12 predicted proteins | sample 7445841 | NCBI WGS metagenome assembly JACCDP01 (sample SAMN15323441, study PRJNA562643) | freshwater metagenome | isolation source: river surface water | place: USA:Blue River Watershed | collected 2017-08-17
AAGCAACAATATACCATTCAAAATTACAAGTTGACGAAATAGAAATATCAGGTAATATTATTTCTACTTTCAACTCTAACGCCTCTATAGAACTACAACCAAATGGAACGGGTACTGTTAATATACAATCAACAACTAATGTTACAGGAAATCTTTTAGTAACCGGTGATATTTCTGCTGTAGGAAATATACAGTTAAACGGTAATCTTATAATTGGCGACAGCTTAACAGATACTATCACGATCAACGCCAGTATAAAAAGTGATTTAATCCCAGAAACCGATAACGTCTACGATCTAGGCAGTGCTAGTTTTAGATGGAAAAGCGCATATATCGGTAATGTTATAACTGATAATCTAGCTGTTAGCACATTAGATGTAGGTAATCTAATGTTCAGAGATAATGAAATCACCACCACTACAGGGCAGGACATCATTATAGATGGTAACGGATCTGGTGGTGTCAGGTTAGCTAATTTTAAAATCGTTGATAATACAATCACTAACGTAGCTAGCAATGCTATAACACAGATAGTGCAGAGTGGCACTGGGTATTTTAAAATCGCAGGGACCAATGGATTCGTTCCTCCAAGAGGAGATAACGCACAACGGCCAACAGCATATGCTGTACTAGGAATGACTAGATTTAACACAGTTTCTTTAGCTTTAGAAGTATGGGACGGTGCTTCCTGGGCCAGTCCTGCAGGATCTGCAGGAGCTGTGAGCGCCGCAGGAGCAGCGGACGTCGCAGCCGCATACGCACTAATTTTAGGATGATTTTATGCCAACTATATTCAAACATTCACTAGTTACACAAATTGGGACAGTACCTACCGATGTGGTTACGATCGGAGCAGGTGTTCGTGCTACAGTGATTGGTTGTAACCTATCAAATGTCACAGACTACGACACAGTTATAGCAGATGTTTATGTAGTGGGATCTGATACCACAGTGGCGCATTATGTTAAAGGATTAACAATACCTCCTAATACATCGGTAAAATTAATTACTCAAGGAGAAAAATTAATTTTACCAGAAAATACAGGCGTAAGAATTGTTACCGATACGTCAGATAGCGTAGATGCTACTGTGAGCTATGTAGAAATATCATAATAGGAAATAATATGTCCGCAAATTATTATCTAGGTGTTACTCCTCAAGAATTGTTAGGCGACAGTCCTAGATTCTTATACCTAATTAGAAGAAACGACGACGGAGAAGTATTTTTGATAAGAAGCGATCAACTCAAAGATAAAGATAGTATAGAATTAAACCAACCGGGCGTGCCTTCTGAAAACTTCGAAGATTTTGAGCCAGGTATAGATTTTTTTGATGGCATCGACGACAATCATAATGCAGCCTATGATAATCTAATATGGACTCAATATCGATGGGATAACAGACCAATATTATATTATGTTAACACAGCCGGACAATTAGTTCAAAGAATAAATCAAAATTACACATATCCGACAGGACATTCGAGTTAACGGGGTAAAAAATGGCAGAATTTAAAATCAGTAGGATTAGATATACCTGGAGGAACATCTGGGCAACTACTACAATTTACTATAAAGACGATGTAGTAAGATACGGAGGAGCCTCTTGGGTATGCATGAGACAGCATACAGCAAGTACCTTTGTTGCTGATCAAACCTTCTTAGCTAATGTCGGAGACACTGACTATACTCCGGCCTGGAGAAAAATGACTGATGGTTATGTATATAGAGGAAGTTGGACAACAGCTACTTTATATAATCCCGGAGATATAATCAAACAAGGTGGAAATCTGTATCTTACAGTAAACAGTTTTACATCAGGAGCATTATTTACTAGTAATCTCGCCGACGTGGCAGTTTATGCTACCGGATATAATTTTAGACAGGCTTGGCAGCAATCAACAAGATATGCAGTAAATGATGTTGTCAAATATGGTGGCATAATTTATAGATGTATCACTGAACACACTTCTTCTACAACCAGCAACGGCCTAGAATTAAACAGTAGTAATTGGACCACAGATTTTTCTGGGATAAATTTTGCGGGTAATTATACGGTAGACACTCGTTATAAGGTCAGCGATTTAGTTTTATACGATGGTACATTATTAAAATGTATCGAGGGATACACATCATCATCAGAATTTGATGCAACAAAATGGGAAATCGAACTTCTAGGATCTGAATTCAACGGAGAATGGAGCAGCACTACATACTACGGTACTGGTAGCGTGGTCCGTCATGGCGGTTTCACCTATACCGCACTTAGATCAAGTTACGGACAAAATCCATATCTATCATCATACCAAGCCGAGACTAACGATCCGTATTGGCAAAAATTAACTGAAAATTATAACTTTAGAGGCATATGGGCTCCAACAACTTCATATAAGACCGGAGATGTTGTTAGAAGAGGCGGAATACTATATGTGGCTTTATTAGATACCACCGCTGACGGTAGCTCCATCGACTATTTAGATACCAGTAATTGGGAAGTTTTAGATATAGGACAAAACGCAAGAGGAGCCTGGTCTCAAGGAACTACCTATGCTGCCGGTGATCTAATAGTATTCATTGGTAATGTTTATAAGTGTAATTTTGAACATACATCTTCCGATCAAAATTATCCAGGCGATAACGGATCTGGTTTTATATACTGGGATCTATTAATACAAAGTGCTGGCCCAAATGTAGGTACTAGACAACTTGGAGATTTATTAACCTACGATCTTTCAAGAAACTTAGCAGGAGACGCAAGTACATTTGGAGTAACAAATGTAGAACTAGGTACTCAAGGTGAAGTACTTTCTATAGATAGTAGCGATAGTGCAGAATACAGAGTATTCGGCAGCGTTTCACGTGTATTTTTTGTCGGTGCAGACGGAGTAGACGATGATACAGATTCGTTAAGAGGAACTGTTGTTTCATCTCCGTGGAGAACTGTGAGATTTGCCTGTTACAAAGCAGATGACGGATATTCCGGATTTACTACTATCAATGTAGGTACAGGAGTATTTGAGGAAATATTACCAATAGTAGTACCAAAAAGAACAGTAGTTCTTGGTGCCGAACTAAGATCTACAGTAATCAAAGCGGCTGCTGCAGATCCATTATTATCGAATGATAGAATATATTTTAAAGCAGGCCTAACTCGATTATCTAACATAATACAATCGTTAATTTCACAAATTACCTTATCGCCTGCAAAAACAAATACCAATACATTAAGTCCAATAAGTCTAGGATTAGACACTGGACAGGAAACAGGACAGGCTCCTTCTTTAGCCATACAGTCATTGATTACAACTTTTAATCAATATTTAGATTACCATTTAGCGGGAACTGGCACCGATCCTACGTTAACAGGATCAAATGACTTAACTACAGATCAAGAATTTTTAAATGCAGCATTGGTGTTGTCTGCCAATAAAGCATTTTGTGTAAACGAGATTGTTAAATTTTTACAATTTACATATCCGTTGTATTCTTTGCCAGAAACATACTATAGAAAAGTTCTTCCTATAATAATCGACAGTTTTGTCTATGACATAAAATATACAGGAACTTATAAGACTCTACGAGAGGCTAGAGGTTACGTAAGTGCAGTAGAAGGTAGTTCTTCAGAAGATATGTTTTATATGAGAGATGCTACTGGATTACGAGACTGCACTTTAAAAGGATTGACTGGTATACTTAATCCTCCTACTGTATTCGATCTTTATCGTAGACCTACCGGAGGTACTTTTGTTGGCCTAGATCCAGGATGGGGTCCTAACGATCAAAATGCTTGGATTCTGACTCGTTCGCCTTATATACAAGGAGTAACTAATATAGGAACTGCCTGCACTGGTCAAAAGATCGACGGCGCCTTGCATAACGGCGGCAATCGTTCAATGGTATCTAATGATTTCACGCAGGTTCTCAGTGACGGCATCGGCGCTTTGGTAAAAAACAATGGTAGAGCCGAACTAGTTTCAGTATTCACTTATTACTGCACAATCGGATACTTGGCCGAAAACGGCGGTATTATCAGAGGAACCAATGGAAACTGTTCTTACGGTAACTATGGTGCGATCGCAGACGGAAACGATGGTACAGAAACTCCAGAAACTATCACAGTTAATACGAGAAATAATCAAGCTATCGTAGCAAGTGCATTTGCCGGAGAGTTTGTTGACGAAATACAGGTATTAGAATTCTATAACGCCGGCGAAAGATATACACAAGCCGCAGCGTCATTTTTATCTGCAGGCACAGGAGCTTCTGTAAGTTTTGAAGATTTTAGAGATCAAGCGATATTTGAAGCTCGTCCAATAGATACATCAACAACACCGGCATCTGAAATTATCGGCGGTGGCGGATATAGTGTTATACAAGGAAACGCACAGGTACATACTACACCAGACGGCGATCTGACATCGATAACTATTTCCGCATCTGATATAAACTTAGAAACTGATTATCTAGGAAAAAGAATAGTAATAGTGAGTGGAACAGGCACGGGACAATACGCTTACATTACTGCATATAATACTACCAGCAAAGTAGTATCGGTTTCTAAAGAATCTGATGATACTCCCGGATGGGAGCATATGATATCTGGAAAAACGATCGCTAATCCATTAGACACCACTACACGATATAGGATCGAACCAAGAATAACATTCAGCGAACCTGATTTTTCTGTAACTGCTGTAAATACCTCCGTTAATACTTTCTGGAGTGACATTTGTTACGGTGAGTTGACACAATCATTTAATAATGTTGCGGGAGATAGCGGTACCGGATCAGTGATCGGTGTTACAGCAGCTATCGCTACTTTCAATGTATCACAGGTAGGAAGAGACTATACAGTTACTCTAAGCTCAGGCGGAGCCGGTTATACTGTGGGGGATATTATTACCATTGAAGGAAACACTGTTGGCGGTCAGGTGGGTATCAATGATATTACTATTACAGTAACAGCTACATCAGAAGATAGCACCAATTCTATATTAGGATTCGACTACGAAGGAACAGGGCATAGCGGTAAATTTGTAGCAGTCTCTCTGGGAGGCAGTGCAGCCCTTTATTCAGCCAACGCTTCAGATTGGGTCCCATTTAATATGCCTAGTTCAGGCGATTGGGTAGGAGTTGCTGCCGGAGACAATAGATTTGTTGCCATAAGATATGGCAGTAATCAATGTGCAAGTTCATTTAACGGTATCGATTGGACAGCTAGGACCATGCCCGCATCTAGAAATTGGACTGCCGTTGCCTACGGCGGTGGGAAATTCGTAGCTGTAGCAGAAGATCAAAATTCATCTGCGTATAGTTTAAATGGACAGACTTGGCTATCATCTAGTATGCCAGTGATTGGAGACTCTACCGAAAATCAATGGATCGATCTAGCATATGGTAAAGGTCGTTGGGTTGCTATAGCTAACTCTAACAATATCGCTGCTTACAGCGACGACGGAATAAATTGGTCTGGAACTGTGATGGATGTAATTGCAGATAGCAGTTCGAGAGACTGGGTATCTGTTGCATATGGCAATAATCGTTGGGTAACAGTATCATCACAAGGAGATTGTGCTTACAGTTTCGATGGAATTACTTGGTATGTATCTACAATGCCTAAACAAGACGGCTCAACCCCCCACAGTTGGACTAAAATTAGATACGGACAAGGTATATTTTTTGCAGTAGGAAGTACAGGAAATAGAGTGGTAGGAGGCGATCCTACCGCAGATTTAACGACATTTGCGGCCACTAGCCCCGACGGAATAAATTGGACAGGTAGAAATTTAGCTACGTCCGCTGTGTATACCTCAGTGGCATTGGGAAATCCTTATATTCAGTTAGACGATTCTACCACAGGAGTCAGCACACCGTTATGGGTAGCTGTTGCAGATCTAAATTCTAATTTTCAAAGAATTAGAACAGGAAAACGAGCATTAGCTAGGGTCGAAGTTCAATCTGGAATTATTTCAAAAGTCAAATTTTGGGATACTGGTTCAGGATATAGAGAACCGCCATCTTATACCATAGTTGACCCTAGCAAGACCAGCGATGCTGTATTAGAAGTTAGACTAGGAGATGGTGTGTTAACTAATCCTGAATGGATCAACAGAGGTTCAGGTTACAAAACTTCTAGCACCACAGTAACTATATCAGGAGACGGATATGCAGACATCTATCCTGTTGGTAAATTTGTCACTGTAAATGATTTGAGTTTCTATCCTAAACCAGGAGCGCAGGTGCAATTTACAGGAAATACTGAAGTTTATCAATTAGTTAGTGTTGAAGAATTAGGTTCTATTAACGGAGGGTTAAGTGCAACTTTAAGATTAACTCCTAATATTAAATTGAGAGATTATCTCTCAAACGGCACCAACGGAACTATAAGAATTAGATATAGCCAGGTTCGTATTACAGGTCATGATTTCTTAGATATTGGCACAGGAAATTTTGAAGAAACTAATTATCCTGAATTATATGCTACTGGTATATATCAACCAACTCCGGAAAATGAAGTTTATGAAGAATCCGGGGGAAGAGTTTTTTATACATCAACGGATCAGAGCGGTAATTTTAGAGCAGGAGAATTATTTGCAGTTGAACAGGCTACCGGAATTGTTACTATTTCTGCAGATTTCTTTGATCTATCTGGATTAACCGAACTTAGGATCGGAGGAGTTAGATTAGGAGGGTCAGGAGTTGTTATTAGAGAATTTTCAACAGATGCACTGTTTACAGCTGATTCTAATAACATTGTACCTACACAGAAGGCAATTGCCGCATATCTTAATAATAGATTAACAGTCGGCGGATCAGAAATATCAACTTCTAGCTTTATCGCTGGATTTGTAAGAGTAGGTCCTGATTTTATTAATCATACTCTGTCCCAAAAAATTATTGTTCCTGTGCGGGCAGATTTTGAATCTACAGTAGAAACTGTTGGAGTTTCTGGTAGTATTATAGCACAGGCAATGTTCTATAAGTCTTTCAATCAGCAATAAAATAAATATATGATACGGAGTGCAAAATGGCAGAATTTAAATTAGGTAGAATTAGATTTGTATGGAAAGGTTCGTGGACCACAGCTACAACTTATTACATCGATGACGTTGTTAGATACGGTGGAAAGACTTATATATGTTCAGTTGGACATACATCAGCTGCTGATTTTAATACAGATCTAGAATATAGTCCAACAAAATGGAATCAGATGTCTGACGGCCAAGAGTGGAAGGGAGATTGGACTACTGCTACATTTTATAAATTAAATGATATTGTAAAATACGGCGGATATTTGTATGTCTGCAACGACAGCCATACTTCTGCAGCCACTAATGCACTGGGTCTAGAGGATGATCAAAGTAAGTGGACATTATTTTTAGAAGGATTTGATTGGAAAGGTAACTGGAACGCACTGATTAGATACAAGGTCAATGATCTAGTTAGTTACGGCGGTGTGACATATGTCTGTAATCAAGGTCATACATCTGCAGCAACAGTGTCATCAGGGTTAGAAGCAGATCAAAGTAAATGGGATGTATTCAATGCAGGTATAGATTACAAAGGAAACTGGACTACTTCTACAAGATATAAAGTCAACGATGTTGCAAAATATGGTGGAGGTTTGTGGATTTGCACAGTGTATCATACAGCATCAGCATTGTTCGCTACAGATTCTGCCAATTGGACACAATTAGTAGGCGGTTTTACTTTTGAAGATGATTGGAATAGTTCAACATTATATCAGCCTGGAGATATCGTAAGGTACGGAGGAAATCAATACGTAGCTTTATTGAATCATTCTAATGCTACTCCACCAACAAGCACCAGCAATTGGAGTTTATTTAGTAAAGGTTTTAGCTTCACTTCGGACTGGATCAATACTACTTCTTATAAGATAGGAGAAGTTGTAAGACTGGGCGGTTACACATATCTAGCCACAGCCGATTCTCCTTCGATTTCAACTACAGCTACAGCCTCGGCCGCAGGTACCGGACAATTCACAGTAACTTCAACAGCCGGTATGGTTGCGGGAATGTCAGTGAAATTTAGCGGAACTACTTTTGGTAATATAAGCTCAGATACTCATTATTATATCAAAACCATACCAGGAGGAGCTGAATTTACAATAAGCACACAACCAGGAGGCACTGCCTTTGTTCCTTCTACTGCGACAGGCTCAATGACAGTAACAGTGTCAGCCAAACCACCAAACAGTTCTTATTGGACTAAATTGAGCGGTGGGTTTGACTGGAAAGGTGCCTGGACCGATGATACAGAATATGTACTCGGAGATGTTGTAAGATATAACAGTAATTCATATATCTGCGTACTGGCCCACAGATCAGAAGAAGATGACGGATCGACTATTAGACCTGCCGGTGGCGGCGCGGCGAACAGTAGACCAGATCAAGATGTTACTGGAACATATTGGAATGTTTTTGCTGTAGGATCTGATACAGCGGTATTAACTACTAAAGGAGACTTAGTTTATTACGGAAACAACGGGCCGACAAGATTGCCAATCGGCGTCGAAGGACAAGTTTTAAGAGCCGGAGCAGAGATTCCAGAGTGGGTCACTTTGGGAGAAACTGATTTCGAGTATTTTGTCGCACCTCACGGAACAGATTTACCTTCTCCTGTATGGGGTAGAAGTTTCGATAAGCCTTGGAAAACTATTCGTTACGCCTGCGAGCAGGTAGAAAACGGCCCACGAAATCCAAATGCCAAATATCTGTTAGAGATGAATCGAGCATTTATACAGAAAGAAGTCACCGAGTGGATACAATATCAGATAACAAACAATATTTCACCGTTTACTTCTTCTTTTGATTATGACGAATACAAATGTGAGCGAGATGTTGGATTTATTATCGATGCTTTGATATTTGACCTAGGTCATGGCGGTAATGTTAAGATTAGAGGAGCTGCTAATGCTTTTGTTGGTGGATTAACTGAATCTGAAAATATGCCCTATGGCGGAGCGGGCCTAGCAGCAGAAGCAGATGAATCGATCGCTGCGTACACATATTTCTTAACTGTAGTTAATTCTGTTCTAAACAATCAGGCACCTGCTGTAAATTATCAAGTGTTAAATGGCGACAATTCAACCGCAGTAGTGAGCCAATTTATTGACACAGATTATGAATCAGAAGATGTTATGACAACGATTAGTGATCTCGTGGAAATTGTAACCGACGCAATCACTGCCGGTGTAGATACTAACATACCAGAAAGAGATAGTCCTAATAACTTAATAAGAATAGCCACAGGCACATATCGTGAAACACTACCGATAATAGTTCCTGAACAGACAGCATTATTGGGTGATGAGTTACGATCAACAAATGCTGGTCCGGCCGGCAGCATCGTTCATAAATCAGATGCAAAATACAGTATTGACACGTTAGGAAGATTAGAAACTGTGGTCGGACAAGTTATTTTAGGATCGAATGTCACAGAGTCTACAGGAAATATCGGTGTACAAGACATTAACTTCCCATATGCCAGCTCAGTTGAAGAGACAGATATTAGGCGTTTGGTAAGAATGATGCAACATAGAATAGATTTCAATCTAGGAACTCGTCACCTAGCATCTAATACTAATCCAACCGGATACAATTCTTCTTATCTGATCGGTTACGGTGATGCAAGAACATTACTAAATGAAAACAAACAATTTATCCAATCAGAAATAATTTCTTACATCAACGTAAATTATCCATCTATTAAGTATAGTAGAACTGTATGTAAAAGAGATGTTGGGTTTATCATTGATGCGATGATCTATGATCTTACCTACGGTGGATCCACACAATCATTAAATGCAGGACTTGCTTATTTTGATGGTGCTGGTTCAACGCTAATGATCGATTCTACAGAACTTGCAGCCACGATCGCGGCCTACGGTCGTTTAAAAACTGTGATGCAGCAGATTATTGCTAATACTAGCGTGACTGCCTCAACCGGAAATACCGATACACAGTGGACTGATTCTACAAATCTTACAGGAGGATCAGCAGCTAATAGTTTTGTCGGAGCAAATATCGACATTATTGTTGGAATTTTAACTGCCGGAGCCACAACCGGTCGTCCATCTGTAACAGTTTCGTCTATTACAGGTACTAATACTTTCAATACCGGTTCTGCACACGGATTAGTAGCAGGAGATCTTGTAATACCGAGAACAACATCAAACGGAATAACCGTTGATGTTAGATACTATGTGATTTCAGCCGGATTAACATCAACAGCATTTAGATTAGCTACAAGTTATGCTGGATCAGCAATTACAGTTAGCAACGGTACAGGTTTAAGTTTGGTCTTAGACACAGAAGATAGACCAGAATCAACTAATGGAGTAACATCAACAACAGCATTAATTACTGCCTATACAACTTTAAGTGCAGCAGTTAGTACGATTGTTACAAATATGACTTCGTTTATTACTGCTAATTACGGATCGTTAAGTTATAATAGTGCTAAATGTCAACGAGATGCTAGAATTATTTTAGATGCAGTGGGTTATGATTTTATGTTTAACAGTAACTATCAGACAACCAACGCTGCTTACGCATATCTGAGATCTAGTGCGAGTGACGTATTTGATAACGACCAAAAAGAAGCAACAAGAGCGGCATTCAGTTACGTAAAAGAGCAGGCCAAATCAAATGTTGGCGGAGATACCACAGCTCAGAGTCGTATAGAAACCCTAATGACCTTGCTCGATGATATTATTTTTGGAGCTACCGACGAAGGTTCTTTATGTGCGACAGGCTTACGATCGGCAGATTATGCCTGCTTGCAATTAGAAAGAAATAGATCTTATATTGTTAATGAGTTAACAGCTTACATATCTTCAACTTACACTTCTAGTGTAAGTGCTACAGCAGCAACAACTAATTTAATAACTGTGAGTAGCACTAGTTGGATGAAGAGAAATACAGCTATAAGATTTAGCGGAACACCGTTAGGAGGACTTACTGCCGGAACTACTTACTATGTACAAAATGTAGTCAGTGCTACGACTTTCAAAGTTTCGTCAGTACGAAATAGTAATACAGCTTTAACTCTTTCAAGCACAACCGGCTCGTTTACTGTTTCTTTATATTACGACTCGAATTTGTGTGAAAGAGACGTTCATCGATATATCGATGCTCTAAAATATGATTTGAAATATCCAGGAAATTATAAATCTAGAATGGCGGCTAGACTATATTCTAACTCAGTAACGGGTAGTTTAGAAGAGGATATGTTCTATCTCCGCGATAATACTGGAGTTAGAGATATGACTCTAGAAGGCCTTACCGGAGATTTATTAGCACCTAACGAATTTGGTACTTCTAGAGTTAGTGCAGGTGCCTATGTAAGCTTAGATCCTGGTTGGGGTCCCGACGATTTTAGAACTTGGATAAACACTAGATCTCCGTATATACAAGGAGTATCGACTTTTGGAACAGCAGCCATAGGGCAAAAGATTGATGGTGCCATACACAATGGCGGAAACGATTCTATCGTAAGCAACGACTTTACACAGGTAATCAGCGACGGAATCGGAGCCTGGGTGGCTAATAATGGTAGAGCTGAATTAGTATCAGTGTTTACTTATTATGCACACGTTGGATATCTTTCTACGGGCGGCGGCAGAATAAGAGGAACCAATGGTAATTGTTCTTATGGAGATTTTGGAGCAGTTGCAGAAGGATACGACGTAACTGAAACACCTAATACCGCAACAGTAGATAATCGATTCCAATTTGATGCAGTGGTAGGATCTGTATTCACAGACAGCGAATCTATATATCAATTTGAGTTTGATAATGCAGGTATAGATTATACCGAAGCTACCTGGACTATTACAGGCGGCGGCGCAGGTGCAAATGTGTTACAAGACGAATTTAGAGATGATGGAGTTTTTGAAGTACGATTGTTAGATCTAGTAGACGATAGTACAAATGCTCCGGAAGCTTCAGGAAACTTTGGTGGATTTGGATATATTACGAATTCAAATACCGCTCAAACAGGTTCTTCTTCGTCACTGACACTGGCAGCTACTGATTCAGAAACTAGCTCAGCTTATGTAGGAATGAAGATTTATCTAACTGGCGGTACAGGCGCAGGTCAATACGGAATAATTAGTGCATATAATAGCGGAACTAAAATTGCTAGCGTGGTAAAAGAAACTACAGGAGCCAGCGGCTGGGATCATATGATTTCGGGAACAGTTATAGCGAATCCCGATGCATCGACAACTTATACTATCGAACCGGCTCTGACTTTTACAGCTCCTAATTTCACAGATGTATCAAACACAATGAGCACTTCGGGCACATGGTCCGATGTGATTTTTGGATCAACTACAGCATCTTACACCTCATTGTACGGAACATACACAGGAAACGGATCAGGTGCTAATTTCACAGTGGTCAGAAACGGTTGGAAGTACACTGCTTATATACAGACTGCGGGGTTAGGGTATGAACGTTTAGAAACCATAACAATCGCCGGTACTAGTTTAGGGGGATTGTCGAGTAATAACGATCTTGTAATTACTATTACAGCAGTTTCGACTACCGGAGCGATTTTAGAATTTGATATAGAAGGTTACGGTTGCGGCGGAAGATTTGTAGCATTAAGAACAGGCGGAGTCACTGCTGGAGCTTATTCAGATAACGGATCGACTTGGACAGCGATGACACTACCGTCTTCGGGTAACTGGGTAGCATTAGCACACGGATCTATAGATGACGGTTCTAGTGTGTTAGAACAATCTCGATTCGTAGCTATTAGATCAGGATCGGATCAAGCGGCATATTCAGACGATGGCATAAATTGGACTGCTACTACTATGCCTTCTAACACAACTTGGTGTTCTGTGGTCTACGGAAATGGAAGATTTGTAGCAGTAAACAGCACGAACAGTTCGGTTGCTATTTCTTTAGATGGTATAGCTTGGGATATCACTGGTACAAACACAGGAGCAGCTACAGAAATAACTTACGGAAAAGGTTTATTTGTTACTGTAAGAACCGGAAGCACAGCAGCAGCGTCGAGCCCAGACGGTGTAACTTGGACAGCAAGAACTTTACCAGCTTCTAGTGCTTGGAATTCGGTAACATTCGGTAATAATGTATTTGTAGCTATAGCCACTGATAGCAACTCGGGTGCATATAGTATCAATGGTACTAGCTGGACAGCAATGACTCTGGGATCTGCTGACGGATCAACTGTAGCAGGATACCAAAAAGTAAGATATGGACAAGGTCTTTTTATGGCAACTGCCTATATAGCCAGCGTTCAAGACTACAGTTATGTAGCTACTTCTGAAAACGGATTAAATTGGACAATAAGAGGATTATCCGAAGGAAGCCTAAGTAATGCACTAAGCGGTTACTCAGCAGTAGCGTTTGGAAGTCCCCATAGAACCGGTTATTGGACAGTGATTATGAAAGATAGCGGTAATCATGTGGTCAGAGTCAGAGGCGGAGCAAGAGCGAGAGCAAGGGCCTATGTAGCAGATGAAAAAATATTTTCTATCAGAATGATCGAGCCAGGTTCGGGATATGATACTGCGCCAACATTAACTATAACAGATCCGAATAATATCTACGAAGCACCAACATCTGTGAGAAAAGGCAAAGGCGTATTATCGCAGCCTACATTCACTAACAGAGGTACAGGATTTAGCACGGGATCAGCAGAGATCGATACCGGCGACGGATATGCAGATATCTATCAAAGCGGAAGTTTTGTAGCGGTGAGAAGACTAACAGAACAACCAGTTCCGGGATCAAACGTAGTGTTTGATCATTTACCAGATAGAACATTTAAATTAGTCAATGTGTTTACATTTTTAGGTACCAACGAAGGAGCCTATACCTGTTTCTTCCAGATCAGTCCTTCGTTCACTATCAGCGAAGCTCCTGAACATTTAGAAGATATAACAACTAGAATAAGATATAGTCAGGTTCGTTTAACAGGGCACGACTTCTTGGATATCGGAACAGGAAATGTTGCTGAAACTAATTATCCTGGTACTGCTACCCAAACAACAATACCTGCCAACGAAACGGTTGAAAATGATGGAGGTAGAGTTTTCTATACCAGTACCGATCAAGATGGTAACTTCCGAGTAGGAGGTTTATTCAGCATTGAACAAAGTACAGGTGTTGCGACTTTGAATGCAGATGCGTTTAATATTTCCGGTCTGCAGGAACTTAATCTAGGAGAAGTTACTTTAGGTGGCGGTTCTGCAACAATTACAGAATTTAGTACAGATCCGTTCTTTACAGCTGATTCCGATACTGTAGTTCCAACGCAACGTGCTATTAAAGCTTACATAGCAGCACAAATTGGTGGCGGTGGTGCTGCATTGAATGTAAATAGCGTTACAGCAGGATCAATCAAAATAGATTCTAATCAAATTACAAACATAACGGGTGCAAGTATAAAAATGAAAGCAGTGTTTGAATTTAGAGGCGGAGTCACGGGATATCCAATGGCCTGGAATTACTTTTTAAACTAAATAATAACGGAGAATAAATTATGGCAACAGGAAGATTAGGCGCAGCAGACTTATCCGCAGCGACAAATACAACATTATATACTGTACCAGCTAATACTTTTACTGTGGCAACAGTCAGCCTTTGTAATAGAAGTAGCGGTGCTGTTACTGTTAGGATAGCAGTAAGTACAAATACTACCCCAACCGATGCAGAATATATAGAATATGAAACTAGCTTATCTGCTAAGGGTGTATTAGAAAGAACTGGTATCGTGTTAGATGTCACTAACGGAAAATACGTTGTTGTTCGAGCCAGCGGTACTGGTGTATCAGCAGTATGTTACGGTATCGAAACATCTACTGCATAAGGGGAATTAAAAAATGGCAAGAAAACTAACAGCTGGCGCTGTAGGAGAACCAAGTATAGGAGCATTGCAGATACAGCCTACCGCTGTGATTTCAACTGCTGAAAATTTAGATATTACAGTGGATCCGAGCGGAACCGGCCGATTTATTATTTCGGGAGATACTCAGTTATCTAGCCAATCAGATCTAAGATTTGGTGATTCCGACAACAGCAATTATGTAGGATTTCAGGCTCCGGCAACAGTAGCATCTGATCTGGTTTGGACCCTCCCATCTTCAGATGGAACTAACGGGCAGTCTTTGGTCACTAATGGATCGGGAGTATTATCATTCTCAACCACCGGCGCGACGATCACAGATAATACCAGCGATTCGGGAACAAATTATGTGATTTTGGGAACAGCTACCACAGGTAACTTAACAGCAGTACGAACTTCCAGTACCAAATTAACTTTCCAGCCCAGTACGGGATTGTTGACGATCAGTGCATTACAGGTCAACGGAAAAGCGAATAGCCTTAGACCAGAAAATATTCAAACAGCCAGCTATACTATGCAATTAACTGATGCTGGTGGTGTGATCACTATGAATAATTCATCAACGGCAACATTAACTGTGCCTACGAACGCAGCAGTACAGTTTCCTACCGGAACAGTTATTTGGTGTTATAGACTAGGATCTGCCAACGTGACACTTCAAGGTGATACAGGAGTTACATTATCTGCCACAGGTACAATGGCACAATATGAAGAATTATACATAAGAAAAAGAGATACAAATTCCTGGGTAGTGTTTCATATAGCTTCAGCCGGAACTTTAACAGTAACAGGGGGTTCAGTCACTACCTCAGGCGGATTTAGACGCCACGAATTTACCAGCACAGGCGGATCGTCCTTAGTAGCATCGTAAAGAGAGAAAGAAAATGCCATTTATAAGCTCAATAAGAAATAAAGTAAACAGAGAACAGCCTTCAGAAATTCGAAAACAAGATATATTCGAAGTTACAGGAGGAGATCTAGTATACACAGCAGGAGGATATAAAATCCATGTGTTTACCGCTGTCGGAGAATCTGGGCTAAATGTAAAACTTAAAGATCAATATAAAGATAACGCTTTGGCTTTACAAACAGCGGCCAGCGGCATGGCCGTTGAATATTTGGTCATTGCCGGAGGCGGTTCTGGCGGAAACAGCAACTCTACTAATGGCAATGGCGGCGGCGGAGCAGGAGGATATAGATCAGGAACAGCAACACTGACAACAGGAACTACTCCCACAAACGTAGGATCCGGCGGATCCCCAGTCGGATCCTACAGCAGCGGCACTAATAGTGGTGGTCCTTCTACCATGGGAGCTATAACTTCTACTGGTGGTGGTGGTGGCTCAAGCTATACCAGCGGTATTGCCGGGCAACCTGGAGGTTCTGGCGGGGGCTCAGGAGCAGGATACGGTGCAGGTAATGGAACTCCCGGACAAGGAACGCCAGGCTCGCCTGGAGGTTTTTATTGGTCAGGAGCCGGCGGTGGTGGTTCATCAACATCGGGCGGCAGCCCTGGTCCGATACATCAGGGCGGATTCGGAACATCGAGCAGTATTACAGGTTCATCAATTACCAGAGCCGGTGGTGGCGGCGGTGGCGGCAATTCGTCAGAAACTGGGGGAGATGGTGCACATGGCGGAGGTCGCGGTCACGGATCAACTCCAAACTGGGGATATAGTTATTATTCTTACAGCCAAGATCCTAGAGGAGGATGGGGTGTTACACACGCATACTCAGCTAATTTTGGATCTGGCGGCGGCGCCGGAAGTTATTGGTCTCCTAATATCGGATGGAACGGATCAGGTTATGGTTCAAATGGTCTGGTAGTAGTTAGATACCCGTTTACTTGATATGGCAACTTTTAAAACTACTTATAATATTTTAAAGACTCCTTGGGAAGAAGAATTGTTCAATGAAAATTGGATGGACACCGATTCTCCTTATGCACCGCCTACTGTAGACTGGGACTACAGTAGAGAGATGAAAATCGAAGATGTAGAAATTTGGGAACAGATTTATTACGCTACAGGAGGTATCGGATTATATGCAGCATATCTCCCCTACGCCGAATTTTACATGATAACCGGTGAATGGATAGTAGAAAGACCTAGCAACATAGAATGTTTTTATGGACCGGGCTCTATGGAAGCAGCTTATAAAAGAGCAAGAGAGTTAGGAATGCCCATTACCGTACAAAAACAATGGGTAGATGATCACGATATGTGGTTATATAAAGAACCCCCACCAGAGCCCGGAAAAATTATCTTACTTTAAACTTTTCCATTTGTAGTAATTTAAGTTTATAACACAGCGCACACGCTGATCAGTACAGCTAGTTCCTGTGTGCATTGTTTCTGCAGGAAATGTCAATAATCGATTTTCTATCGATTCTATTTTATTGTTGTTATCTTTTAATAACGTATGACCGTTATTAGTATTGATATAAAATATCGCAGTTTCGCCATCGAAATCATTGACATCGGTGTGCATATCATAAACAATAGTTTCATCTGTAACCGTTTGCAAGTTAGCTTTTATTCGAACGATGGCCGATGGATTTATTTTTAATAGCAACGGATCTAACAAATATAGAAAATTGCTCTGTATTTTATATTCGTCAAAAAACGTATGAGTAAATTGAAAATTATATAAATCGGAAACTATTGAATTTTTTTGAACTTTGTTAGAATTTAGATACCACGGAAAATTTGCAGTCAGTAATACTTCCTGAATTTTTTTAAATTCCTGATAGTCTATAAAATTATCTGTGATTTGATATTTCATTTAGCAGTATCAAATAATATGTTTCCGGATAATGAAATTCTTGTTTCATCGCTAGAATAGAATGGGTATACACAATGAACTAATTTACTAGGAAACATAATCAATGTACCTTCCCAAGATTTATCAATATATAATCTTTCAAGCATGGTGTTTCCTAACATTGAAATATACGAAAATTCAAAACATCCGCTGTAATTATTTTTTCCTTTGGTATGTTCGTCTTTAATTTCAAACGGAATCTGTATCCAAGAAGCATAACTTATACAACCTTCATGAAAATGATTCGGTACAAATTCATATTTTTTTTGTAGATTAAACCAGGGTTGATTAAAATACAAAGGCATATTATGAGTACAATGATCGAAACTATTAAAATATCTAGGAAATGAACTGATAAATTCTTTACTAATGTCCTTTACAAACATTCTGAATTCATCTAAATTCTTTTCTAATTTAATAGTTTTAGGAATTCCGTTACCGTCGATGGCTGTGGGATGTACAGCATTGTTATCTGTTAATGCTTCTTGCCGTAGTTTGCCTAATAATGATTGTGGTATCTGGCATTTTAATATTCCAAAGTTTTCAAAATTCAGTAATTCTATCATGCAAATTCAAAATTAGCACTTATACTAATTCTCCGTTTATCGCTAAGATTTTTTTCAACCATATGAGGCAAATTTGATCTGAAAATTAAAAGTAAATTTTCTACAGGTTCGTATGCACAGGTTTTCCAACTGGTTAAATTTTCATTGTGAGATTCAATAGGCAAAGTATACATATCGGTAAGAGCCTCAAAACTTCGAAATCTTATTTTACCACAATCTGTAGGAACATCAACATAATAAGTTAAGCTGAAATGCGATCTAGTATGTTGGTGATATTCTTGATATGCTCCGGGCTCAGCAACGTTAAACCAAAGATCTTTACAATGAAGATGAACTACAGGCAAGGTAATTCCGTAGACTTTGCTGAATTCGTAGACCTTAGATCTAAATATCTCTACAAGATTATTTACTACTGGGTCGTTGGCGTTTCTGTAATCATAATGTCCAATAGTGTTAAAAGTGTCACAGGCCCACTTAGTTGTGACATTTTTATTAGATTTTTCATAAACATCTAAAGCGACTTTTTTGAGATGTTGATTATGCTCAAACTCTATCAAATGATTATAAATTAATGTTGGAAACCAAGATTCTATCATTTTGTAAATATAATATAATTTTTTTGATGGCTAGGCTGATCCTGTCCTATCTGAATATTAGGTCTATCCACCATTCCTATAGATTCTCTTCGATCAAATTTAAATTCCGAATATGGGCCATCGGCATTTACAAAATGTAAGAATGCCTGTACCTGCCAAACATCTGTACCCACCTCAAATGAGTTTCTCCAATGTTTCAAATCACAGCCTCTGTAGATAACCATATCTCCGGGATATAATTTTACTTCAGACCCATCCATATAAATCGGCCAACAATCTTTATTATCATAATTGTAATTTAAACATATAGTAGCTGAAATTTCGCAACTAGGTCTATCTACGTGGGGTTGTAGATCGTCTCCGTCTCTATAAACTCTGTAATATGAATATGTAGGGTATAACCTTAATCCTGTGTTCGCCTCCATTAACGGATGCATATGTAGTAGTAAAGACTCCATCGCAGGATCTCCGTATTTAGAATGTGCCTCGGCTACCTGAGAATATTCTTTTCCTCTTAATTTTTTTTCTGGTGTAAAATCTTGCATCTCATCAAACAATGCATATTGGGTTACGAAATCTCTTAGTTCTTGGGATATAGCGGATTTTACAATTACGTAACCGTTTTTATTAAAAAAATCGTTATTCATTTATCTTCCTCCAGAGTGAAAAGGACATCCTTTTTCTCTCTCTTCTATTTTTTGATGTAATTTTTTCTTTCTATTATAGATTTGAGAAGAATCATAACTAGTATCTCTCATAATCATCCTATCGATTCCAAACAACCTAGAATATTCTTCTTTGGATACTAAATGATGTACTAGTTTTACTGGTCGCTCGGATAATGGGTGCATCATTACCAAAGGATTTAGTGCAGGAATGGTGCATTTTTGATGATAATTTTTTTGTTTCACAAATAGATTTATTTCAGTAGCATGATTATATTTGTAATTTACAACTGCAGGCAAAATAGAAATCATATCTTGATAATCGACCATATTCCATAATGGTCCGGTCCAAGAGAAATAAATTTCCTCATTAGACCTCAGCGCCCAAGGAGATACGATTTTTATATTGTGCCCGTGTTGTCCGGAAAATCCTTCGAACTGTTTTTGAACGTGCGAATGACTGGTGTCTAAATCAGAATTAGAAGATCTCCACTGCCATTCCGGAAATTCTCCAATCGGAGCAACCTGTAACTCCATTTCGAACCAGGACGGAATCACTATTCCTTTTTTGTAATAATCGATAAATCCGGTGCAGTGTTTTATAGTTGCACCTTTGGTTAGCTCCGGCAGTTGACCGGGAGTTTTCTTCCACCAATCAGGAACATATTTAGATGCTTGATCTATTTTAGCGTAATCATATGCATGATTTAGATGAGTAAAGCATTCTAAAATTATTTCTTTTTCTTTAATAAAAAAATTTTTAAAATTCATAGTAATATCTGTCTCGATGCAGGAACAGGAAAATAATCTGA
>JACCDP010807157.1_pt1 | contig 20367 bp, 17 predicted proteins | sample 7445841 | NCBI WGS metagenome assembly JACCDP01 (sample SAMN15323441, study PRJNA562643) | freshwater metagenome | isolation source: river surface water | place: USA:Blue River Watershed | collected 2017-08-17
AGAGCGTACTCATCAATGTCGTATCTCAGATGTCGGTGCCTTCTACCCCGCTCAGCGATATTTTTCACGCCGCCTTCGAAGGGGAAGTATGCCGCGCCTGTTGCTCCGAACCCCGAAAGCTTTGCCATCTCTTCCGTCGACACCATGAGGGGGCTGTCCTTGCATCCCAGCTCCTCGTAGGATACCACCTCTGCTGTAAGGTAATTCTTATGCAAGAAATCCTCCCAGTTGCTGTCGCGCACAGCCGCAGGGCAGATGATCAACACCGGCTTACGCTCTGCGTTATACTCGGAGATAATGCCGCCTGCCGTGTAGGTCTTACCTAGTCCCACGCTATCCGCGATGATGACACCCTTGAGCTCCTTCAGGATCTTCTTAGCGCGCCAGATGCCGTGCCTTTGGAATTCGAGAACCTTAAAGCCGTTGTTGGCCTTGTCTTCGCTCAGCACATCGGCCGCGTATAGTTCGAACAGCACCTTGATGAAGATCCAGTAAGGATCCTGGTGTTGAAGCAGGATTTCGTAGATCTCGAGCAACGGCAGTTCCGATGCAGCCTCCCATTGGGCATCAAACCAATCCGTGACTTTTGGCGGGAGCACTCCTTCGTATACGCCTAGGTTAAGCTCCGCGCTGGTTCGGATTCCCGAAGGGGTCAGGTTAGATGATCCTGCGACGAACCCCTTGGGGATACGGTCCTTGCCGAGGAAGATATACGCCTTGGCATGCATGAACGACTTGGTGACCTGCCGACATTCGATTTGCCCTGTCTCCTTGCCTTTTTTGAGAAATGCGACGAAACGTTCGATCTTCTGCCTATCGGCCTTAGTGAAGGGCAGCTTGTCACGACCACGCTTGAGGCGCTCGAGTAGGGCTTGGGCGGCCTTCTCGGCTTTCCTGGCGGCGAACTCTTCAGGGTCTTCGGCTTCTCCCAACTTCATGTCGTCATCTCCACCGGGAAGAGGCTCAGCTCCTAGCAGTAAACGGATCTTAGGGAGCTGCTCCAGCGAGTCCATCAACGCGTCGAATGCCTGCGGACGGAAGTAAGCCGTGGCTATGCAGAATTCCGCGATCAGGTCTCCCTTTTTCGCCGCAGCGGCGAAGTGACCGTTGAGGGCGTTTACCAAGCTATTGCCATTGGCATTATCTATGAAGTCGGGGCGATAACTCATGCTTGTGATTAAAGGCTATGTTTAGCTTTTAGGCGGCGATACTCGGCCAGGACGCGGGCGTGATCCGGCTTCCAATCCCAACCTTCGTGGAAGGTTGAGAAGATAGTCTCTAACTCATGTTCAGATAGGCCGTAAAGTAATGCTGCTGAGGCGTCGACGCGATCGACTAACTCTTGTTTCTCCTCTGGTTTGAGAGGTCCGTGCTCTACGCCGACAGCGCCTGCCCAATTGCTGAATCTGTCATCCGAGCAAGCAAGTCGAGCTGCAGAGGCTGCTAGATGCAAATAGAGTTGGTCGCTGTTTTTAGGTCTTGGGCATGGCATCCAATTGAAAATCGAGAAAGCAAAGTTAATCTCAACCCATCTGCGGGCATACCAATCAAAAACTCTCGAGGACATTATTCCTAGTAGGTAAGCCTGATCACGTTCGGTGCCTTTACTCCAAATAAGCACTGGTGCCTTATTTGTGCAAACAACGTTTGGCGGTATCAGTGAGGCTCTTACTGTTCGTGTGTCGGTAGCCCGGGTGATGTCCCTGAATGCAATTCGTGGGTTTAGGCACTCAAGGGTTTGCGGGTTATGAATTCTTTGTGGCTCATATCCATTAAATGCGGATTTCCCCTTGCGAGAGAAACTGGAGACTCTCTTCTTCTGCAGGTGGTTAATGATTTCTTCACGTGATTTAGCCCAACCAAAATATGTTGATACCCCTCTGTCGCTTTGCCATACGTCTATCGATTCGCCTTTAAATACGGGTATAGTTGGGGGGCTCGGAGTGGCGCCAGAAAGGTCGAACAGCTTTGCGTCGTTTGTAGCATCTAATTCCCTGTAGGGCCTACATACCCACTCGTAGTTTGGATTCTCATTAGAAACCAGATTAGGAGATCTCCGTATTTGGTTGAAAACCACTTGGTGTTTGGTGGTCGGGAGTAACGGTATCTTGCAGCTATCGCTCCAGGTCCGCACCTCGGTAGTTTCGAAAACGGAAAATGAGGCCCCTTTTTCTCTGAAATCATTGATGGAAGAGAATGGTCCGTTAATAAGTAGTTTGCTTGTTGCGTTTACAATATCTCCCTGGGTCGCTGGGGGCCGTTTATGGATTGCGGTAAGACAGACTGTATACTGTTGGTGCACATCGTCAAAGACCCAGCCGCCTGTATTTACCAGCATGCCAATTGTTACAGATGATGCCTTGGTGAACTCGTCTTCAGGCTTGAAGAGCTCAAATCGCCAATTCTCCATACCATCTCCAGCAAAAGCTGTTCTAGGTAATACTATGCCGATTCGGCCACCGCTGCACGTGAGATCGAGGAATCTCCATGCAAACATGCGGAATAGGTCGGGATCGCCTGAGGCCTTGCCGTATCTAACGTCCTTATCTGAATGATCTGAGAAAAGATTCCTATACTGCGCAGCGAGTTGATTCGTGTCTTTCTCTGTTTCTGAAAGTAGGTTGTCTATGTTTGGATTAATCTTTCTTACGGAAGCTTCACATTTATTCCTCTCTGCGGGGCTCATTCCGTAGTAGCCGGGAATTTGTCGCCCCCAGAACCAAGACTTCTCAAACTTAATTTTTTCCCATGGGGGATTGCCTAGTAGGACATTGAAGCCGGAATTTTTACGGAGAAAAACCTCAGGAAAGCATGCCATAAGATGTCGGCATTTTAGAGGAGCTAGGCCCTTTCTAGCATCGCGGAGGGCATTTGATTTCAGTAGTTTTTGTGGATCTTGAAGCAGGCCTAATAGGTCGTCGCTTGTATCGCCCGCAATCATTGCGTTTGCCCTGTTCCAGACCGCAATATCCATCGCGGCAATCGCTGGCTCTAGCTCTTTAAGTGCGGCAAGCCGCAGTCTTTTCATCTCCTTTACGTCAGTGACATTTTTGTCAGCTATAGCGCCCATTTTTTTGATACTAGGCAGGGCGTCATCCAGGTACTTCTTTGCTATTACCCCTGCGTCATCCAGTAGATCTTGGAAGTCAGCTTGATTTGCCACACCGACAAGTGAGTTCCCTTGTATTAGGTTGTGTTCAAGAAATGAAAGCGGCAGGCCGGGCACGAATGTATGGATCCACACGGCGAGCTGGGCTAGCTGCACCGAGATCGGATTCATGTCTACGCCGTAGATGCATCGACGGGCGATGAGTCGTCGAAGCAAGGCTGCATCCTCCAGACGACTTTCAAGCTTTGCGGCATCTTCTCCCAGCTGCATCCGGGCAGCCTCACGCAGGTCGTGGAGCTGGAGCGCGACGGACGCCAGTCGGCGCTTCTCGAGATAGTTGCGGAACTTACGTTCGATTCGGTCGATGGCGAAGATGAGGAAGTGGCCCGACCCCATCGCGATGTCCGCCACGCGGAAATCGAACATGGCATCGGCGGCATCATTGTCCGTCATCGGGTCCAACTTGGCGAGGTGATCGTCAAGCGCCTTGTCCAGGGCGAGGTCGAGTAAGTGGTCGACGGCGAACTCTTTTGTGAAGTAAGCTCCTGATGCCTTTCGCGCTCCGGACTTGTTGTGCAGGTAGAACTCTCCTTTGCAAACGGCCGGCTTATCGGCCTTCCCAGCGCTGACGTAAATCTGGTCTCCATCCTTATTCTTGAGGATCAAGTCCTCCTGCGCCTCAGAGAGTTCTGACTCCAGCAGGCCTTCGTAAATGGTGCCGAATTCGCGAACCCCCAGCGACCTGAAGTCGACCGGCCCCAGCTGACCGCCCTCGGTTGAAGTCAGAAGTAAGCCAGACAAAGCGGCCGCAAAGACCGAGTCAGATAGCTTTACCTTGGTGATCGCATGTCCGTGAGGAGAGTCCTCCGGATCATCGGAAAAAAGCACGCCATTGTAAGCCGGCACGGAAAGGGCGGCATCACCTTTGCTGATCGCACGGCTCAGGTTACTGACCTCATCCCACAAGCGGCTAGTCTCACCCCACGACTTACCAGCCCGATGGGTTTCGAGAAGTTCTTGGGCAATCGACTTCAGGGAATGGCGGCGATACGCGGCCGAATGTTTATACGGCAGCAAATCCTTGTCCTCCGCATAGGCGACGAAGAGGAGGCGGAATAGCACGTGCGTCGCCATCTGCAGCGTATCGCGAAGGAACGCATCATCCTTTTTCGTGCTTCTGCGCGCATCGGCGATGCCCTTTGCCAGCCGAGGCATGACTTCGACGTAGATGCGCTCGCGCAAAGCCTCAGCCAGCGAACCAGAGAAACGGCCTGAATCGGCCAGCAGGCGCTGTACCGCGCCCTTGTCCTGACTTAGGGCATCAGCGGAGAACAGCATCCAGAGAAGCCCAACGTCATGATCCTTGAGCAGGCCCGTATGGAGCTGGACGTAGGTCTCACAGGGACCGCGACGACCGACGCCTACATTGAGAACAGCGGGATACAGACGAATGGACTTATCCGGAGAAATCGTGATCACCCACTTCAGGTTCTTGCGTTCGGCCTGAGTGATAGCGTGCGTGATAGGAGCCTGATCCCTGAATCCGGGGCTGGGAGAATCCGGACGCTCTCCCTCATGTAGCAGGACCGCCAGAGCAACCTCTTTCTGGTCGGCATCTAGGAGGATTTCCGTCCGGGCATCATTCTGCTTCGTCGCATATCCTAGGCCCTTGATCAGATCTCGGCCGGACTTATCCAGCAAAGCCTTGGACTTATCGCAGGCCGAGGCGACCTCCTTGCGGTAAGGATTATCCTTAGAGGCATCCATCACCTGACGGAGCACGTGATCAGCGAATAGGCCGCTGTTCTCCAGGCCTGGAGTATCAGACTTTACCGTCACGAGGGCCGACTCCAGAAGACGAATCGCGCTGTGGCGATCGGGGCAATCCTTCGCCAACTTCAGGATCCGTCCGGCCTGCGCCGACTCAAGCCCGTGGGTGATGCGTAGTTCGCCAGAGTGAATTACAGGTCCGGCAACGCTCACCGAGCCGCTGACGTGAATAACAAGCAGTAGCGGCGAAGGACGACCTCCGTGCTTGTCGGACCAGAGCTCTTTGATCTTGGCATCTGAGAGAACCGACCCCGCATCCAGCATGCAGATCTGCAAAGGGGCATTCGAAGGGTCCTTGCCGAGCCAGACCTGAGCCTGAAACTGACCAATTTTCGTGTTGTTCTGAACCTTGCCGAGGCCTGAGGTGAGTTCCGTAGGTAAAGTCATGGGGAGGTCGCCTAGAGGTATACACCTAGACCATTCTTTGCAATACATTGAGGCCCGAAATCGGGTTAGTGCTCCAAAGTTTACAAGAGACTTACACTTTAATCTGAGAGCCGGGGTCAACTCGGCGCAAAGCACCCATTGACGCTTGGATTTGTTTCACCTCGGGCTTTCATCACTAGCACCCCGCCCACCTCATGGCCAAATCCGAAGCATCCGTAGAAGAACTGGTCAGCATGATCGAACGGGGAGAGCTGAGACTGCCGGAGATGCAACGCCGCTACGTCTGGCGCTCCACCAGGGTGCGCGACCTGTTGGACTCCCTTTACCGCGGATACCCGTCCGGCGCCATCCTGCTTTGGGAGACCGATGAGGATGTCCCGCTGCAGGACTTCTCCGTGAAACAGGAGGCAAACCCCTACAAGAGCACCCGCCTGCTGCTTGACGGCCAGCAACGCCTAACCTCCCTCTCCTCTGTCATCCGCGGGGAACCCGTTTCCGTGCGTGGCCGAAAGAAGCCCATCGATATCCTTTTCAATCTAGACCACCCAGATCAGCTAACCGGGGCGACCGATATCGACGAGGACGACGATCAGGATGACGACGAGGAAGACAATGAGCGCGAAGCCATCTCGGACGAAGCGGATTCGTCTGATGACGAACTCCAGCAACGCTTCGACAAGAAGACCTTCGTGGTGGCCACGCGGAAACTCGAGCAGCTACCGCAGTGGGTGAGAGTAACCGATGTCTTCAAGGCCCAGAATGATGCCGCATTCCTGACTCGCGCAGGCATCAAGGACTTCAGCGACCCCCGTTTCGACAAATACAGCAAGCGCCTGGCGCGACTTCGTGGCATCAAGAAGTATGTCTACCGCATGGACGTGCTCGAGCGGACGCTCTCCTACGACGAGGTCACGGAAATCTTCGTCCGCGTGAATTCTCTTGGCGCCAAACTGCGTAGCTCTGACCTGGCGCTGGCGCAGATCACCGCCAAGTGGCGCGGCGCGCTCAAGACCTTCCAGTCCTTCCAAACCCAGTGTGCCGACGAAGGACTGGACCTCGAACTAGGCGTGTTCCTGCGAAGCCTGGTCGCCTTCATCACGAATCAGTCACGCTTCATCACCGTCAACACCATCGGCGTCGACAAGCTCCAGTCCGGCTGGAGTGATTCGGTCAAGGGGATGGAGTTCGCTTCGAACTTCGTTCGGAATAACGCGAAGATAGACAGCCCTGCGCTGATGTCCTCCTCGTCCCTCATGGTGGCGCTGGCTTATCACGGGCATCGCCGCGACTTCCAGTTCTCCAAGGAAGAGGCCGAAATGCTGAGTCGCTGGTGCCTGCTTGCCAATGCCAAGGGCCGCTACTCCCGAGGGTCGAGCGAGACATTACTCGACCAGGACCTAGCGATCATCCGCGATGGCGGCGGCGTTGCGGACCTCGTCGAGAAACTACGGCAGCAGGTCGGCATTCTACAGGTTTCACCCGAGGAACTCGAAGGCCGAAACCAGCGGAGCGCGCTGTTCAAGACCATGTTCCTGGCCTTCAGGGCCGCTGGCGCGAAGGACTGGAAGTCCAACCTATCCATCGCCTTCGACCACTCCGGCGTGCAGCACAAGCTCCAGTTCCATCACATCTTCCCCAAGGCCTTACTCAAGAAGTCGTATTCTTCTCGCGAGGCGGACGACATCGCGAATCTCTCGTTCATCGGAGGTAAGACTAATCGCAACATCAGCGATAAGTCGCCCGCCGACTACTTCCCTGCCCTCATCGAGTCGGCAGGCCAGTCCGCTTTCGATGCCCAGTGCATACCCACTGACCCGAGGCTCCTGAAGACCGAGAACTACAAGGAGTTCCTGAGCGCTCGTCGTAAGCTGATCGCCGCTCGCCTCAACGAGTTCCTGGCTACCTCCTGACCTACGAGGGCTCGTTGATGTATAGACGGGGAGCCTGTAGGCTGACCTTCGTGTAGGACGTAACGTCACCGAGGAGATACTTCTGCCGGATGTCTTCGGGCGCTACTTTTCCGACGAACTCGATGCGACCTTTGGCGTCTTCGGGGACAAGGTCGGTTCGGGTCGGATACTTGGTCGTCAATGCGGGCATCCACTTCTCCGGCTCAAAGACCTCCCGGACGACTCCTTCATAGACGGCAAAGACATACTTCATCTTGGAGGCACGACTAAGGCCGAGAACCCAAACTCCTCGGGTGATGTCGTAGAGCTCGGCTGTGGGCATGCCGTGTCGGTGAAGCTGGTTCACCCGTATCAGGATGACTGGGTCCGTGATCTTCACCGGCTTGGCGGCGTAGTAGCCTTCGAGTTCCGATAGGCCCTTACGGCCGAAACGGAGACTATCTTTGCCCACGACGCGATTGGTCAGGCTCTCTAGGCCCAGCAGGCCGATGGCGGCAGCCTCGATGTTGTAGGCCTCCTGCTCCGTACGCAGACCGTGCGCCAGCATTTCGATACGCGGCTCAAGTCCCGCGTCGAAGATCTCCCGGATGCGCTTCACCTTCGGATGGTCGTCATCCTCGAAGAGATGATCCAGGCACCGCTCGTCCTTCCCCTTCCCGATGTAGAAGACCTTCCCATCGCGCGGGTCGACATAGAGGTAGACGTAATACCCTAGTTTCTCGGCCATGCCGGGCTTCAGGGATCGGAGATGGGGAGGAGGCTTCATCGGCAACGGGGCTTTGCTTCGTCGGAACTACTATATTTAGGCCGTATTGTAACCTTATTATGCTTTATGCGAGGCACGTCGTTATTAGATTCCAGCCATGCCCCGCCTATTCCTTGCCATCATGGCCCTTTGCCTTGTCGCTGCTTCGGCCAAAGCCGGCCTCTCCATTAGCGACGACCCAGTCGTCTATGCGATCCGGCCGGCGGTGACTGCTCGCTCCGAAGCCGCTGCCGTCGAGTTCATCGATACTAAGAATGAAGAGGCTAAGATGAAGCAGGCCCTGGGATGCATCGAACGCATGGGGGCAGCCAGCCGGCACGTGGCCAACTTCCTCTACGTCCAAAACGACCTTCTGAAGGACCCTCAGGCCAGACTTCTGGCCTATAGGCTCGCGCTGAGCCGAGAGAAACAGGCAGGCAATTGCGCAGCACTCAAAGCACCATCTACTTTTGGCTCAGAACTTGGCCTGTTCCTCGCGAACAGCATCGCAATCAACATGACGGAAAAAGACAAGCGGGTCGCCGAACGCCGGGTCGAGGAGCAATTGAAGTCGCAATTCTCCGGCAACCTGGAGCAGCGATTCTCGTTCATCGCCAACATGAAGAACATCGCCGACACCGAGAAGGAGATCGCAGCGATCATCGACCCATCCCTCGGATCCGAAAGCATCTTCACCTCCAAGTCGGCCAAGGTACGTGACGCGATCGAAACCATCATCGATGAGCAGGAGTCGCGAGCGAAGGATGCCTGGAAGCGGCTCAGCCAGGAGCAGACCTACTCACTACTTGTCGGGACCCACACCGTGTCAGGAGGTTGGCAATTCGAGCCGGGAGAGATGAGATCCCTCAAGGTCGAATCGACTTCGATCAAGGGACACTGCGTCTTGGCGGAACTCACCCTCGATCTCGTCGGCCAGACGGCCGGCCCTCGGACCATCAAGATCCGCGCCGCCTTCACTGTGTTCAAAGATGGCTCAGTCGGCCTCATCGGAACCAACTAACTCCATGAACCTAGACCCCGAAGAACGGATGAACAAGATCCTGAAATACGGCGGCGCCGGCCTGGCCGCCCTGCTGATCCTAGGGGTTTTCGCTTGGCGGCTGGACGTGGCACATCGCCGGGCTGAAGTAGCGGAAAACCAGCTGGCTCAACTTAGCCAGGGACCCAGCAAGCCAAAGGCTACCCCTATCGTCCGGCCGCCGAAGTCTTCTGCCGAGGAAGATTCAGAAACGCGCGCCAAACTCATCGGTAGATGGGTCCATCATGGGGTGTACGATGGGAAGGACTCCACTCGCACTTTTATCTTTAATCAAAACGGCGTCGGGGAGTATCTCCTACAGTACGCCAATAGTCCGAATAGTCGTGTCATTTCCGAAAGCGGCCCGTGGGGCGTGCGTGGAGACATATTCTATATAGAAGTGAAGGCCAAGGAGATGGAGACTTATTACCTGCGAATCATTCGAATTACTCCCGAAAAGCTGGTGACGCGTAATCACTTCGGGACAGAGCGCGTCTACGATCGCGTTAAGTGAGTAGTCCGGAATTCAGGTCAGAGACAGGGGCGGAAGTATCGGCGATACGTCCTTCCCAGGACGATCGAATAGTGAGAACGTTCCTACCCAAGACAGACTAGGGCAGCACGCGGTGCTGCCCCTACCTTCGATACAGCGGATGCGATGTCATCACATCCCTACCTCAATACAACTAGGTCGGCACGCAGTGCCGACCCTACCTAGAAATAGAAAGGCCGGCCATGATGGCCGGCCTTAAGGGGCGGGAGAGGACAGCACGTGGTGCTGTCCCTACCTCAAGTCAGTTCAGGGGAGCGTTTTGGGGTCGGCGCCGAGGAAGCCGACCTTCACGCCGCTGGCCTTGAGGAAATTACCGGCCTTCTGGCTGAGGATCAGGACGATGACGTAGTTGAAGCACGGGATAAGCATCCCCACTACCCAGAGGAAGGCCGGGCCAGCCTGCAGGGCGTCGGCCAGCTTGTAGACCTTGACGCACCAGAAGACGAAGAGGCCGAAGAGTACGGCGTAAAATCCAAAGAAGAAGAGCGTCAAGCCTAACGCCTTGCCGAACTCACTTCTGACGCCGACTGCGAGAGCGCCACCCAAGGCCATGAAGATGATGAGAGCGACGATTGAGGCCAATAAGCATAGGTTCATCGCGCGGTGATTCGAGGCGACCGCACGAATACGTTCGGCAGAAATCACCGAGGCCTGACTAGGAATGACGGAGGCTTCGCCAAGCAAGATGCCGACGGTCTTCCATTCGGACATACCTTGGGCCCAGGCGAAGTCCGTGGGCAGGACTTGACCGGCTAACACCGCGGCTTTCAGGGCTTCGATGTCATAAGTGCCGACGGTCTGTCCGGCGCGGCTGATTTGGTAGTTCATGTGGGGTGTGGGGTAGAATCAGGACGCCTGATCGGGCTCGAGGGCGTTGGAGAAGAAAGCGATGCCCAAGATGATGCCTCCCGCCAGGGTATCCAAGTCGGAGAAGAAAGCGGCGACCCCTGACTCGACGTTGGGTTCAAGAAGCAAGAAAATGGAGCCGAGCACAGCACCCGCGAGGTAGAGCCAAGCAGCCCACTTCTGGAATAGGAAAAGCCCCACCATGCTAGCCACCCAGGCGATGATGAGCGGGAAGATCAGGACTAAGCCGAGAAGCAATGCACCATCCTCGTCGGTTTCCTGCGCCGCCTGCCAATCGGTGAGCTCCTTGGGCAAGAAGCTGTCACCGGCCAATACGATGACCAAACCCACGAAGAAGAAGAAGGCCGACGCCAGGATTAGGATCCGCAGGGCGAGACGAGAGTGCTGTTGATTCATGGACGGTCGAATCACTTAACCCCAATCAGCCGGAGCGATCCTTTTGCGGTGACCGTGAAATAAAGCGTGAGATCGAAGGTTCGGCTCTGGGAGGTCTTGCTGCCCACCACGGCCAGGGAGAGAGGAATGCTCACCTCGCCATCCGTAACCACGGACCTGCCAACGCGAGACTCGCGCAGTTCGCCGAACTCGAACGTCCAGCCTCCATAATACCACTTTCCTCCGACCAGCATAGCATAGAGGTCGCTGCCCGTCTTGGTCCTGAGCTCGCCATCGACCGCACGCTCATGTGCGCGGAGGGCTTCGGCGTAACGTTGGTTGCGGTCGGGGATAGCAATCGAGAGCTCATCGCCTAGGCGCTTGGTCATGATCGCCTCGGCGGCATCCAAGCCCACGAGCTGTCGCGACGACCATGTTTCGTAATCTTTGAATTTACCCTGGAAGGCGGCCTGCTGCGAGGCATCACGTGACACCAAGATGGCAGCCTGTTGCAGTGATCCAATGTAGGCAATTCGACCGACCGTGAGCTGGCTGACGCTATCGGCATATGCGAGAACGTCCGGATGGACGAGCTTCGAGTCCAAACGCAAAGCCTTCATCTTAGCCTCGAAAATCTTCAGCTCGGAGACGGTGGCGCCGTAAGAATTGGCGAGCGTGCCGTAGGATGCATTATGCTTACCGTTGAAAAGCACGTTGCGGCGGACAGCCATACCGAACTGTGCGTCGTACATAGCATCTACATATTTCCTCGTCTTCTCGGGGTCGACGGACTGCACCGGCATCGCGGCGATGATAGCGCTGGCGCTGGCCTGCTTCTGCGGAGCGGAGGGGGCAGGCGCAGGGGTGGGAACCGGGGCAACGGCCGAACCTGTCGGCTTGGCGGGGGCAGGCTTGGCAGGTTCTGGCTGGGATTCAGGCAGAGTGTTCGCCTTGGCGGCGATCTGCTGAAGGAGAGCGGAAAGCGTCTGCTTGTTCACGGCCGGCGCGTCGAGCATGGGGCCCTCATCGAGCGTAAACGGCGACTCCAGATTGCCGGGCGCGCCGGACTCGCTCCACTTCGCCACGAGGCCCTGGACGCGCTCGATGGTCTTTTCCTTCAACTTGGAGGCGACCGCGTCGCGGGTGGCGCGGAGGTCGGGATCGTCGCTGCTGGCGGCGGAAAGGCTGAGCCAGAAATACGACTCCCAGTTGAACTTCTCGCGAATCGCCTCGCTGAGTTCGGCGATGGCCGCGGCGACCTTCTCGTTGAGCTGGCCGCTGGTCATCTTCTCGAGGCTGCCATCAGCATTGATCTTGAGGAGCTCGGCGATCTTGGGGAGCGACAGGAGCTCTTCACGCTGGCGGGCGGAGAGGACTTCGTCGAAATCGAGCTTCATCTGGTATTCCCCGACATAAGAAAGCAGCTGGCGGGCAAGCTTCGCCTGGGCGGCGGCGTCGCCCTGGCTGGCGGCGCGTCGGAGGAGGCGGATGCCTTCAGGGTGATTGACCGGCAGGGCCCGGCCGTCTCCGGTTCGATACTTCTCAGCCAGCCAGAGGAGCGTGCCGATGTCACCAGGGGCAGCTGCGGCCTCCCAGCTCTTGCGGGCTTTTTCGAAGCTCTGCGGCACGCCCTTGCCGTCACGATACATCTCGCCGATCTTTCGGAGGGACTCCCCGTCGCCCTTGTCGGCGTCGATCTGGTAGAGGCGGAAGGCTTCCTTGAAGTCGGGCTTCTTGCCGCGGGAGGCGACCATCAGGGCGTCGGCCTCTCGGCGCTTGTATCCCTTGAGGCCGAAGCCCGAGAAGAGGCCGACGCGGCCTTCTTCCCACGCGGCCAGGGTGATGCCGCCGATGAAGAGCAGGCCCGCGACGACGAAGAGCACGAGCTTCTTCATGGACATCGGCTGCGGAGGCACGACGGGCCTGGGGGGCTCAGGGGCTGCCGGGACGGGCGCGATCGGGGGGTTCATCCTTTTACATAAGAAACGCCGCTGGCCTTATTCAAGGAAACTTATGCGCCTTCTCCTTATAAAATGCCATATTCAGGCCACTTTAGAGCCTGTTGCGGATTACAATCTACGAGTGGGTTTTATAGCGCCCGGCCGGATGCCCCGGAGAGCGTCATCCTAACCCTTGAATGTTGCCGTCGGCGTCAGCTTGGCCGAGCCGCAGTAATGACAAGCATACTCCTTCAGTCCCGTCTCATAGCGCGCGGCGCCGCCGCAGGCCTGACAGGATAACTCGACCTTCACCGGGGCGACGATCGCCGGTCGATCGAAATACCCGGGCTGCCACGAAGGTAGGGCCTGCATCTGCTCGGCCAACCATGCGGGGCCATCCTTGGCAAATTCAACCTTCGCTCCTGCATGTCGGGCGCGCGCCAGGAACTCGCCCAAGCCGACAAACTCTGCGGGCACCCGGAAATCTTCGGCCGGGGAAATGACCGCCAGGTAGAGCTGAAACTTCACAGGTGCTCCGAGAAATCCGGACGCTTCCACGGCCTGCGGAATCATCGTGAGATTGGCATCAAAGGGGTATTCGTGCACTGCGCCAGAGGCCATCAGCTTGGTCAGCTTATCCACGTCGAATCTCAGCTCTTTCACTCCGGGCAGGGGGATCTCCTGGCCACGTCGATACCACCACACGCCGAAGCCGATCGCCGCGATGGTCAAGGTCACCGCGACAACGACCCACGTGAGCGAAGCATCATCGGGCACAAGTGTAAGCGAGAACGCGCCCCAAGTCGCCGCTCCGCCGAGAAGCCCCCATAAGAGAACCCATAAGAGCAAGACCCAGAAAGGCTCCAGGCCGCGAAGCGCCCCGGAATAAGAAAGGACCGCAGGCTGGAAGGGCCGATCGACCTGATGATCGCGGATAAACGAGGAGATCAGCCGGACCCGCTTCGGTTTAACATACAGAATGTCGATCAACCAGAGGAGGAGGAATATAACAAGCAGCCCGACCGCTTTTCCGATTATCTCTCGTGTGTTCATGCGGGTTGCGCTGGCGAAAAGAACTCAGTGCGCGGCCCGTCCGCAGTAAGGACAAATCTTTTCGGACACCGAATGGGCGCCGCAGGACTTGCAATCGCGGGCCAGCGGAGCCGGGGCAGGTGCGGGCGAGAACGCCGGCAGCGCATAAGTAGGCGGCCAATTCTTGGCAGGCTGGGCGGCGGGGACATCCCGCGGGATGCCTTTGGTCTCACAGACATAGTTGACGATGTCCGCTAGCGTTCGCATCTGGGCGGCGGTCTCGTCGGTGATCGTGATCTGGAACTTATCTTCTGCCGCCATGATGATTTCCCGCCGGTCGAGCGAGTCGGCGGACAAATCATTCTCCAGGTCGACGAAAGACGTGAGCTCATCTGGCGTGACAAATAGCTGATCGATGATGATAAGCTTGAGCTCAGATTCGACTTGGGCGCGGGTCATGGTCAGGGAAGATGGGCGCCACAGTAATCGCAGGAGTCCTTGCGACCGACGCCGGCGCCGCAGGACGGACATTTCGTCGGGCGCGGGCCGGAGCTCTCGGTCTCGGCATGGCGGACGATGATGGGCGGGAGATCGTCTTCGCCGTAAAGAGGGTCAGCGATGAATTGCTTGAGCCGCTCCGGGAGCGCTTCGTCCATCTCGATGACGACGCCCGCGCGACGGGCTTGATGGACGACCTCCAGCCACCCGGGGAACTCCAAGGGAAAGCGCGCGGAGTCCCCCTGGACCTCACTGGAGAGCGTCATGCTGAAGGGAGTCGTCTCCTTGAAGCCCTCCGTCCGGCCCTTGACGACGGCCAAAGTGAGCGACGGCACGAAGGGAAATACGGTGACGCCCTGGCCACGCAGGACAAAGAGACGTTCCTCCTCGAACGTCAGTCCGGTCACCATGCCCGCCTGCTTATAAGGGAATCGGCTTGAGGAGAATGATTCGTGACTCGCATCAAAACGCCCCGCCTCCGTCACCGCATCCTCGTAAAGGTCGAAATCCCTCGGATGAGATACCCGGGCCGAGAAGGCGGGTTGGCTTTCGTCGCCCTGTTCAGGCGGCGAAGAAGCCTCCGGCTCCGGTAGTTTCTCGGAGGAACTCGCGGCAGCCCCGCCTAACGCCAGATACACAAGAAAGAGAAAAAAGGCGATGGCGATGGCCGGCACGAAGACATCCATGTTCTTAACTATTGGCTGGCGCCGCAGTAATCGCAGCTGGACTTGCGTCCGATGCTGGCCCCGCAAGAGCCGCAGCGGCCAGCCTCGCGCTGAGGATCCTTCTTGGCCTTGGCGGCCTTGGTGCGGACAGGCTTGATGGCCTCATCGCCGGGAAGCGGCGTCTCGATCAGGGTTTGGAGCGACCCAGGCAGATCCGGGTCGATCTCGATGGTCGCGCCTCCCCGACGGGCGGCGTCGACGATCTGCAGCCAGCCGGTGAAGGAGATCGGAAAACGGGCCGCCTCCGTCTCGGACTCGAGCTCCATCGTGTACTCGGAATTTTCATAGAATCCCGGAGGGCAGCCGGTCGTGACGCCGACGGTGAGGCTGTCGTTCAATAGGAAAGCCCGGACCCCGTAGGAGCCACGCCGGACGGCGACATAGTCGATGTTCAGGGTGAGCCCAGTGACGATATTTGGGTACTTGCCGGACTCCAGCTTGGAGGAAAACACGACCGGAAAACCGAACATCGTGGTGTTGCCGCGCGCGTCACGATAAAGTTCGAAAAACGGGCGGGCGGGGGCTGATGTCAAAGGAGGCGGCGAGACCGCCTGCGCCGCTGCCTGGTCCGAAGATGAGCCGAAGATGACGCGGTGAACGGCCCAACCTACCAAGGCGAAACAGACGATGCAGAAGAATGCTTCCATGATAGAGCCTAACGGAGCCTACTTTCGGAGTAATTTCGGGGAACCACAATACTGACATGCAGGAGGGACGGTGCTCGGCGCATAATGAGCCGCTCCGCCGCACCCCTGGCAGGACATTTCGACGTGCGCGGCCGTAGCCGCGGACGGCTTATCGAAATAACCAGGCTGCCATGACGGCAAGGCCTTCAGCTTGTCCACTAGCCAATCCGCGCTGCCGGGAGAAAAACGCACCGGGGAACCTTCATGGCGGCAACGGGCGAGGAACTCGCCTGCTCCGGGGAAAGCCAGCGGGATCTCTTTTTCACGACGGCCGTCGGATACCGTCATGAAGCACTCCCAGCCTTTGAGCTTATCCGCTCCGAAAGTGGTTCCTTCCGTTATTTCCCTCATTTCCACCGTGAAAGAGACCCCGGGGCCAAACACGAACACTTCCCGCAGGCCTTCGCGATCGACCAAAATCAGATGGTCAGGATGGAAGGCGATGGAGGCGATCGGGGAGGATTCCTCTCGGCCGATGCCCACGAAGTAATCGTAAAAAGCCAACCCAAGGCCGAACACCCAGAGCAACAGCCACGCGGGGTGACCACCGTCGACGACGAATCCCATCACCAGGCCGACGACGGAGGCGATGATGCCGAGCCACAGCCAGGCCGACAGCCACCGGCTAGTCGTCTCACGTTCCTTGAAGACGTGACTTGCGCCCGAGAAAGGGGCCCCGATACGCGGATCCAATTCGAGGGATTCGGCCAGCTTCTCCCGCTTCCGCTCGTTGATGAAATAGTAGATGACTACCGAAAGCAGAAAAAGCCCGAGCTTGATCGCCCAGGCGTACTTGGCGGCGGCGATTACCACATAAGCAATCGGAGCCATGGTCGGATTCGCTGCTTAAGGCCGGCTCAGAGACGCCGAGCGAGCGTCTCGGAGCGGCGCTTGATCACGACGGAGAGCTGGGCGGCCTGGCCGGCGATGCCCTGACCCGCGGACGGTCCGGAGGATTCGACCGCGGCGATCGCCGACTGCAGGGACTGCAAGAGCGAGCCGATCTCGGCGTCGTCTTCGGCGGAAGCCGGGGTCGACTCGAGATAGACGTAGCGCAGGTCATCCGTCGCCTTGGCGAGCGCGGCGCGGGCGGCGGCCAACTCGACGGAAGAGTTGAGCTGAAGGCGGGAGTTCAGGCGGCTGAGGCCCGACTTGAACTGGCTGAGCGCGGAGTCGACCGGATGGACGTTCTCGGTCTTGTCGGCATGCTCGGCGAGCGTGGAGCCGAGGACATTCCAGCCGATGATGATCACGGCGGCGATGATGTGCAGGATCGCCAGGATGGCGCCTGGGGTACCCAGCGCGACGAGGAGGGCCGCGAAGACCGTGAACCCGAGGTAGAGCCAGACCGTCCAGGCGCGGCTGAGTCCGAAGAGCAGCTTGGCCGACTTGATATTGTCGGTGCTGGACATCAGGATGACGCCGCCGAGCAGGAACTCAGCGAAGACGACGGGCAGGAGCGCGAGGCAGAAACGGCCGCCGTTGATGGGAGCGGGGACCACGATGAAGGCGATCCCGACCGTGGCGGCGACCAAGAGGAGCGTGAGGCCGAAGATCTTGATGAAGGTCTGTTGGTTCATGATAAAGATTCTTGGTTAGGCCTTGGCGACCGGGGTGCCGCAATCGAGGCAGAACTTGGCGCCGGCCGGCAGCTGGGCGGAGCACTTCGAGCACTTCGGCTTGAGGGCGGTGCCACAGCTGATGCAGAAGGCTGCGTTGGCAGGCAAAGAGACCTTGCATGAGGGGCAATCGATGCCGGCGGGCATGGCGACCTGCAGGCCGTTGCCGCAGGAGACGCAGAACTTCGCGCCGGGCGGGTTCGAAGCCTGGCACTTAGGGCAAGGTGCTCCCTGATTCTGAGGCTGAAGCTGGCCGCCCATGGCAGCCATCGCGCCGCCGAAGGCGGGTCCGGCGCCAAGACCCATGCCGAGTCCGAGCCCGGCACCCATGACAGTCCCCGGAGCACCGGTGTTGCCGGCCGCTTCCTGGAGCGTGTCGAAAGTGCGCTCCTGTTGGTAGTTATAACCGACGATATCCATCTCGGCCTTGCGGGCGAGGGCGGCCTTGAGGCGGGCGACCGCAGGGTCGTCCTCCGGCGTGTCGATCGAGTTGACGAAGAACTTCGTGAGGCCGAGGCCGAACTCCTCGAGCTCAGGGGTGAGCTGCGTCTTAAGCTCTTCGGAGATCTCGTTGAGGTGGGCGGAAATCTCCAGGATGGAGATCTTCTTGGCGCCGAGGAGAGTGGCCACGGCATCCTTGGCGCGAGTGACGATGACCCCGCGGAAGTAGTTGTTGAAACGCTCGCGGTCGAACGTGCCCATCGTGCCGACGAGCTTCATCAGGAACTTGCCGGAATCGACGACCTGGAGCCCGAGCTGACCGTAAGCGCGCACGGGGAGCATGATGCGATACTGAGGGTCCAGCGCCTGGATGGCGGTGGGAGTGCCCCACTTCAGGTCCAGGCTGATGACCTTGTTGACGTACCAGACTTCAGCGGTGAAAGGCGAACGGCCGCCGGTGGCGATCTTCAGGATCTGCCCGAGGATCGGATAGTTGGCCGTGTCGAGCGTGTGGCGGCCAGCGGTGAAAGGCCCGACCGGCTGACCTCCCTTATAAAGGAAGGCCTCCTGGGACTCGGCGACGATCATCTGGGTCCAAGTGCCCAGCTCTTCGGAAGGATACTTCCAGGCAAGGGTGTCCGGAGCGCCGTTCCATTTGATTACGTCTACGATAGCCATGATTTTGGGATAGTGGGGTTATTTGCTGAGATCAGCGAGGGATTTGAGAGGGGGCGGAGGGGTGTGGCGCCTTGGCGAGGAAGGATGCCTTTATCTGGGCGCGAGACTCGGGGTTGCGGGCGTTAAGAATCACCGCCGAGGAAAGGCCCTCGTCGGTGATGATATCGCGAATGAGATCTCGGCCCTCGTCTACGGCGGAGCAGACGGAGGCGAAGGCGAGCAATGCGAGCGGGGCAAGCAGGTGGCGCATGTCAGAGAAATCTCTAATAAATAGGCTTTTATCAATTAAGAACAAAGCCTGAGCCATGATAATCAGGGGCTTTGGATTGTAATGCGGGGCAATCAGGTCAAAAAGAGGGTTTCCGATGTTCAAAGCCCCCTTTTCCTTCAGCGGACGTATCACCCGGACTGAGTACCTTGTCTCCGGCTTGGTCTTTCTGGTGATTTACGCCCTGGCGCTCAGCATCATCTTTACTGAAAGAGACGCCGGCCCCATCGGCGCCCTTATGATGATCCCCGCAATCTGGTTCGCGCTCGCGCAAGGCTGGAAGCGCTCCCATGACGCCGGTTGGCATGGGATTATCGCGATGATCCCTTATGTGAACTTAGTCCTCTTGTTCGTTTCCGGCGACCAGGGCACCAATGCTTATGGGCCAAACCCTCGCCTGAATGGCACCGAGGAGATCAGGACGAACTCGGGGCAAGCCGTGTTCACGCCCCCTCCCCTCCCGGATGCATGGGAGCGCGCGCGCAGAGACACGGCTCCCTCCTTCCGCACGAGCTCCTTCAAGTGCGCCGCCTGCGGGGCTCAGAATACCGACGTCGAACATCAAGGCACTGCCTGCTGCCAATTCTGCGGAGCCCCGAAGGCTTAGCGCGGAGTAGGCACACAAGGAGTCGATTGGTTGGCAAGGCAGGTATCGCGCAGACGGGGTCAGACACGTTCAGAATTCCGAACGAAGTCAGATCGCATCTGCGCCGCGGATGACCGGGCCGGTCATCCCTACCCAAGGCATACTAGGTCGGCACGCAGTGCCGACCCTACCTTGAGACAGAGGACAGCACGTGGTGCTGTCCCTGCCTTAGGAGAGCTTCTTGAGCTCGCCGGTGCTGTCGCCGAGCTGGACGTCGCGGATGTCCATGCGGTTGAGCATGCTGACCCAGAGATTATTCAGCGGGGTCTCCTTGGGATAGACGATGTGACGGCCCTGGCGGATCGTGCCGCAGCCCTTGCCGGCGAGGATGATCGGAAGGTCGTCATGGTTATGACGGTCGCCGTCGCCGTTGCCGGAACCGTAGACGATCATGGAATGATCGAGAAGATTGCCGTCGCCTTCCTTCACGGACTTGAGGCGCTCGAGGAGATACGCGAAGTGCGTGGCGTGGAAGACGTTGATATCTTGGATCTTCGACAGCTTCACGGGATCGTGGCCGTGGTGCGAGATACTGTGGTGGCCGTCGCGCACGCCGATGAACGGGTACGAGCGGTTGCTGCCTTCGTTGGCCAAGACGAACGTGGCCACGCGCGTGGTGTCGGTCTGGAACGCGAGGACCATGAGGTCGGCGAGCAGGCGGAGGTGTTCGGCGTAGCTTTCCGGGATACCCTTCGGGATGGACGCGTTGGCCGGGACCTTGGGCTGGCCGGAGGTGCCGGACTTCTGGATGCGCAGCTCCATCTCGCGCACGGCGGTGAAATACTCGTCGAGCTTACGCTGGTCGTCGGCGCCGAGGCGGACGTTGAGCTCACGGAAGTCGTCGCGCACGGCGTCGAGGACCGACTTGCGCTGGGCGTCGCGACGCTGGCGCTCGAGGTCGGTGCCCGCGCCGAAGAGGCGTTCGAAGATCAGCTTCGGGTTCACTTCCTTGGGCATCGGCTGGGTGGCCGAGCGCCAGGCGATGTTGGACTGGTAGATGCAGGAGTAACCCGAATCGC
>JACCDP010030687.1_pt1 | contig 20362 bp, 20 predicted proteins | sample 7445841 | NCBI WGS metagenome assembly JACCDP01 (sample SAMN15323441, study PRJNA562643) | freshwater metagenome | isolation source: river surface water | place: USA:Blue River Watershed | collected 2017-08-17
AAGGTCAAACTCAGGACGATGACGACTGTCGCCGCACCTTGGATGAGGCGTGACCAGAGAAGCAGCGCCGGGTCGCTTGTTGTATCCAGATCGTTTTGCGTCATCTTCATGCAGACTGAAGTTTAAGTGTCGTGATGCCCGATAGAGCCTTGCTCGCTTTCACCGCCACACGCGGCAAGAACAGCCACTGAGATTGAAAGCAAAATTCTACGCATATCAGATCACTAAAAAACTATTCAAATCAATAATATCATCAGACTTGTAAGTTTTTTTAAGCGTGGTCGAGGTGTCGTTTCGCATGACACTTGCTGATCGTCCAGTTACGGCGCAATTGATTGATGTCGGTTCAACCCGACACTTGAGCATCAAGGTTGATCAATCAGTAGGGTCAGCTCAGTCTATATTCGTATTTAGGTTTGATTGGGCATACAGCCTAATTCAAATTGTGCGAAGCATTGACCACAAGCCGTACGCACTTCCGCTATTAGCCTGTTCCAGCCATTCAAAACTTCGGCGTGTACTCGACATTCATCGTAATCCAGTTGAGTACAATTAAAATCGAACCGAAGCAGCTTAGTAATTGCAAACTTTGAGGAGATGTCATGCCATTCGATATTTCAGTACTACCTGTCTTTCTCGCCGTATCTTTTGTCTTGCTTGTGACCCCGGGGCCCGATGTAGCATTCATTGTTGCAACAGGCGTGACAGAAGGTCCTCGTCCCGCTCTTTGGGCATCAGTCGGTATTTCTTTGGCGATGTTTGTGCACTCGGTTTTTGCTGCCGCCGGGGTTGCTGCCATCGTAGCTACCTCGCCTCTTGCATTTGATGTCATTCGGTTTGCTGGCGCTACCTACCTTGTGTATCTCGCCTTCAAGTGCTTCCGTACAGTTCCAGTCCATGCAACTGCACAGGTGACTTCTCGATCGCCGATGCAGAATTTCCAGAGAGGATTTTTCACGAATCTGCTTAATCCCAAGGCAATCTTATTTTCAGGCGTGTTTTTACCTCAATTTGCGACTCCTGCCTACGGCCCAATGTTTCAACAAATCGTTGGACTCGGCGCAGTCTTGGCATGCCTAGGTTTGCTATTTCAATCTGCGCTATCCATCGCAAGTGGGAGTCTTGGTCAGTGGTTGTTATCTAGCACTCGTCGACAACTTTTACTAGAGCGGATAATGGGAGTTATGTTTGTTGGACTTGCCGCCAGGCTCATTATGATGGAGCGCAAGAGTTGAGTGGCCGCTTCTATCCAATCAAACGAATTTAATGCGGCGTAAGCATTAAGCCAGATGGTTTTTTCGTTGACAGTTAGTTTTTGCCAATCTGAGCAACTTGGATTGCCGCATGGGATGTTTGACCAATGCCCCACTCGCGCTTTAACCTTGTGGATCGCTTGCAAAAATCATCATGCTCATGCCAGCCTCTGGTGCTGGAATCTCAATCAAAGTACGCTTGAATACTGATTCATAAAACATTTTGGCGCGATCCATATCAGCCACATGAATTTCAAACCAACCGACTGGATTCACAAGAGTGCTCAATGTCATTCCCTCAACATTATTGGAAATTATTTTAGCTAAATCACTTTCAGATAACACTCACATAGCGTCTATGTATCGGCTCGGTTGAAATAGCGTCGGTTCAACCCGTCACTATGGCAACTGGGTTGATCACTTCTAGGGTCAGACTCAGTTTGTTTATGGTGCCTTGTCAGATTTCAATTTGCTGTTTGAAACTGCTAATCCAAACTTTTATATTCATTAATGATATTGCTATAAATTTGAGCTCTTCTGTCGGCAAATCCGTCAATCATTACACCGACACCTGCAAAAAATACGAGTGCAATCCCAAAGCCGCTCAAAAATTCTGAAGTGTTCAAAAGCCTTAGCCCAAGACCAACAATTGCGAAGACGACCCAGATAGCAAGGTACCAAGGCCATGCTTGATTGACTTTTTTCATTCGAACAATTTCTGATTTGATGGTTTCAGCCGGATCAGCTGAATAGGATTGTTGAATTTGTGATATTTGTGCAGGCGTTCGAAAGCCGACAGTGCCCCCAATGACTGCGATAACCAGCCCCATGGCGATGAACGGTATTGCTACACCCCTGGCGAAACCATGATGCCCTTCTGACAACAGCCAGCCTCCAAATACCAAGCACAAGAGTCCTATTGGCAAGATGAACACAAGTGCTTCAATTTTTTCACCTTGAAAGTAAGGCAACATAGTTTCTAAGAATTTCATATTTGATTCCAATAATGTGACATCCCCTGCGCAAATATGCGCAAGGTGGCTGGTTAGATTCTTCTGATTAAATGGGTTTAGTGAGTTGCTTTAGCAAAGCAGTCACCCAATTACGTGGCGTAAATCGAATACTTTGCGCCATGATATTGTTCATCAAACCAGTAATGTGAACTCGTTTTCCTCGCTTCATGGCGGCATAACCTGATGCTGCAACTGATTGAGAGCTAGGAAGTTTTTTATTTTTGACCAGTGCAGATGCTTGCATCACAGCCCTATCCTGAAAGCCCGTTGTCGTAGGTCCTGGACATAAAGCAGTCACGGTGACACCGGTTCCCTCGAGTTCACATGCAAGTCCTTCAGAGAAGTACAGTACAAAACTTTTTGTGGCGTAATAAACTGCCATGAAGGGGCCTGGCTGAAATGCTGCGGTTGAGGCGACATTAAGCAACTTTCCTTTTGTTGTTAGTAGATCGGGTAAAAATAATTTGGTCAGTACGACAGCACTGTTCATGTTTAGCTGCATCATTCCGAGTGTTGCTGACAGTTCTGTGTCTTTAAATTCACCAAAGGTGCCATAGCCTGCATTGTTGACCAGTGCATTCAAAACCATTCCTCTTTCTTTTATTTGAGCGTGCAATTCTTCTGCTCCTGTAGGGCTTTCTAAATCAGCCCCAATGACAGTTACTTGAATTCCATAGCTTTTGTGAAGCGCTTCACCTTGGATTTGCATTTTTTCGACACTGCGTGCTACCAATATCAGGTCGTAACCGTCTTTGGCGAATTCTTCGCATAAGGAGTGACCAATGCCACTGGATGCACCAGTGATCAGTGCGATAGGTTTTGTTGTTAGCATGAATTTCCTTTGGGGTGATAGGTCGAAACATATCGACGGATTATTGAAAAAAAACGATCAAGCACAAGCAATTTCACTTTGCTCAATCAATAACTTGAGACGACCAATAGGCTCATCCCAGAGCAAACTATAAAAATTTTCTCTGGACTCTCTCGACAAACTGACCATACCGGCATCCTTGAGAACCTTCAAATGATGAGAGATGGATGGCCGGGCAAGATGCATCAGTTCGGTAATTTGATTCACATTCAAACGATCATGTTCAGCAAGAAGTAAAACAATTTGTTGCCGTGCAGGATCACCCAATGCGTGAAAGAGACTCTCGCAAGTACGAAAGGTCTTTGCAACATCTGCGAGGGTCCAAGCTTTGGCTTTAGGCATTTTATTAGTTGATAGGTCGAATCAAGTCAACGCATAATACCTGAAATAAATCAAATGAAGCAGAAGACGCCAAGAATTCCGCAAATAAATAGGGTAAGCCGGAATGTTAGATATTTTTAATCTTTAATCACTAACAATCTGGAAAAAATGCATAGCCAAAATATGATATGAAAATAGCAGCTCAATATTACCGAAATGAAATCACATAATTTACAATCTAACTTAACAACAGCCGGTGGCAGGATAACTTGCCCAAGATGTCAAGCGCGTTCAAAGCGAACTAAGAATCAATGCGGTAAGCCTGCCCTAAAAGGTAAAAGGGTATGCCAGTTCCATGGCGGTCGAAGCACTGGAGCTAAAACAAAAGAAGGTAGGCTACGCATCGCGCACAGCAAAACCCAGCATGGTAATGAAACACGCAAAGTTCGAGTCGAGCGGCGTAATAAATCAGCCGAACTCTCAAGTCTTGAAGACATCATGAATCTAACAGGAATGACTACAGCCTCAAGGACTCGCGGCCGTAAACCTTCAAACTACAAACCCATTACGTCTTTGGACGCAGCGTTTGAATATATGGCCAGACACCCAATTACACCCTAATACCCCGGTCGGCCGGTGACTTAAAATCAATATTCACAACACCCGATGAACCGTAAGCTAAGTTTGTGGTTGAAACCAATCAAGATGATCATTACCTCTATATGAGATGCTTGCCTTGCTTCTCTTGAGTATGTTGATATCCTTGAGTATCTTCATATTAAATTAATAATAAAAACTGATTCAAGGTAATCAAGGCAAGCAACGCAATCAACACAACAGGTGATCTGCTAAGTTCATAGCCTCCTCCATTGAATTCAGCCATTTTCCTTCTACTATATTGCCATTAATCGTCACATACCACTTACTACTTTTAGCTTGTTTAACTGTTGCTATTCCCTCTGAATTTTCCCTATAAAAACCACCTTTTTTTGCTGCTAACCAGCCGGTATCACGAGTCTCAGCAAACTCATTAAAATTCACCTCCTCATTATCAATTGCTTCCATAGCTTCTTCTGGAGTATCAAAACCATTTTCTGTGATGTACCCATCAGAAATCCCGTACCAATCTCCATCTGAACTTTTAAAAACTGTAGTAACTACTCCATCGTTTAAATATACAAAATTTCCGTTATGATTTTCACGCCACTCAAACATTTTCACCTCCCGAAATGAGAGTCCATTGCCATCCATCACTTATTTTTTCAGTTGCGATAAAAAGATCTTTTTTAGCTCTTTGAATACTTGCCCAAGATATACCAGCAGACTTCGCCGACGCTTTTAAATCATTAACTAACTTAGTCCCAAGCGTAAGCTCATCTTCAAGGAATAATTTAGCGTCCTCGACCGCACTGGTACGCTCTCGCCTAGGTGGCTCAAGAATCTCTAAGGCTGAACGCTGCGTGGTAGATAACCACTCAATGTGTGGTGCTTTAATCGTTTGTTCATCATAATCAAGTAATTTTTCAAGAATGCGGTATTGGAAACCAGTTCTATCGTCACCTAAATTATTTTTAACAGGCAACATGAATCGCTCTTTAGTTTTCGAATCTTCAACAACAAGAAATGCTACGCGAGGTGCTGCAACCCACGCCGTTGAACCTCCGATTCGCTGCTGCGCCCCACCGTCAGTGCGTTTATTTAAATGCACTACAAGAACTATCAATGCTCCAGTTTCCTGAGCTAATGCACCTAGAGGTGTAAGAACTCTCCTCACATCTGAGTCTTTATATGAGTCGACTTTAGTACCAAGATATGCACTTGGTGGGTCGATGATGATCAATCGCACATCACCTAATAACTGCGCGGTGATTCGCAATTCACGGATATCAGTATCTAGCTGAAATAGGTCTGCATCAGACTGGCCTTCACGCGCCACACCTTCAACGATATGAACTCTTGTTGTATCAGCTCCAGCTGCGCCTAGCCGAGGTCGGATAGTACGTGCGGCATCATCTTCGTTAGCAAGAATTATTACACTACCGATATCAGAAAACGTGCCACCGTTTGGTAAGCCCTTACCAGTTGTGACCGCAGCTGCAAGACTAATTGCTATTTGTGATTTACCTAAGCCCGGCTGACCACCAATTACAGCCATTGAACCTAGCGGAATACTACCCTCCACTAACCAATTCACTGGCTCTGGCTTAATGTCTGAGGCGCGTGATAAAAGTAATTGACCTGATGTTAATGATGAATTTGTATTATTTGATTTGTGAGGTTCATCCTGATCTGGGAGCAGTCCGGTATATCCAGCCTCTCTTGCATAATGGACTAATGTTCCGAAGCCAATTCCAGATTTAGAACCACCTGATGACCACTCCGGATCATAGCTATCCCACACTCCTTGAAAATCATCTTCATCAAATAAATCACCCCCTTGACTCCATTCACGTGCAAGTTCGTATGCAGTTACACCCCAACCAGTTGCAGACAATGCCAAGATGACTCGCATCCATTTTGAACGATTACCTCCACCATCGGCTTTAGGATCGGGGTCTATACAAGCCAACATTTCTTTAACTCGCTGGATATTTGTTTGAGATAGCTGCACCTTAAAGGTGGTTATGTCCGTCTTTGGAGGTTGTTTTTTCTCTTCTGGCGGGTATTTTAGAATTGCCGCATCAAGAAAAGATTCAAATAAATCAGGATCGATTAACTCTTCAGTTAATACCTGCATTTCAGTTTCAATCGGATTATCTTTATGTCGGAAATTTTGTGTGCCCGATACTCGTAAAACACGAGCGGCATCTGCGGTTATAGGGTCGGCTTCCAGTTCCAGAGGATCAAATAGAACCTGAAGTTTAGATGCAATCCGACTCCACTCCAACAAGGGCAAGCCTTGCTTCAAAGCCCACAATAACTGAACACCATAACCTGTTCGATGAATAATATTTGGTTCAGGTAGTCCAATTGATTCAACGAATTTCTTCGCTGCTGCTTCTGCTTCTTCTGGCGATTCATATACAGAGTTCTTATGTGCGTCGACATCCAACCAGAAGCAAAATAGGGCAATTGCATTTTCAGCCTTTCGCGCTAGCTGCTTATCTGGGAACTGTGCCATTGAAATCCAGATATCAGAATTAGAGTAGTGCTGATCAATAATCTCTAAAGCTTCCTCGGTGTTAGAAAACCAACGTTGTTTGAATTGGCCGTCGATTGACTTAAAAGCAAGATAGCCAGGACCTTCTCTAACTAAATCTAGAAATTTTTTCTGTTGTTCATATGGAGTCATACGGCCTCCATGTTAGTTGCATTTTTACGTTCCATAATCCATTGATCAACCTCTGCCTCAAGCCAGCCAACAGCACGACCGTTTGGAACTAAAGTGAATGGCTTTGGAAATTGACCGCGAGCAATCATGTCGAATAGCTTTGCGCTACTGACATTGAGTTTTTTACGAACTTGGTTATGGCGGACTACATTAAGAGGGTTTGGTATGTCAGGACACATTGCCCCAACTGGATATTTCTGGATCATCGTTTATCTCCTTTTGGTTTACGATGACCCCAGTAAAGCAAAGATTATTTTTTATCACGCGAGCCTTGTCGAACTTTTTCCTTCGTAAAAGTGCTACCTAAATCAATATATCTTTCAATCGTTCTAATACTCGGTATTTTTTTTCTGTCTGAACCAGAAACATCCACACCTCTACGGTCTAAATCCTCCTCACCGTCCTTACGTAGTTCTGGCGGAACACATTTCCATTGAGATTCAATTATGGATGCAACTCGATTTTTACTTAACTTACCAGCCGGCTTCATTCGACTCAAAAGAATACTATTTTTTTCACATAATTCTTGCGCAGTTTTTTGTGAATTTAATTGAGTTTCTTGTGATCCTTTTTGATGATAATTTTGGACTTGATTCATCAAGCGTTTATCTCGCTCGATAATTGAAAGCTCATAGCCTTGTAATGATTCATCACCGATTGATGCAATTGCAAAAATATGACTCTGAGCTATAGTGGGGTAGCTCTTGTAATGACTTATTATTTCTTTTTCTGTTTTTGCCATATTACAAAGCATGTTGTCCTGAATTAGCTTTTCGTCTTGAGTAATTGTTCCAGATAGAACAGTGAGCACATGACGTCTGACTAATGTTTCCTGCCTAGGTGGCCTACCTCTGCTTTTTTTCATAAATTTTTCCTAAGCGAGGCGAGTCTTTATCGACACTACATTACCTATTAGTTGCATATCTAAATAGTCTGCCCACCACTGCATCATTTTAGTTCGTTGTGTTAAATACTTTGCGTGGTTGTAGCTGGCACTAACCTGATTGCGTTCTTGATGAGCAAGCTGTAGCTCAATATGCTGATGGTTGAAGTCTTTTTCATGCAGAATCGTCGAAGCCAGTCCTCTGAAGCCGTGACCTGTCATTCTCCCCTTGTACCCCATACGCTCTAATGCTTTGAGTATGGTGTTATTGCTTATTTGCTTTGCGTGATCACGCTCACCCGGAAATAGAAACTTGCTATGTCCTGTGACACCATGAAGCACTTGGAGTATTTGAATTGTCTGTTTAGATAGAGGCACAATATGCGGAGTACGCATCTTCATCCTTTCAGCAGGTATACGCCACTCCGCTGCCTCTAGATCAAACTCCTCCCACTTAGCACCTATTAGCTCTCCAGTCCTAACGAACGTGAGTGCCAATAGCTTGATCGCTAAACGGGTGGTTGGTGTTCCTTGATAGCCTTCTATTTTTCTCAGCAAATTAGCTAGCTCTTTCGCATCCACTCTGGCGTAGTTCTCCTTACGCCTAGAAGCTAAGATATCACTCGGCTTTACATCCGCAGTCGGATTACGTTCAGCTAGTGCATGCGCAATCGCATACCTGAATACTTGCCCTGTCGTTTGAAAAGCTCGTTTTGCAATATCTAACGCTCCACGCTTCTCAATTGCTTTCATCATCGCAACCAGCTCTGGAGCTTTGACTTCCGATATAGGTCGTTTGCCAATTACAGTAAATACATCTGCTTCTAGTCTTCTCAACACATACTCTGCGTGTCGTGGACTTCTTGCAACAGCCCAGCTTGCATACCATGCACGAGCCACTGCTTCAAACGAATTCTTCTGTGCGAACTTCTTCACTTGCTTGCTAACGCGCTTAGCCTCCACTGGATCAATCTCATTCGCTACTTGCTTGCGCATCTGATCACGCTTCTCACGTGCCTCAGCGAGACTCACTTCAGGATATTTACCGATGCTTGCTGTCTTCTGCTTACCTTCAAATCGGTAACGCATCTGCCATAGCTTTGATCCGTTCGGATATACCGATAAGTGCAGCCCACGCTCATCAGTTAGCTTGAATATTTTGTCTTGGGGCTTTGCAGTTTTAACGCGTGTGTCAGTAAGCATTGAAACCTCCAGAATGAGGGTAAAAATGGCACAGGCTGTGAGTAAAACGTTTTTTACCCTCACTTTTACCCGCACCAGAATCTGGATGGTAGTGTAGCGTGTTGGAGCTTAAAAGACAAAAAGCCCTGTATTCACAAGGCTTTGGGATGAGATACTTCTAGATATTGGAGCTTACCGGAGTTCTTTGGAGTACGGCTTGGCGGAGAGAGGGGGATTCGAACCCCCGGTAGGCTATGAACCTACACACGCTTTCCAGGCGTGCGACTTAAACCACTCATCCATCTCTCCGTATTTGGCTGGCTTTTCTTAACCAAGCCGCGGATTATAGCAAACCTGCTCTTATTGAGCTTCTTTTAGCTGCTCAAGTATTGCTGGGTTCTCTAATGTAGAAATATCCTGCGTGATTTCTTCGCCTTTGGCTAAAACACGTAGCAATCTACGCATGATTTTTCCAGAGCGTGTTTTAGGTAAATTATCACCAAAGCGAATTTCTTTAGGCTTGGCGATAGGTCCAATTTCTTTACCTACCCAATCACGTAATTCTTTTGCGATTTGTTTTGCTTCATCACCAGTTGGTCGTGCACGTTTTAAAACAACGAACGCACAAATTGATTCACCTGTTGTTGCATCTGGTTTACCTACAACTGCTGCTTCTGCAACGATAGGATTAGCAACTAAGGCTGATTCAATTTCCATCGTGCCCATGCGATGTCCAGATACATTCAAGACATCATCAATACGACCTGTGATGGTGAAGTAAGCATTGTCTTTATTACGTATTGCTCCATCACCCGCTAGATAAAGCGTGCCACCCAATTCTTCAGGGAAGTAGCTCTTCTTAAAGCGTTCTGGGTCATTCCAGATAGTACGAATCATGGAAGGCCATGGACGTTTCACTACCAAAATTCCACCATGACCATTTGGCATGTCATGTCCTGCTTCATCCACAATCGCAGTCATGATGCCTGGTAGTGGCAATGTGCATGATCCTGGCACGAGTGGTGTTGCACCTGGCAGTGGTGTGATCATATGTCCACCTGTTTCTGTTTGCCAGAAGGTGTCAACGATAGGACATTTCTCACGTCCGATATTTTTGTGATACCACATCCATGCTTCTGGATTAATCGGCTCACCTACTGATCCTAAAAGACGCAATGAAGATAAATCATATTTTGAAGGATGAATTTTTTCATCTGCATCAGCAGCTTTAATCAGTGAACGAATTGCTGTGGGTGCTGTATAAAAAATAGATGTCTTGTGGCGTGCAATCATGTCCCAGAAACGACCTGCATTCGGGAAGGTGGGCACACCTTCAAAAACGATTTGTGTTGCACCGACTGCGAGTGGACCGTATGCGATGTAGGTATGACCAGTTACCCAACCAATATCTGCTGTACACCAGAACACATCAGTCGGTTTGATATCAAAGGTCCACTTCATCGTTAATGCAGCCCACAACAAATAGCCACCTGATGAATGTTGCACACCTTTAGGTGTGCCAGTTGATCCGGATGTATAGAGAATAAACAAAGGATGTTCAGCACTCACCCATTCTGGTTCACACACATCGGCTTGTTTATCCATTAATTCATGTAACCAGAGATCGCGCCCTGCTACAAAATTGATGTTGCCTTTGGTGCGCTGATAAACGATGACGTTCTTCACTGCATCGCATCCACCTAAAGCCAGTGCTTCATCGGCAATGGCTTTCAATGGCAATTGTTTACCACCACGCATTTGTTCATCAGCTGTGATTAACGCAACCGCACCTGCATCGATAATGCGTTCTTGTAATGATTTTGCTGAAAAGCCGCCGAACACAACTGAGTGTGTTGCACCAATCCGTGCACAGGCTTGCATCGCTACTACGCCTTCTATGGTCATAGGCATGTAAATGACGACGCGATCACCTTTTTTAATGCCTAATGATTTAAGACCGTTCGCAAGCTTACAAACTTTTTGATGCAACTCACGATAGGTGAGTTTGGTAACTGCGCCATCATCTGCTTCAAAAATAATCGCGATCTTCTCTGCATTACCATTGGTGAGATTACGATCTAAGCAGTTATAGGAAACATTGAGCTGGCCATCTTCAAACCATTTATAAAATGGCGCTTGGGATTCGTCTAGCGTCTTGGTGAAGGGTTTATGCCAATCTAGATTTTCTCGTGCCAATCTACCCCAGAAGCCACCGTAGTCGCGCTCAGCCTCCGCACACAATGCGTTGTAGGCTTCCATGCTGGGGATAGTAGCTGTTTTGGAGAAATCCGCCGGTGGCGTAAAAATGCGATGCTCATGCATCAGGGATTCGATCTCTGACATATTGTCTCCTACGTTATATTTATTTATTGCTGCTTAAGATAGGCGCTTACACTTACTCAGGGCTTACACAAAGTGTTAATCTGATAACAATTCAGCCACGAATGCTTATTTCCCCTTACCCCGCGTGTAAAATGTATTTTGCATTTTTTAACGCTACAAAGCCAGACTGACATCATGGACAAAGAAACTTCTCAAGTTAACAAGCCCAAAAAAATATCTGCCCTTGCAAATTTCATATTCATGGCGCGCTGGCTGCAGTTGCCACTGTATCTCGGTCTGATACTGGCGCAAATTATTTTTGTTATTCATTTCTGGATTGAGCTCAGTGAGCTGATTGCTGCAGCTTTTGGTAACAGCAACGCTCTGCATCACATTTTAAATTCCGTCGCCGTGCCTGGCATGGATGCACCTGAAAAACTCACTGAGACGATTATTATTCTTGTCGTGTTAGGTTTAATTGATGTCGTGATGATTTCTAATCTATTGATTATGGTAATTGTAGGAGGTTATGAAACCTTCATTTCACGTATGCATCTCGAACAGCACCCAGATCAACCAGAATGGCTATCGCATGTGAATGCTTCAGTTCTTAAAGTAAAACTAGGTACTGCCATCATAGGCATCTCTTCAATTCACTTACTCAAAACATTCATCAATGCACATGCTTATGACACAAAAACACTCATAGCACAAAGTGGCATTCATATGGTTTTTCTGATCTCTGCACTTGCTATCGCTTACACAGAAAAAATTGTGGCAAGTACACAGCATAGTAAGTAATTTTTTTCGCCTCTTTTTTTGATTACTGCAATCACTTTCAATCCATGACTATTATTAAACAAAACGATTTAATCGAATCAATCGCAGCTGCACTTCAATATATCAGCTACTACCATCCGGTTGATTACATACGTCATCTTGCACGCGCTTATGAATTAGAACAAAGTCCAGCAGCTAAAGATGCAATTGCACAAATCCTTACTAACTCGCGTATGTGCGCTGAAGGTAAGCGTCCAATTTGTCAGGACACAGGCATTGTGAATGTGTTTTTAAAAATTGGTATGGATGTGCGCTTTGAAGGTTTTAGTGGCTCGATTACGGATGCAATTAATGAAGGTGTACGCCGCGCCTACAACGATCCCGATAATAAATTACGTGCATCGATAGTTGCCGATCCTCAGTTCGAAAGAAAAAATACCAAGGACAACACACCTGCAGTCGTACACATGGAACTCGTTCCTGGTAATACGGTAGACATACAAGTCGCCGCTAAAGGTGGTGGCTCTGAAAATAAAACAAAATTCATTATGCTCAATCCTTCCGACTCGCTGGTTGATTGGGTTTTAAAAACAGTACCCACCATGGGTGCGGGTTGGTGCCCACCAGGTATGTTAGGTATAGGTATAGGTGGTACTGCAGAGCGCGCCATGCTCATGGCAAAACAGTCATTGATGGAAGATATCGACATGACTGAATTGATCGCTCGCGGTCCACAAAATAAAACCGAAGAACTTCGTATCGAGCTCTATCAAAAGGTGAATGCATTAGGCATAGGTGCACAAGGTTTAGGTGGCTTAACCACTGTATTAGATGTAAAGATCAATATGCATCCCACCCATGCTGCTTCTAAACCGGTTGCCATGATTCCAAATTGCGCAGCAACTCGTCACGCACATTTTGTTTTAGATGGATCGGGTCCTGCTTATATCGATCCACCTGCTTTATCTGAATGGCCAGATGTTCGTTGGATGCCTGATACGGAAAAATCAAAACGCATCGATTTAAATCATCTGACACGTGAAGAAGTCGCATCTTGGAAGCCAGGTCAAACCTTACTCTTAAATGGCAAGATGCTCACAGGTCGTGATGCAGCACATAAGCGCATACAAGACATGCTCGCAAAAGGTGAAAGCTTGCCAGTCGATTTTACAAACCGTGTGATTTATTACGTAGGCCCTGTTGATCCAGTTCGTGATGAAGTGGTTGGCCCCGCTGGTCCAACAACTGCAACACGTATGGATAAATTCACTGACATGATGTTAGAGAAAACCGGTTTAATCGCCATGGTTGGTAAAGCTGAACGTGGACCGATTGCGATTGAGTCGATTAAAAATCATCGCTCTGCTTATTTAATGGCAGTAGGTGGCGCAGCTTATTTAGTATCGAAAGCAATTAAGAATGCAAAGGTTGTGGGTTTTGCTGACTTAGGTATGGAAGCGATTTATGAATTCGATGTCACCGATATGCCAGTAACGGTTGCGGTGGATGCGAATGGTATTTCAGTGCACAACACCGGACCAGAAGAATGGAAAGCCCGTATCGCCTCTAGTGTTAGTAAGATACCGGTAAAAACTATCTAAGACTGTCATGCATCTGACGCAATCTGAATATGATGCAAGCTCACCGATTGGTATTTTTGATTCGGGTGTAGGTGGCTTATCAATACTGCGTCATATTCATGCGCTGTTACCTCATGAAGCCTTAATGTATTTTGCCGATTCAGGTTTTGCTCCTTATGGTGAAAAACCAGAATCCGTGATTGTTGAACGTGCCTTATCCATAGCAGATTTTTTATTACATCAACAATGCAAAGCAATCGTGGTGGCCTGCAATACTGCAACTGCTGCTGCAATTGCAGCCTTGCGAGCAAAATATCCATCACTCATCGTTGTGGGCGTTGAGCCAGGCTTAAAACCGGCTGCGCTGCAAACAAAATCGAATATCGTCGGTGTATTGGCAACGGAACGTACGCTTGCGAGTGATAAGTTTCAAGCTCTACATGAACAACACACAGCCTCAGGTGAAGTGCGTTTTCTACAGCAAGCGTGTATAGGCTTAGCGGATCAAATTGAAAAAGGTGAACTCAGTTCGATTCAAACAGTGAGCTTGTTACGTCGTTATGTAGAACCACTAATCACACAAGGTGCTGATACGCTAGTTTTGGGGTGTACGCATTACCCCTTTGTCTTAGAACAAATACAGGCAGTTACCAAGAGTTTGCATAAAGAAGTTAATATCATTGATACGGGAGATGCCGTAGCAAGGCATTTACAAAGATTGCTTGAGCAATCACTTCTCCTTCAATCTACAGCAACAGAACTTGCGCAGCTGACCGCCTTTACAACCGGCAGTCACTCATCGCTCAGATCAGCGTTTAAAGTATTGTTAGGTTTAGCCCCAGAAGTAAGCGAAGTCAGCGTGGCAGCCGCCTGAAATACTGCATCAGTGGCGGTACATGAAGCAATTTGCCACTATCTCTCGAACTTTTGTATAATCTCGGATTGTTTTGGTTTCGGCCAAAATGAAAATTCTCTTCAGTGGTGGCCGTAGCTCAGTTGGTAGAGTCCAGGATTGTGATTCCTGTTGTCGTGGGTTCGAACCCCATCGGTCACCCCACCTTTTAGCCGTGTAACGCAGGCATACTCCCTTAAATCAGCTCTTTGTTAAGTAATGTACTTATACAGTGCTAGCAAGGCAACGCGCGCATTTATAGGCGTACTCAGGCTATAACCGCTGTCGGCTCAAAAAAGTTAGCTCTTTCCATGAGTTGGGGTATTTGATGGGCCGGAACGGGCTTAGAAATGAGGTAACCCTGCACTTCATCGCAACCTATCTGCTGCAATATACGAAGTTGCTCTGGTGTTTCTACACCTTCTGCCACGACTTTAATATTGAGTGCGCGACCTATGGATACGACCGCGCTACACAATGCCTTGCTTTGTACGTCTTGACCTAACTTGACTACGAATGATTGATCGATTTTGATTAAATCAATATCTAAACTTTGCAGCTTAGATAAAGATGACTGACCTGTACCAAAATCATCGATCAATAAATGGAATCCCAATTCACGTAAACGCTTTAATTCGCTAGAAGCGACACCTTCTTCATCCAACATGGTCGATTCAGTTAATTCTATAGAAAGCATACAAGGTGTGAGTCCATGACGCTGCATACAATTGACTAAAAAATGTCTTAGATTTTTATCTTTAAGCTGTAGCGCAGAAACATTCACTGAAACCGAATACGTATTCCAACCATCTTCTCGCCATTTTGCGATTTGTTTACAGGTTTTTTCTATGACGACTTCGCCAAGCTGAATAATTAAACCCGAACGTTCAGCAACATGAATAAAATAATTCGGCGATAACAATCCTTGTTCAGGATGCTGCCAACGCACCAACGCCTCCATACCGCAGAATTTTCCTGTGATTGCATCAACCCTTGGCTGATAGAACACAACCAACTGATCTAACTCTATTGCTTGTCGCAATTCATATTCCGCATTCGCGCGTTCTCGTATATTCTGCCCGAATAATTCTTCATAAATCCTATACGATCCTTTTTTAGTGGACTTAGCAACATACATTGCAATATCAGCAGATTGTATTAAGCTGTCCATCTCTTGTCCGTGATCTGGATAAATGGCAACGCCTATTGAAACATCCATAGTGAATATCTTTTTAGGTAAATTTGTTTTTATATTTCGAATTGCATGTCCAATTTTTATTGCATAATTTTCTATCTGTTTAGCGTCTTCAAGAAACTCAACGATGATGATAAATTCATCACCACCTAAGCGCGCTACTTGATCTTCTTTACCTAAAACTGAACGCAATGCTTCTGCAACAGTACATAAAATATCATCGCCTGCTTTATGCCCCAGAGAATCATTCACATCTTTAAAATTATCTAAATCCAAATAAAACAAAGCTAGTGGTTTTTGGATTAACTTTGATCGTTGAATTGCTGAAGGAAGATAATCATTTAACCAATATCGATTTGGCAATCCAGTCAATGCATCAGTACGCGCCATATTCTCTAACAACTCAGCTTGCTGCTTGGATTCTGTAATATCACGAAGCGTGATAGCGATATCCTTACCTGAGCTAACTGCTCTTCTTAAGAACCAACCTGATGCATGCACTCTACCTGGCAAAACTTGAAATTCTTCTTCAGCAAATCCTTCATTTAAAGCACGCTCAAAAAAAAGTTGTAATTTTTTGGCGATATTTGAAGGGTAAATATCATTAAAGTTTGCGCCCAATAAAAGAGTCCGCGACATACCTAAAATTTCTGCAGCACGCTCATTGCAATCTTCAATAATTAATGAATTTAATTCGCCCGCAATATCATAGCTAGGCCTCACCATAAAAAAAGCTTCGCGCGCACTATCCACTGCAAGCCTAAATGTTTCTCGAACTCTGGCTTGATCTCGACGGCGTGTGATACTACGGCTACGTATCACCCAAGTTATAAACCCAAAAACAATCACCAAAAAACCAGCAATGGCTGCAATCAGAATATAAGTTTTTTCTACGGCCTCATAAGTTTGTAATGCATTCTTTTTGCTAGTAGCCGCAATGGTGATTAATGAATATTCAGGGATTTTTTGCCAAGCAATGATACGATCTTCATAATCAATAAACCTATTACCAACTTCTATCATCACACCTTTGGACTCAGTAAAACGCGGGGCAACATTATAAAAACTCATGCTTAAATCGCCCATTCCATTTTTACTTGATAAAACAGGACCATTATCTAAGCGTACCGAAATAAAGTCGCCGTCACCAATTGAGGATGCATCATGAAAAGTCGCCATCAAAGAAGCTTCAATTGCAATCAGCACAACGCCGTCGAATTCACCTTTAGCATTCACAATACGTCTAGCAAAACGAATAACTGGACTACCTTCTAGCAAACCACGTCCGACTCCGGGGCAAATCAATAATTCATCGGAATTATTTTTTTGAGCTGCAATGAAAAAATCCAAGTCACCCATGTAATGACCTTTTTTCAAAACACGATTACCTGCAACAACTGCACCTTGTGCATTAATCACCACTGGAAAAAAAGTAGTTTGGTAAATACCTTTTTTATACTGCTCTTCTAAATCTAATACGTCTGCTTTTCTTTCCCATTGATATTTAATCACACGAGAGAATTGATCAATCTGACTCACAGTTTGTCTAACTTGCTCAACATAAGATGCAGCTCGTGCCTGCACTTGCTTTTCTACAGAGCTTAACTGCTGCACTCTATCTGCATTAATTTTTATAAAAGTTATGCCAAATAAAGCAGTCACTATGATTAAGCATGCAATGATCCAAACGAACATCAGCAGCCTGTCTTGTCGCAAGTGACTTAATAATGTCTGGTCGGTCGTATCGTTCATATTTCATCGATCTGCTGGACATTAGTTTCCGAACAGATGTTCTATTATCGGTTTAAGAGGTTGCTATTATGAAAGATTGCCGGCAAATATCAACTTGCCACAGAGAAACAAAATAATCCTAAGTTATGCTTTCTAAAAGCAATCTCTGCTGAAAACGGCGTAAATAAAAGAGAAAATAGACTTGAGCGCGAAATGTCTCAGAGAGTTTGTAGACTTTGATTGCCTTAAAGAAACTAAATAATAGTAAATATCACGAAAAAAATTTCCCCAGACAAATAAAAACCCCCAGCTTCAGTAAGGTGGGGGTTTTACTTTGTAGATGCTGCTTAATTAAGCAGCAGAAAAAGGTGCTATTTTTTTACTTCCATAGCTCACATTTTGTTTCTGCTTTGGTCATATAAGCTTGATCGCCAGGAATAGTCTGTACTAATTTATAGTAATCCCATTCATATTTAGATTCAGCAGGCGTCTTCACTTGCATGAGATACATGTCGTGCACCATGCGGCCATCAGGTCTAACTACTCCATTTTTAGCAAAAAAGTCGTTAACCTTGGTGGCTTTCATTTTAGCCATAACTTTATCGCCATCATCTGTTCCCGCTGCTTTAACTGCATTGAGATAAAACGTAGCCGCTGAATAATCACCTGCATGCAGCATGGAAGGCGCTTTCTTCGCTTTAGCCATGAATTTCTTAGACCACGCGCGTGTCTCTGCATTGGCATCCCAATACCAACCATCGGTAAGATACATACCTTGAGTTAATTCGAGTGTGAGTGAATGTACATCATTCACAAACATTAGCATGCCCGCTAATTTCATTTTTTTATTGATACCAAATTCACTCGCTGCCTTAATTGAATTAACGGTATCACCACCAGCATTCGCCAAACCCAAAACTTGTGCTTTAGAGTTTTGCGCTTGTAGTAAGAAAGAAGAAAAATCAGAAGCTGCCAGAGGATGTCTTACCGAACCCATTACGCGTCCGCCATTAGTTTTAATCACTTCAGTTGCATCTTTTTCTAACGACATACCAAACACATAGTCAGCAGTTAAAAAGAACCAGTCTTTATTGCCCTGCTTAACCAATGCACCACTAGTACCTCGCGCCAAAGCGACAGTGTCGTAAGCATAGTGAATCGTGTAAGGCGTACATTCTTCATTGGTGAGTCTAGCCGTTCCTGCACCGACTGAAATAAATGGTTTTTTCTTTTCAGCTGCAACCTTCGCCATCGCTAAGTTAGTAGCAGAGTTAGATCCACCAATAATCATATCCACGCCCTGCTGATCAAACCACTCACGTGCTTTACTCGATGCGATATCTGCTTTGTTTTGATGATCAGCTGATATAAATTCAATTTTTTTACCATTTAAGGTGCCGCCAAAATCTGCGATCGCCATCTTGATAGCTTCAGCGCCAGCTGGACCATCTACATCGGCATAAACCCCTGACATATCGGTAATAAATCCAATTTTCACGGTGTCATTGGTGATTTGTGCATGAACAGTTGATGCTTGTCCTGCATAAAAAGCCGACGCCACTGCTAATGACAGGATTTTGAACTTAGTCTTCAATTTGGTCTCCTCTTTAAAAATAACATTTATATAATTATTAACTTGGCAAATAATATGAATAATCAATGTTAGCACGCGCAACTCTCTCTGACACTGCCTCAGTCACTCATCACGAGCCATGATGGTAAGGCCATGCATTCTGATAAAGATTGGCTAGGCTCAAACTTTTGCCCTAACGCTGACTGAATCATCTGCATTTTGCATAGTCAAATAAGTCGGGATCATCATTTTTGACGACCACACTTCTAGGAGCCAGACATGGGACAAACTCAATCTACTATTTCTGAAAATAATAATGCAGGCGCTGAGTATGAGCATCTTAAACATCAAAAGGGAGGATTTCGTTTACGCGATGAATTGTCGAACATCAAAAGTGATCTAGATGCATTGATGACACGCACGTCATCCATCACTGAAAAGGAGACGAGAGAAGCACGTGAAAAAATTATTTCTCGTTTCAATAGCGCTAAATCAGCAATGAAGGATTTTGCTAGTGAAACAGGCCAGCAAGTTCATGAAGGTGTAGAACATGCTGCAGATTATGTACAAAAACGTCCTGTGCAATCAGTCTTGCTTGCTGCAGTTATTGGTCTTGCGCTAGGTGCACTACTACGCCGAGGTTAAACTATTTAGACCATCACTTAACGAAAGGATAAACCCATGCTGTCATCTCTCTATCGATCTAAACAGATTTCAGTCATGGTGATTGATCGACTAAGCGACTATCTATCATTAGCGCGCATTGAGTTGCAGCTGCAAGGACGCGAAATATTCATGCAAGCTTTGTCGTATTCTGCTGCTGCACTTTTTTTATTTTTTATATTGTTATTTTTGGGGGTGGCGATTCTTACTAGCTTTTGGGATACTCCACATCGCATACTCGCAGCATGGAGTGCTGTTTTACTTTATACCTTAGGCGCAGTAATTAGTATCAACCTAGCAAAGCGACATGCATTAAAAATTACAGGATTATATGCATTAAGTCAGGAAATGAAACAAGATGCTGCCATCATAAGGCAAGCTTTATGAGCGCATTATTAGAACAAGAACGCCTAGATTTGTTAAAAAAAATTAGGTCTAGCCGTACTTCTTATGTAAAAACAATGACAGAAAAAACAGGGAAAAATAAATTATTTAAGAACTTAGGATCGCAATGTGGCCTACCTAACTTTCCTAAAAGTATGACATTTCAATGGATAGATAATCATCTATTTCTCACAACTGCTGTAGCAGGATGCTGCATTTATCTAGCAACACAATCGATAAAATCACAAGACATAAATGATGCAATAGCTAAACAATCGCACTATTTTTTATCTTTAAAAAAATCAATGAATCGCATTTTTAAAATAGGCACAATAATACTTAACAATCCAGATCAACAAAATATAGTGAAATTTCTAGTACGAGTCAT
>JACCDP010268471.1_pt1 | contig 20355 bp, 19 predicted proteins | sample 7445841 | NCBI WGS metagenome assembly JACCDP01 (sample SAMN15323441, study PRJNA562643) | freshwater metagenome | isolation source: river surface water | place: USA:Blue River Watershed | collected 2017-08-17
ACAAGATCGGCCCGAAGCCCCACTCGGAGAAACCCGCGGTCGGTCAGACGCAGGACACGAGCCGGTCGTTCGCTGACCATCACGAGAGCCTCGGCCAATGGAATTCCACAGGCCTCTACGAGATTCTTGAGGGCCGCATCCATTCCCACACTTGCGCCGATCAGGCGTGCGGTCGTCGATTGGTTCTTGACGTTGTCGAGCGCGACTTGATCGGACACCACGATCATGCGTTCACCAGCGGCTCGCCATGCGACGTGGATGGCGCTGGGATGGACGTGGACCAGATCCGCGATGACAGAGAACGTGACTCGATCGTCAGTCAACACATATGCAGCGATGCCGCCGTGGACGTGATCGATGCCTGACATCGCGTTGAACACATGCGTGGCGTGGCGTGCACCAGCGTTCACGGCGTCGTCATAGGCCTCGCGCGACGCGGCGGTGTGTCCGATACTGACGACGACTCCAGCCGACGACAGCATGCCAACGACTGACTGCGCGAAGGGATGTTCAGGAGCGACGGTGACCATGCGGGCGCTCTGCCACTCTTCAACACGGTTTTCGTCCGCCACGAACCACTCTGATCGGTGTGCTCCAGGCTTGGCTCCGAGGAGAGGACCTTCGAGGTGCAAGCCGAGTGCCTGTGGAAGCCCAGGGAGACTCTGCGTGACTTTCTGGTGGAGGGGTGCAAGACCGTCGACATAGAAGTCTGGATGTTGCGTCGGAACAGTTGGCAACCATGTCGTGACACCTTGTGATCGAAGCGCATGCGACAGTCGGGTCCAATCGCAGGAATCGTCGACGATGCGGTCGTGACCTACGCCATTCACTTGAGTATCGATAAACCCCGGGGAGAGAATCCCGTCGAAGACCCGTTCGTCTGACGTGACATCTCGGACCTCGATGATCACCCCGTGTTCCCAGACGACCGTGGTCGGACCACGAAGTTCACCTCCGATGAGGGCGCGTGATGCGGAGAGGTGCTGGAGCACGGCAACTACTGTATGAAACGTGAAGAACGGGCTCAGTCTCTCCGAATCTGAGTCCAAGGTCTTGCTTTCTCGTTACGGCATTCCCTTTGGGACCGAGACAGTGGTCCAGTCAGCAGATGACGCGGCCGAATGGGCATCTCGGCACCACGGCCCGTTCGTGGTGAAGGCAAACGGATCGTCGCTCGCGCACAAATCAGAGCGAGGACTGGTCCGTCTTGGATTATCGGGTCCAGCCGACGTTCGAGATGCGGCACAATCGGTTCTTGGTCGGATCGTTCCAGAAGATGGTGCGGTGTCGCTGACGGTTGCCGAAATGACCATCGGTTCCCGTGAATTGATCGTCGGAGCGATGAGGGACGAGTCACTCGGCCCGTGCTTGCTCATTGGGGCAGGTGGAATCTTCGCCGAGCAACTGAATGACGTCGCCATCCGTCGATTTCCGGTGGATGAGTCGGCGATTCGCGACATGGTCTCTGAACTTCATATTCGGGACGTGCTCAGGGGAGCTCGTCACTGTGCAGCCCTCGACATCGAATCGTTGAGTTCTCTCGTCGCCGGTCTCAATTCGGCGATGGCGGATGATGCGATCGAGTCGATCGACATCAATCCGGTCATCATCCGCGACGATGGTTCTCTGTGCGCTGTCGACGCACTCGTCACCACAGGGGAGCGTCCTCCCAAGACTCAGGGATCATGGGGCAAGAACGTCGATCTAGACCCTCTCTTCAATCCACGGGGTGTGTGCATCGTCGGAGCATCGACACATCCAGGAAAGTTCGGCTTCGTTGCCCTCCACAATTTGTTGGCCAGTGGCTTTCGAGGACGAGTGATCGCGATTGGTCGCGGGGCAGACGTCTACCTCGGTGCGGAGACGTACTCCGATGTGGCAGAGATGCCAGGTGGAGTTGTCGATACCGCATTCATGTGCACACCGCGGGAGGGGAACCTCGAGATCCTTCAGGCCCTTGCAGCAAAGGGTGTCAAGGCGGTGTTTGTCGCAACGGCGGGTTATCGAGAGGCCGATGAGGTAGGTGCGGCAGCAGAGCGAGCGTTGGTCGAGGAAGCAATCCGACTGGGCATCACGGTCGCGGGTCCGAATGGTCAAGGTCTGGTGAGCACCCCCGCAGAGCTGTGCCTTCAGATCGTTGCCCCATACCCGCCTCGCGGAACCATCGGAATCGCATCCCAGAGCGGAAACTTCGTATCCACGTGGATGAACATCGCAAGGTCGCGCAACGTCGGTATCTCCCGAGCGCTGTCCGTCGGTAATGCACCTCATGTGGGAGTACCGGAAGTGTTGGATTTCTTGTCCGCTGACACCGAAACCTCCGTGGCGTTGGCCTACCTCGAAGACCTTTCGAGGGCAAAGGATTTTCTTGACGTTGCTCGACCGATGGTTACGAGAAAGCCGGTGGTCGTCGTCAAGGGCGGCACGACTGCTCAGGGTGCACGGGCGGCGTCCAGCCACACGGGTTCGCTTGCTGGAGACTCGGCAGCGTTCCTCGGCGCGTGTCGCCAGGTCGGCGTAACCGTGTGTGACTCGATCGACGAGGCGTTCGATGCAGCGTCGGTCTTTGCAACACTCCCGATTCCGAGTGGCCCGAATGTCGCGGTGCTGACGACAGTCGGTGGGTGGGGAGTAGCCATTGCCGACCAGATTGGGAAGTCGTCGCTCCTTCGAATGGCCACGATCAGCGACGACGTGATGACGAAACTCAACTCCTTGTTGCCGCCTCGGTGGAGTAAAGGAAACCCGATCGATTCCGCTGGCGGCGAGACACGCGAGACCGTCGAGGCCATCTTCGAGCTACTGCTCTCGTCGAAGCAGGTCGACTCGGTGATTTTTCTCGGTCTCGGCATCCAGAGCAACCAGGCCCGACTCATGCGGGAAGGTCCGTTTCATCCAGACCACGGGATCGATCGAATCGTGGGCTTTCACGAGGGTCAAGACACGAAGTACGCACAGCGTGCAGTCGAACTGTCGAAGCAATTCGCGAAGCCGATTCTGATTGCGACAGAGCTCGCTCACGCGGACCAGTCGAATCCAGGAGTCGAAAGACTTCGTCAACTCGGCATACCCGCATTTTCCAGTGCCAGATCGGTCGTTCGGGCCCTGGAACATGCCACGCGATGGGGAATGCGACATGTCTGACCGGTCGAAGCCACTTCAACAGGCACGTCAGGACGTCAAGGTCGGGTCGGCAAAGGTCGTTGCATCGCTGCTCGGGGGAGCGACGCTCGTCATCGGATCTCTGCTCGGTTTCTCGTGGCGATTCGTCGACGGTGTCGCGACGTCCGTCTCGACACACCCGCAACGAGAGCTTTCTCCTGTTGCTTCGCCAATCATCAGTGCACGACATTTTCCACAGACGCTCTCGGACGAGGTCCGCATCAACTCGGTTCGGCGTCGTCTCGTCGCGGTGGCCAACGCCTTGCCGGAAGGTTCGTGCCTCAGTGTCGACGTCGAAGGGAAGTCCCTGATCGACGTCAATCCATCGACCCCGCTCGTACCTGCCAGCAACATGAAGCTCGTTGTCGCGTACGCGGCATTGAAGGTGCTCGGACCTGACTACACCTTCAACACGTCCGCTCGGGGATCACTAGAAGGCGGCCAAGTCGTTGGAGATCTCTTCCTCGTCGGTGGCGGCGACCCAGTCCTCGTTACCAGCGATTATCCATCGCGAGAGTTCTTTCCCACGTTCAATCAGACACGAATCGAAGATCTCGTTGATGCACTCGCAGCGAGAGGTATCACCGCAATCTCTGGGTCGGTGGTTGGCGACGAGTCACGATATGACGTCGAGCGCTACTCGCCGAATCTCGGCCTTGGAATTCGTGGAACAGAGGTTGGTCCACTGGGGGCGTTGATGATCAGTGACGGAACGCTTGCTACGTCGCCGATCAAGCCCGATCAACCGGCTCTTGCCGCGGCCACCGAGTTGACACGTTTGTTGAACGATCGGGGCATCACTGTGGGTGGTCCTCCGAGAGTGGGGAATGTGAGCGGCGATGTCGGCGAGATTGCATCCGTCGTGTCTCAACCGTTGCGTGCTCTCGTCGCCGAGATGTTGACGAACAGTGACAACAACACTGCGGAGTTGATCCTCAAAGAGATTGGATTCACCGCAAAGCAGAGTGGTTCGCGAGAGGCGGGAATCGCCGCGGTGACTGAGCAGCTCGTGGCTGATGGTCTTGCTGTTGACGGTTTCGTCATGGCAGATGGTTCGGGACTCGATCGTTCGAACCGACTTTCGTGTCGGTTGTTGATGCAGATCCTGGGCTCGGATGGTGGTTTTGGCGACATTGGAAACGGTTTGTCGGTCCTCGGAAAGGTGGGGACTCTGCGTGATGTACTGATCGACTCGCCGGCAGCAGGACGCCTGTACGCCAAGACTGGGACCTTGACCGACATCAAGACGTTGAGCGGTTTCACGAGGTATTCCGATGCCCTCGCCGTTCGTTTCGCCCTGATCCTGAACGGAAAGGGAGTCTCCAACCAGGGTGTTTACCGACCGATTTGGAGTGCCCTGGCTGGGGCTCTGGCGTCGGTATCAGATGCGCCGAGTGCCGCGCAGCTGGCACCGTAACTGGAGAGTCACGACGATTTCGCTGGTTGAATGAAGGGGTGAGTTCCGTGCCCACCCGAGATACGTCGACGACGTTTGGTGATGTCGTGGACCTTGTTCGTGCTTACGTTCGCCAGCAAACCGTGACTCCGCTCCGGGGAGTAGGTCGTTGGGTGGCGTTCGGTCTCTTCGGTGGAATCCTGCTCGTGATCGGACTTGTGTTCTTGGCCATGGGCGCCCTCCGAGGCATGCAAGGAATCGCCGTCTTCGAAGGCGGTCTGTCGTTCGTGCCATATTTCGTCGTACTCGTTGGTTCGATCGTGTTGATCGGTATCACAAAGGGTCGTATCTCAATTGGGACGCTCCATCCGGGAGACACGTCGCGATGAGCGAGCGCCCCGAGAAGATCTCGCGCCAAGATCTGGAGAACTCGTTTCTCGCGCTTCAACGCGATCTGACGGGTGTGTCCGAAGAGCGAAAGTCGTACCTCGTTGCCGGTGGTGTCGCAAGTGGCGTCGTCGCGTTGATCGTCGCGTATCTCTTCGGGCGTCGTAAGGGTCGGCGTTCGAGGTCTCGCATTGAGAGCTAGGCGTTCTGACATCAGCCGCTCGCCGCGGAGTCGACGCATCGTCCGTTGGGTCGGACTGAAGGTGGCGAGGCGATTTGTCGGGTGGTGGATCGAGCCTCTGTGGCGTCTTACTACGACGGTGGTCCGAGTTATCAAGAAACGTCAACGGAGCATCTCATGAGTGCGCCTTTTTCCTATGGAGAGCGGGTCATCATTCGTGACTCCAAAGAACGCCGCTACCTCGAAGTGCTCAAAGAAGGCGGCGAGTTCCACACTCATGCTGGATTCATTGCCCATGCAGCGATCGTCGGAATGAACGAAGGTGCCGTCCTGGAGACGGGGAAGGGGTCTCGCTATCACGTCTTGCGTCCCACACTCGAGGACTTCGTGCTCGAAATGCCGCGAGGCGCCCAGGTGATCTACCCGAAGGATCTCGCGACCATCTGCATGATCGGGGACATCCGCCCAGGTGTTCGAGTCTTCGAAACCGGCCTCGGTTCGGGAGCCCTGTCGATGGCAATGTTGCGAGCGGGAGCACACATCACGGGATATGAGATTCGCGAGGATTTTGCGAACCGTGCGGTATCGAACGTGAAGTCCTTCTTGGGCGACGAACCATTGACTCGCTACGACGTGTCGATCCGCGACGCCTATCTCGGCATCGAGGGAACCGGCTTCGACAGGATCATCCTGGACCTTCCCGAGCCGTGGAATGTCGTCCCACATGCAATCGACGCACTGCTCCCGGGTGGTCTCCTCGTTGCATACACGCCGAGCATTACGCAAGCAGTCAAGGTGAGAGAGGCGATGAAGTCAGGCTGGATCGAGGAGCGGACCCTTGAGGTGTTGCACCGAACCTGGCACATCGAAGGCCAAGCAGTTCGTCCTGATCATCGGATGGTGGCACACACGGCATTCCTCACCGTTGCGCGATATCTGGGCTGAGCCTTACGGCTCGATGAAGATGCACTCTCCTGGGCACTCTTCGGCCGACTCGATGACGCCATCAAGCTTGTCCTCGGGGATGTTCGCCATACCCTCGGCGCCCTGTGGGTTGCCCTTGGCGGTGGCGAAAATCTTGTCCTTCTCGCGGACATAGGCAAGGCCGTCGTCGAGCAGCGTGAACACATCGGGTGCAATTTCCTCGCACAAACCATCACCTGTGCACAAATCCTGATCAATCCAGACCTTCATAACTACCTTTCCGTATGGCCTTGAGGCTCCACACAGAGTACACGCCGAATCGTCGCGAGAGAAGGCAAGCAGGCATTGGACGCGTCCTTCGTCGCTCGGTAGTTTGAGACCGAGGGCACACTGACCGGAGGCATCGATGGCAACGGACGAGAGCGGTTCGGGGAAGAATTCCTCGGTCGAGGAGCGGTTGCTCGACGCCAAGGGTCACATCGCTCGTTTGACGGCCCAGAACGAAAAACTGGAGTTCACCCTCCGCGAGGCCCGCGACCACATCGGCAAACTCCGGGAAGAGGTGGCCAAGCTCACCACGCCGCCAATGGCGTATGGGGTCGTAGTCGCTCGTCACGACGATTCCGACACGTATGACGTCGTTTCCAATGGGCGCAAGTTGCGGGTCGGTGCCCATCCGCAGCTCTCTTCGGATGAAGTTGAGGTGGGGTCGGAGGTCGTCCTCAACGACGCCTCGGCGATCGTGGCGGTGAGCAAGGGTCTCAGAACGGGGGAGATCGCCACGTTGAAAGAGATCCTCGAGGATGGAACGCGAGTGGTCGTGTCACTTCGGGGCGACGATGATCGAGTCTTTGAACTCTCGAGCCCGCTTCGAGGTAAGCAACTCAGAACGGGCGACGTCGTTGTCGTCGAGCCGCGCACGGAACTCGTGATTGAGCAGTTACGCACCGACGACTTCGAACACCTCTTCATGGAAGAGGTTCCCGATGTGAGTTACAACGACATCGGGGGGCTGGGCACCCAAATCGAGCACATCGCAGACGCAGTGGAACTGCCGTTCCTCCACGCAGATCTGTTCGGCGAATACCAGCTACCTGCACCCAAAGGCATCTTGCTGTACGGGCCCCCGGGATGCGGAAAAACCTTGATTGCGAAAGCAGTTGCGAACAGCCTCGCACAGAAGGTGGGGGCTCGCGCTGGTGCCGACAAGGCGAAGAGCTACTTCATCAACGTGAAGGGGCCCGAGTTGTTGAACAAGTACGTCGGAGAGACCGAACGCCATATCCGTCTCATCTTCCAACGTGCGCGGGAGAAGAGCTTCGAAGGTTGGCCCGTGATCATCTTCTTCGACGAGATGGATTCGATGTTCCGTATTCGCGGTTCGGGAATCTCCAGTGACATGGAGTCCACGATCGTCCCGCAATTGCTCGCGGAAATCGATGGTGTTGAGAGCCTGAAGAACGTCATCGTGATCGGGGCTACGAATCGAGAGGATTTGATCGACCCTGCAATCCTTCGTCCAGGTCGCCTGGACGTCAAGATCAAGATCGACCGCCCAGATGCCCAAGCGGCAAAACAGATCTTCAGCCGTTATCTGACCGAAGAGGTGCCGGTGCAGCTGCTAGATGGAATGGGTCTGGGTTCGTTGATCGATCAGACGGTCGACGTCATGTATGCCACAGATCGTGACAACGAGTTCCTCGAGGTGACCTACCAAACGGGTGACAAGGAAGTTCTCCACTTCAAGGACTTCTCGTCGGGAGCGATGATCGAGAACATCGTTCGCAGGTCGAAGAAGCGCGCGATCAAGAGGGAACTTGAAGGCGGGGTACGAGGTGTGTGCGCCGAGGATCTGGTCGAGAGTGTTCGCGAAGAGTTCAGAGAGCATGAAGATCTTCCCAACACCACGAACCCAGATGACTGGGCCAGGATCTCCGGACGTCGCGGGGAGAGGATCGTCTTCGTGAGAACCTTGCGCTCGCAATCCGTGAGCTCAGGTTCCGACATCGGTGGCAAGGCCATCGAACGCGCCGTGACGGGGCAGTACCTGTAGATGGCCGTCCCGAAGATCTGCGGGATCGAGACCGAATACGGAATCCTCGCCACGGGATCGGAAATGGGTCCGATCGCCGCGTCGTCGCTCGTGGTCGGTTCGTATGGGAATGGCGACGTGGCGACGAAGTGGGATTACTCGTTGGAGCGCCCGGGAGATGATGCCCGGGGGTTCACCCTGGACGACCAATTTCTCCCGGAGATCGAATTTCAACTCGTCAATAGCGTCCTGACGAACGGGTCCCGCTACTACGTCGACCACGCTCATCCGGAGATTTCTGGACCAGAGTGCACCAATGCGCTCGAAGTCGTGCTCTACGACCAGGCAGCCGACGAGATTCTCCGAAGGTCACTTGAACTCGCCAATGCACAGCTCCCTCCTGGAGTCTCGATCGTTGCGCACAAGAACAATTCGGACGGCAAAGGGAACAGCTACGGAAGCCACGAGAACTATCTCGTTTCGAGAGAAGTTCCATTCGATCGTTTGGCAGCCTTCATCACGCCACACTTCGTCACTCGGCAACTCCTCGTTGGCGCAGGGAAGGTGGGGACGGAGTTCCCCTACAACCGACCGTCATTCGTTGGCTTTCAAATCTCACAACGCGCCGATTTCTTCGAGGAAGAAGTCGGACTCGAGACGACGATCAAGCGGCCCATCGTCAATACGCGAGATGAGCCCCATTGCGATCCGACACACCTTCGTCGATTCCATGTCATCGTCGGCGACGCCAACATGAGTCAAGTGGCGACACTGGTGCGCGTCGGCGCGACTCAACTCGTCCTTGCACTCATCGAAGAGGACCTCTATCCACAGCACATGCTGATCGCCGATCCGGTGAGCGAGATTCGCGCGGTTTCTCGTGATCTTGATCTTGGTCACAAGATCACCCTGCAGGACGGGCGTCTCATGTCGGCGCTCGAAATCCAGCGCGACCTCCATGAGCGCTGCGCAGATGCCATCGCACGGGGCATGGACATCGGTTCGTCTTGGCACTCCGTCGCACTCGTACTCAAGCTCTGGGACCGAATGTTGACCGCTGTGAGTGAAATGAACGACGATGCCAATCGTCTGATCGACTGGGTTGCAAAGAGGCGGCTCGTGGACGGGTTCCGAGCTCGGCATGATCTTCGCGATGGTGATCCAAGACTGAAGGCGATCGATCTCCAGTACCACGATCTTCGACGCGAGAAGTGCCTCGCAGACAAGTGCGGACTCGAGACTCTCGTTACGGATAACGAAATTGAAGACGCGGTTCATGCTCCACCGTCGAACACGCGTGCGTACATGCGTGGTCAGTTGATGAAGCACTTCTCCCGTGACATCGTTTCGGCAAATTGGGACTCCGTCGTCCTTGACATCGGTGACGAGGTTCTGAAGAGGATCGACATGCCGGATCCCTTGAAGGGGACCGAACAACTGGTTGGGAATCTGTTCACCGACAATCCAACGGTCTCAACCTTCCTTCGCCGACTGGAAGGCAAGTAGACCAATCAGTCCTCCGATGGAAATGGGCCGTGAAACTGCGATACCCTCGGCGCATGGCTGAGAGAATTCGCAAGTCGGCACAAGGCCAACAGACCTCAGAGGAAATCGTCGAGGAGAAATCAACCTCGCCACGTCAAAACGACCTGGTCTCGGAACTCGACGATCTGTTGAACGAAATTGACGAAGTTCTGGAATCGAATGCGGAAGAATTCGTGAAGAATTACGTGCAAAAGGGTGGCCAGTGATTCAACCTTTTCCGGAGATCGGACCGCGATTCGACGCGCTACTGCGGGCGAATGGGATCGAGCCATTTGCTGCGGTTGGCATGGATGCGGCCTCTCTGACGATCCCACATGCGACGACGTGCGTGGCGATCCGCGCAAAGGACGGCGTCGTCATTGCAGGTGACCGTCGAGCCACGTCTGGAAACTTGATTTCCCATCGGGAGATGGACAAGGTCATGCAAGCCGATGCCTTCAGCGCAGTTGCAATCGCGGGTGCTGCAGGGACGGCCATGGAGATGGTCAAGCTCTTTCAGCTTCAGATTGAGCATTACGAGAAGGTGGAGGGGCAAACACTGTCCCTAGAAGGAAAGGCGAATCAGCTTTCGCTTTTCGTTCGCAACAATCTTCCTGCCGCGATGCAAGGTTTGATGGTCGTTCCGATTTTCGCGGGCTACGAGCCAGCATCTTCTGCTTCACGCATCTGGGCGTATGACGCAACGGGCGGACGCTACGAAGAGAAGGATTTCGTTGCAACTGGCTCAGGAATGTTGCATGCCTCGACGACGATCCGGTTGGGATGGAAGTCGAGCCTCACTCTCGACGCTGCCGTCGAATTGGCCTGTCGCTCACTGTGGCAAGCAGCAGAGGCCGATAGCGCCACTGGGGGCTACGACCCCATTCGAGGCATCTATCCGACGGTGGCGACGATTGATCGTGGTGGGTTCGCCGCAGTTGGTGAATCGGTGCTTTCTCGACTGTTCACGACGATCGCCGAAGAGGTGAAGAACGTATGAGCATGCCGTACTACGTCTCGCCAGAACAGATGATGCAGGACCGTGCAGACTATGCACGGAAGGGCATTGCACGAGGTCGCTCACTCATTGCGCTTCAGTACGACCAAGGCATCGTGTTGGTTGCCGAGAATCCGAGCAGCACACTTCGCAAGATTTCAGAGATCTACGACCGAATCGCCTTTGCTGGAGTCGGCAAGTACAGCGAATTCGATCAGCTTCGCGTAGCTGGTGTACGCGCGGCCGATCTCAAGGGCTATCAGTTCTCTCGACAGGACGTGGATGCGCGGAGTCTCGCGAACCAATACGCCCAACTCATTGCGACCACCTTCACTCATGAGGTCAAGCCGCTCGAGATCGAGATCCTCGTCGTGGAGGTCGGTTCCACCCAGGAAGGGGATCGGCTCTATCGCATCATGTATGACGGGACCGTTCTCGACGAAGAGCGCTGTGCGGTCATTGGTGGAGAGTCCGAAGACATGAAGAACCGCGCTTCTTCGGCGCAAGCATCGGACAACCTCCAGACCGCCGTCCGCAATGCGGTTGCGGCATTGTCCGGCCAATCACGTTCTCTCGTCGCAACTGACCTCGAAGTCGCCGTGCTGGAGCGGGGGACGCACCGGCGATGCTTCAGGCGCCTTGCCGACGACGACGTCGCTGCGTTGCTCTCGGCGTAGCGTGCGTCGAATCATCGGTGTCGAAACCGAATACGGCATCACCTGTGTATTGCGTGGTCAGCGACGACTGAGTCCCGACGAGGTCGCGCGATACCTCTTCCGCAAGGTGGTTTCTTGGGGACGAAGCTCGAATGTCTTTCTTGAAAATGGAGCGAGGTTGTACCTCGATGTTGGCTCCCATCCCGAATATGCAACTGGAGAGTGTGACAACGCGAGAGATGCGGTCATTCATGATCGCGCCGGTGAGCGAATTCTTGAGGAGTTGACCGAAGCTGCCGAACAGCGCCTCCGCGACGAAGGCATTCGAGGAACGATCTACCTCCTCAAGAACAATCTCGATAGCGCGGGAAACTCCTATGGGTGCCATGAGAACTACTCGACCGAACGTGCGCTCGAGCCAGAGTCCTACGAACCGCATCTCATTCCGTTTCTCGCAACACGGCAGATCTACGCCGGCGCGGGCCACGTACTCCAGACTGCACGAGGCCCAATCTTTTCGATCGCTCAGCGTTCTGAGCACATTTGGGATTCGTCGAGTTCCGCTACCACCAGGAGCCGACCGATCATCAACACCCGTGATGAACCACATGCGGATCCAGACAAGTACAGGCGGTTGCATGTCATTGTTGGGGATTCGAACATGAATGAGGTCGCGACGTTTCTCAAACTGGGAACGACGAGCCTCGTCCTACGAATGATCGAAGACGAACAGTTTTCTTTGAGGGATTTCACACTGGAGAATCCGATTCGAGCCGTGAGGGACATCAGCCACGATGTGACGTGCACCAAAAGGATTCGACTTGCGAGCGGACGGGAGCTATCAGCGCTCGACATTCAGTCCGAGTTCTTCGAGAGAGCTACCAAGTTTGCACGGACACATGACGTCTCCGCCGAGGAAACCGAGATCTTGACCCGCTGGGGATCGACCCTCGAGAAGATCGAAAAGGATCCACTCTCCCTAGATAGGACCTGCGATTGGGTGACGAAGTACCACCTCGTGGAGGGCTTGAGGGCAAAAGAAGGGCTCGAACTCGACGACCCGAAGGTCATGGCACTGGATCTCCAGTATCACGACATCTCCACTCGTCGAGGTGTCTTCTACAAACTCGAGAGTCGGGGTGTCGTCGAACGGCTGTCGACGGCGAACGAGGTCTCGTCTGCGATGACCGTTCCGCCGCAAACGACTCGCGCTCGACTGCGAGGAGAGTTCATCCGGCAGGCCAAGGCCCGCAAGCGGGACTACACCGTTGACTGGGTGCATCTCAAGTTGAACGACCAGGCCCAGCGGACGGTGTTGTGCAAGGACCCATTCCTCAGCGAAGACGAGCGAGTCACTAAGTTGATTGAGTCCTTGTAGGGACTGCTGAATGACCGAGACCTCAACGAATCCTGAATCTCCGCTCAAGGTAGTACGTGAGTGGCTCGTCGTCATCGTGACGGCTCTGGTCATTGCGTTGACCATTCGGACATTCGTCCTCCAGCAGTTCTACATCTCTGGACCAAGCATGGAGCCCACGCTCTTCCAGGATGATCGGGTTCTCGTCAACAAGCTGTCCTACCGACTTCACGGAGTGGGCAGGGGAGACGTCGTGGTCTTTGATCGGATCACCACTGATGGCGAGGTGGTTCGCCACGACGATCTCATCAAACGGGTGCTCGGACTTCCTGGAGACACCATCGAGATCGTTGATTGCGTCGTGTTCGTCAACAACAAACGAGTCTCAGAGCCGTATCTCGATCCGATCACGCTGAGTTACAGCGACTTCGAAGAGCGATGCAGGGTGTTCGATATGGACAAGGTGACCGTGACCCCGGGACACGTCTTTGTCATGGGAGACAATCGTCCCCAGTCCTACGACAGCCGAATGTTTGGTGAGATCGATGAAGACTTGATCGTCGGACGAGCATTCGTCGCCATTTGGCCACTACGTAACTGGACCTGGCTCTAGTCGACGCGTACCGCATCGACGAGTCTGTCGATGTAGTCACCATAGAGCGCATCGATTCCGGCATTGACGAGTGGTTTGGCGACTTCTGCGTACTGAACATTCCAGGCAAAACAGTTGATTGAGAATCGGTGATACAGGGCAATGAGACCGCCACTCCATTCCGATGCAGGCATGTTGAAAGCGTTGATCCCGATGTTCGAAAGCGTTGCGGCATGGGTTTCGAATTGAGGGGCGATTTTCGAATAGCGGGTTGAGTGCACGAGATTGAAGTGGGTATGAGATCGCCACGACCTCACGATCTCGAGATCAGGATGGCAAAGCCAAACGCGATCAGGAGGGCACTCCGAACGCAGGAGGGTGTCACATGTCGCGGAAAATGCGTGTGGATCTTTGATGTCAATGCTCACGTGTACGCCGTCGAGAAGTTCGCACATTTCGGCGAGAGTGGGGATGTGCGAGGGGAGATCGCGTGCGTCGACATCCTTGATCTCGCGACGCTTGAAGCGTGTTCCGAACGATCCATCATGATCGAGGACGACGGTCCCGTCTCGAGTGATCCAGGCGTCGGTCTCCAACCCTGTAGCACCGAGCCTCAATGCGAGTTCGAACGATTCGAGGGTGTTTTCTTGGGCGTGACCTCGTGCTCCGCGATGCCCGAAGAGAATCGGTGCTCTCAGCACGTTTCTTCACCCTTCTCCACGGAGATCGAACGGCTGTCGCGCATAGGTCGCCTTTAGAATAGGCACATGTTCAATTTCTCGGGGAGCGAGATCGTTTTCCTGCTCATCCTCGGGCTCGTGGTGCTCGGACCGGAGAAGCTTCCAGTCGTTCTCCGCAAGGCGGGTCGACTCTACGGTGAGTTCAAGCGCGTCACCTCCGATGCCCAATCCGACTTTCGTCAGGCTTTTGCCGAACCAATCAAGGACTTTCAAGACGCTGCCAACGAATACAAGAGTGTGTTCACGTCAGCTGCTGGCGAAGTAGGGGACTCGCTCAAGGAAGTCACTCAAACCGACGGACCGATCTTCATTCCTTACGAGGTGACGGACGAGGGGAGCGCGGCGCTGACGGAGAATGACGAGTCCAGCGCTACAGACGTCGCCGAAGGAGTTGCCGAACTCGACAAAGCCGAGATCGCCAGCGATGCTGGCGCCCAATCGGTCATTGAAGAAGACCACTGATGTTCGCGTGGCGTAAGACGGAGACGTCAACCGAAGCGATGTCGATCATCGGTCATCTGGCCGAGCTGCGACAGCGAATCGTGCGGAGCATGCTTGCAGTGGCTCTCGGAGCGTCGTTCATCTTGATCTTCTACGACCAGTTCCTGTCCCTCCTCACGCGTCCATACGTGAATCTGTGTTCGCGTCGTCCAGATTTCAACTGCGCGGGGGAGTTGTATGCGCTGGGACCCATCGAAGGGCTGTCGCAACGCATGCGAATCTCGGGGTACGGGGGATTGATTCTCGCCCTCCCGGTCGTGATGTGGCAGATCTGGCGGTTCGTTGTTCCAGCATTGAGTTCGCGAGAGAAGAAGTATTCGATTCCCTTCATCCTCTCTTCCGTCGTGCTCTTCCTGTTCGGAGGCGCATTGGCGTACTGGACGCTCGATAAGGCACTTGAATTTCTCATCTCTTGGTCGGGCGAAGGTGTGGAGCAGACCTACCAAATCTCGCGCTACATCAGTCTCGTTGCGCTGATGGTGCTCGCATTCGGAATCGGTTTCCTCCTGCCGGTTCTGATCGTCTTTCTACAACTCGTCAACGTCATCACCCCTCAGGCATTGATCAAGCAGTGGCGCATCTCTTTCATGGTCGTGTTCGTCCTCGCGGCAGTCATCACTCCAAGTGGTGATCCGATCAGCATGCTCGCGCTCGCCATCCCGATGTCCATCCTGTTCCTTGTCGCAGTTGCCATCGGATTCCTCGCGCAGCGCAAGCGACGGAAACGTGAAGCAATTAGCGGTGAGTGATCACCCGTTTTCCCGGCACTCTTCAGCAGTTCGCGAGCGTCTGGCCAGCGACCGTTCATTCACACCAGATGAGTTTCAGTCGAGAGCGTTCGATTCCATCGACTCTGGAAAGAGCGTGCTGGTCGCTGCACCGACTGGTTCAGGTAAGACTCTCGTAGCCGACTACGGGATACGCCTGGCCCTTGCAACCCAGACACGTGCGATCTATACAGCTCCGATCAAGGCGCTCTCAAACCAAAAATATCGAGACTGGTGTGGGGAATACGGGGAGTCGCAAGTTGGGCTCTTGACCGGAGACATCACGATCAATCCCGACGCTCCGATCATGGTCATGACCACTGAAGTCCTCCGCAACATGATCTACGCAGGAAACGACACTCTGGATCGATTGTCGGTCGTCGTCCTCGACGAAGTGCATTTCATCCAGGACGCGTATCGCGGCGGTGTGTGGGAGGAAATCATCGTCCACCTGGCCCCTGAGGTGGTGTTGATCTGCCTCTCCGCAACCGTTGGGAACACGGAGGAAGTTGCCCGATGGCTGTCGGTCGTCCGTGGTCCAACGGATGTTGCCTTTTCTGCCCATCGTCCAGTTCCGCTCGATGCACAGATCTTGGTGCATGACCGATCTCAATCTGGGGTACGTGCGTTTTCCGTTGACGAAAACGGTCGGCCCAACGCGGACTTTTCGCGACTCGATATGCAGCAACGCAGGCTGACTCGCCCGGGTCCACGGCATCAGCGAAACTCGAGCCCCTCCCGCTTGCGATCACCGCGAAGGACCGAAGTGGTCAGGTTCCTGCACGAAAATGATCGACTCCCAGCCATCTACTTTGTGTTCAGTCGCCGTGGTTGCGAGGATTCGGCAGCCGAGGTGTATGAAGCCGGGATGACGCTGACCACGCATCAAGAGGCTGAGCGAATCGGGGAGATCGCGGATCGGGCAGTGGAGTCGTTCACCGACGACGACCTTGCGGCTCTCGGATATTCTCACTTTGCCGAATTGCTGGAGCGTGGGATCGCCGCACATCATGCCGGCATGGTTCCGATCTTCAAGGAGATCGTTGAGCGTTGCTTCGCACTCGGACTGATAAAGATCGTGTTCGCGACCGAAACACTCGCGGTGGGGGTCAACATGCCCGCACGTACCGTCGTGATCGATCGACTCACCAAATACGACGGAACAAGCCATGTGATGATCAAGCCGAGTGATTATTCGCAATTGACAGGCAGGGCGGGTCGACGAGGAATCGATACCAGCGGAACAGCGTTCGTTGTCTGGGAGCCATTCGTGACGTTCGATGCAGTGCATCAGCTGGTCACGAGCAAAGCCTTTCACTTGTCTTCGTCGTTCCGACCCACGTACAACATGGCGACGAACCTGATAGCAACGACGTCGGAGATCCAGGCCACACACTTGCTGAACTTGTCCCTTGCTCAATTCCAGAGCGCCCGTGACGTCGTCCACCTCCAAGCCCGCGTCGGACGGTTGGAGATTCAGCGCCAACGTCTTCTCGCAGAGTTTGACGCCAACGAAGAGCTCGCCCGTGCATACATAACGCTCCTCGCAGAACGAACAGCCGCGCCGCGGGGGAGCGTACGGTCCGATGCCTTCTCGATGATTCGCCTCGGAGATGTCGTCCACGGGGAAGAGTTGGGCCTGCGAGAAGCCCTGCTCGTGATCGCCAAGTCTGAGAGAAAGGCAAAGGTTCGTCTCACGCTGATCGGAACACGCTGTGGTGTGGTGCACGTCTCGAGCGATGACGTGACCATTCGGCCCCGGGTACTCGGACACCACGACCTTCCCCAGCCATACGCCCCAACCAATTCCGAGTTTCAGCGTCACGCTCTAGACCTCCTGAACAATCGTGCAGCGTCGGCTGATATCAGTGAAGACCAACTGGTCAGGGTGACCGTCGAGGATGACGATCCCCGATACAAAGAGCGACTGCGGGCGGCCAAGGATCTCGTCAAGGTGGAAACGGATCGTGCGAAGATCCTCGACCAGATCGACAAGAGTCAAGGTGCCATCGTTTCGCGGTTCCGCAGATTGCAAACTCTTCTCAAAGACCATGGTTTCACCGACGGCTGGAAGTTGACGGAAAAGGGGACCATCTTGCGATCCATCTTTCACGAGTGCGATCTCGTCATTGCAGAGTCGGTCGTTGATGGACTCTTTGACGGACTGTCGGCGCCCGATCTATGTGGCGTAATGAGTTGCTTCGTGTTTGAACCCCGTGGCGATGACGAGTTTGTGACCAAGATTGGGGGAGTGGCAGGGGAGAGGGTTCGACAAATCGAACGGTTGAGCGCATCGATCAGGGACGACGAAAAGACACTTGGGATCACGCAGCATCGGGGTCTTCATCGCGGCTTCTTTGATACTGCTCGCGACTGGTGCTCGGGTTCATCGCTTGAAGACGTCCTGAGTGAGGACTTGCAGCCCGGAGATTTCGTCCGAACCATGAGACAGATTGCCGACCTCCTTCGACAGCTCGGAGAGGTATCTGAAAATGAAAAGACGAGGGCTGCCGCTCGTGAAGCTGCCCACTCTGTTCTTCGAGGTGTCGTCCTTGCATCGATTGGTGGCGTCGAAGCGTGACGATTCGTCCAGGAGATCCTTGGGGTTCGGTCCAGGCGGCCCCCGCGTCAACACGTTGGTTCACTCACGAGTCCGAACTAGGAAAGTGGCTCGAGGATGGCAATAGAGCTGCAGAAGTAGGGCTCCGTCGCGGCGACCTCCACACCATCACTGGTGTCTCGCTGAGTGTGATTCGGGTTCCGATCGACATCATCGAGGTGACCACACAGGACGCTCGAACATCGGAGACTCACCACCACATCGCCATCAGCTCTGTGGTGGTGGGCACGTGGTGGCGACGCACGTCGTTCACCGTGATGTCGAATACGGAACTGGTCGACGGCGTGGAGTGGTTTGCGCGATCGCACCCCAATGACGGTCGCATCGAGAGCGCTGAGTTTTCGGAGCAGATGGATCTTCGCCAGCGAATCCAGGCACGCCGGAGAGTCAAGAGTGGTTCGCCATACGCACATCCCCAGATTTCGAGTTCATCCTTGTCGGACTGGGAGTGGTCGGGTCCAGGTCGTCGCCTCGTGATCGACGGCAGACAGGTCGGACTCGTGTCTCGAGTTCATATAGCCGTGCGACCAGATGCGCTCCACGTCTATCTCGGTCAGCCATCCACGGGGTCGTAGCCACGGAATCGTAGGATTGCCCTCTGTGACGGTCTACATCCCAGAGGTTTTCACAGAAGAGGAAGCGGCCATCTTGAGGCCGTATTTCTCGAACCTCGACGGCCCCGTTTTCGCCCTCGTCAACCTTCCTGAAGTCGTGAAGGGCGCACTGTTTGCCCGATACAGCCGGAGCCCAAAGTCGCTGAGGAGGCTCTTCCTCGACGAGTTCGTGCAGGACCTCGACGTGAGCGGAGACCGCTCGGTCGATGCTTCTGTAGGCCTCGACAAGGCAGAACGCCTGTACGACAAGGTGTTCCTCGAGTACGGCGATGATTCGGTCGCACAGCTCGGCGCGGTTCACCTGGCGTGCGAACAAGCTTCCAACCTGTTGACCAAGATCCTCGAGTGGGGTCGTTTGATGAGCTATTTGGAGCAAAGCACTCGCTACATCAGTTACGACGCTCGTCTCGGCGGCCGATACCGGTATTTCCGGGACCCTGAGATCTTGAATGGCCCGTTCGGTACCCGCTACGTCGGAGACATGGATCGTCTATTCGATTCCTACTCAGGTCTCGTCAGCCAGGTAACGGAACACATCCGGGCAACGACGCCACGTTCGATCAAGGACAGTGACTTCGTCTTTCATCAGGCGACGCGCGCAAAGGGTTTGGATGCCGTTCGCGGAGTACTTCCTGCGGCGGCGCTGTCCAACGTCGGAATCTTCGGTAGTGGACAGGGCTATGAAGCGTTGCTGTTGCGGATGAGGGCCAATCCCTTGCCAGAGGCACGGCACTATGCCGACCTCATGATCACGGAATTGCGCAAGGTGATTCCATCGTTCCTCAAGCGCGTGGATCTTGCCGACCGCGGTGGTCGATGGAGTGACTACCTCGCGGCGCGCCACGACGCGACGATGACGAATGTCGATGATCTCTTCGGGGCGATGGAGCCCGAGGTGAGCGATGAGGTCGTGCTCACGGACTTTGATCCCGATGGCGAGAACAAGGTCCTCGCCGCACTGTGTTATCCGCACTCGCACCTTCCCGAGAGCCAGCTGCTTGCTCATGTTGCCAAGCTCAGCGCCACCCAGAAGATGGAGTTGTTCGAGTCATACGTGGGAACGCGTGAGAATCGCCGACACAAGCCGGGTAGGGCATTCGAACGAACGGGATACCGCTTCGACGTCCTTGGCGACTATGGCGCATTTCGCGACCTCCAACGACATCGGATGCTGACCATCGAATGGCAGCGCTTGACCCCTGATCATGGTTTCGTGATGCCCGAACTCGTCGACGCTGCAGGCTGCGGACCCATGTTCACGGATGCAATGGATCGATCCCGCGAGCTCTACGAGGCCCTCCGACCGGAGTATCCGGAGCAGGCCGCCTATGCAATTTCCATGGCGTACCGGTTGCGCTACGTCATGCAGTTCAACGCACGTGAAGCAATGCACATGCTGGAGCTTCGCACTGCACCACAGGGGCATCCCTCGTATCGTCGGGTTGCCCTCGAGATGTACCGCCAGATTGGCGAAGTTGCCGGCCACCGGGCCCTCGCCGCGGCTATGACACACATCACGAGCGAGGCTCCGGACCTCGAACGCCTTGATTCCGAGCGCCGCGCCGAGGAACGACGGAACAAGGGGTAATTCGCATCAAGAGCCCCCTATTGGGCTAATCTCTCGCCACAACTGCTGGAAAGGGAAGTGCGAATGTCAGATGACGAAGTGATGGACGAAGGGGAACTCGAGGGTGAGATCCTTGCCGATCCGGAACTCGAAGGGGAGGGTCTCGACGAAGATTCCCTCGAACTCGACATCGAAGAGGACGATCTTCTCGTCGATGGCGAACTCGCTGACGGAGCAGAGGTAGAAGACCCAGACGCAATCGTCGAAGAGGTCCCGGTAGCCCGCAAGGCAAAGGGTGAAGAGGACGAGGAGGACGAGGAAGACCTTCGAACTGAAGA
>JACCDP010852613.1_pt1 | contig 20352 bp, 18 predicted proteins | sample 7445841 | NCBI WGS metagenome assembly JACCDP01 (sample SAMN15323441, study PRJNA562643) | freshwater metagenome | isolation source: river surface water | place: USA:Blue River Watershed | collected 2017-08-17
AATATAGTATACTCACTTATTATTCGATTCTCTGTAGGGCGGGGGGGATGATGTGTTTGAAGTATTTTGAAGTGCCTACCATAGTTTTTGAATTTGCTCATGGGAAATCAGAAAACTTTGAAGTGATCCATACTCATCGCAACACAATCCTCAAAGATTTATTTCAGTCCCTCTATGGTTTAGGCTTTGATCGAACCCTCCTCAATATCTCCCAATCTGATCTAGAGACCCATATACTCTCACTCGAAAGAAGTGATTGGAAAAAGTACGGAAAACTCTTTGCCCTCTTTTTTATTTGTATGACTTTTTTAGTGGCTTGGGTCTTGAGTTTTTAGGCTCCGTAAAAATGGAGTAGACTCCAAAATCACCGTGTGTAAAATGGAATGGACTCCAAAATCACCGCCATGAATACTAGATACAATTTCAATAATATCTTCGAAGATTTAAAGGAAAAAATGGTATTTCTATCTGGTCCCCGCCAAGTTGGAAAAACCACCATTGCCAAACAAATTGTCCCAAAACAAGCCTATCTCAATTGGGATATCCCCGAACATAGAGAACAAATTTTAAAAGGAATCTTCCCTTCCAACCAACCTTTTTGGGCGTTAGATGAAATCCATAAGTACACAAAATGGAGAAATACTCTGAAGGGACTCTATGATAAGTTCCATGGATCCACAGAAATATTGGTAACGGGCTCAGCTAAACTTGATTTTTATAAACGAGGGGGCGATTCCCTCCAAGGTCGTTATTTTTCCCATAGGCTGCATCCACTTTCTTGGAAAGAAATAGGAGCAAAGGCTAGTTCTGATTGGGATCAATTGTTTGAAATGGGAGGGTTTCCCGAACCCTTTTTCAAAGGGAGTAGTACATACCAAAAAAGATGGAGGAGGGAGTATCGCACAAGGCTCATCCAAGAAGAAATAGTTTCCCTCGAAAAACTAAATGATTTGGGCAAGTTAGAACAATTGGTGCTTTTTTTGCCAGAGAGGGTAGGTTCTCCTCTCTCTTTGGCTTCCATAGCCCGAGACATTGAAGTGAGCCCAAAAACTGTTGGGAGCTGGGTCCAAATTTTGGAACGTTTGTACTCTATATTTTTGGTGCCTCCCTTCCACAAAAAGTCTGTTCGCTCCGTTAAAAAGGAAAAAAAACACTACCATTGGGATTGGGCAACAGTGGATCATCCTCCTGCTAGATTAGAAAATTTGGTTGCATCCCATCTCCTAAAGTATGCTCACTATCTCCAAGATACACAGGGTGAAGATATAAATCTGTACTACTATCGCGATACGGACGGGCGGGAGGTAGACTTTGTTCTTGCGGATTACAAGAAAGCTCTCTTTGCTGTAGAAGTAAAATGGGCAGATGAAGATGTGCACAAACCACTGCGTTACTTTAAAAATAAATTTCCTGAAGTAGAAGCCTGGCAGGTTCACCATATAGGAAAGAAAGACTATATCACAGAGGATGGAATTAGGGTGGCACCAGTTACAACCTTGTTGGATAAGTTGGTATAAATAAAAAAAGCTCCCCTCTTTTGGAAGGGGAGCTTCTGAGTAGGCGGATGAGAGAGCTAATTAAAAATTACGGAACGAAGATTAGGTTTTGTCCCATTTTTGTATACATTTCTCCAACACCAAAAGTAACTTTCCCTGTGTTTGGATCATCATTGAGTTTTCGTCTTTTCATGATGACCACCAGGAGCTTAGAACTATCTTGTGCTGTAGATGTGAGCTCAAAACTAAATTCTTTAGGTACTTTATAATTAGTATTAAATGTACCAGTTAAGAAATCAACAAAGGTGAAATTATAAACAATTTTATTTTCAGATGTAACTTTGATGTTTGGCTTGAGCTTTAAGCCACATTGCTCTAAATCAAGACGAGTATCTTCTATATTAGAATAGCATGATATTTCAAACTGATAAGGGTTTGCATCGATATCTTTTTGCATTTTTTCACGGAGCTTACGATTGGCTTCGGACTCTTCTAGCTTTCTTTTCTCTTCTGCTTCTTTGATAGCTTTATTTCTATCATTTTTTACTTGTAATGCAGTTCTTCCAGAACCCTGTCCTTCCATGTCATCTTGTATGAACTGGACCAATTCTTCCATCCCTGCAGTTGCCCTTTCATTAGGGCCAGGTTGGAAATATTTCTCCTCAGCGAAACGCTTACGAATATCTTCTAATTCCGCGGAGTTTTTGATTTTTGTTATCTGTGGACGGTTGTTGTCCATCTTGCTCAAAGAAAATACTTGGGATTCTACTTTGGAGCCTAAAAAGTATGCAAGTGTAAAATTGATTTCCTTAGCGGTAACACAGTCATCAGGATTTTTAAACTTTTCACAACCACTTACTTTTTCAGGTGGTGGGGGGGGAGGGGTATCCATAAACCTAGTTTTTTTCTCTTCACCGCCACTGCCACAGCTAGCTAAAAAAAGTATTACTGTAAAATACAAAATCGTTCTCATCAAGCACCTCTAAGGTTTATATAGTACTATCGACATAGAAAAGGTAAATATAAAGGCAATTCCAACCATGAGGTAGAGGAGATGGTAGACATCCCACTAGGTGAAACCCAAATACTTAATTTTCCAATTCAATATTTAAAAGAGTTAGTAATTATTCAACTTCAAATTGGATATTTCCTAAATAAAACGCATAAAACACAGGAAAAGGAATTGGGGTGTTTATTTTTCTATGCTTTCCGGTAAATACCATTTTAAGCCCAGTCGCCCCTGGACCTCTGGTTTGTAAGTTGTGTCTGTGACTTCTTGGATGTTGTTTGGAAGGGGCATTCGGATGAGACCTTCTACCATCCAGCCCCTCTGGCTACCAATGGTGATCCCAGGAGAGAGGTAAAACTGGCGAGTGGGGATGATGGATGATGTTTTGTCTTTACGACGTTCTTCCCAGGGCTGAAATTCTATTGCCTGTACGCTTAGATCCACTTTTGCAGAGTACTGACGGGAGGCAAGATAGGCAGAAGGTATGTTGTAGGAGACCCCAAAACCTGTACGGAGAAGATTGGCAGTGGCTTGGCCCGAAAGGTCTAAGGTCATGCGTAGATTGAGATCTAGATGAAAAGAAAACTGGTTGCGGCTCACTAAGAAAACTACACCCGGGCTACGATAAGCACCGAGCCCCATATAGGATGCACCTGTTCTATCACGTAAGATGGGATCTACCAAAGTGTTGGGACTTGGATCATAGAACATCTGCAGGGGAGAGTCATACGAACTGGCTACAAGTTTTGTGTTGGGGTGTGCAAAGAGGAGTTCTGTACCTAGGCTAGGAACCACGGGCTTGTAACCTGGAGCAAAGGTGACTTCCATAGGAAAATGAAAGGGAAAAAAAGAAACCACATCGTAAAGATTTTTTTGGGGTGAAATTGTAAATTTCTGAGGCTCGGCTGGTATGGAATCGGAGTATACAAGCCCAAAACTTACGAGTAAAACTAAGCCCAAGAAAAGCTTTTTAGCGTACTGTTTGGATGCAATTGTAGACTTATTTTCCATAAATTATTTAATACCCGAAGATTCCTTTGCTGTTCTAAAAATGAAAGTAAATTTTAAAATTCCAAAATATTTTTATCAATGAGTGGCACTCCTACAAAAAGTCAATTTTTTCAATTTTATTGGCTACAATCCTCGTCTCTTTTCCGCCAGCCCGAGAAAAAAAATAGGTATAGCTGTTGCGTCATGATTCGTTAAATTTCTAATTTTTGTAGTAAGATTACAAGCTAATTTTTTTCTTTATAAATTTCATCCATAATTTTTCTATAGGTAGCCTCACCATCTTCAAATAGGGGATATGTGGTCTCGTTCACAGTTTTTTCTAGATGGGCTAATCCTCGAATTCCATACTCATTTTTTGCCCATTTTTTGAGCTGAAGATCTAGCTCCATTGGACGGTGGTATACTTTTGGCAGAGAGAAAAGAAAATCACAAAGAAATGTGATACCTATTCTTTTGTGGGCACTAGTTAAAAATATTTTGGGGAATGCTTTTTTGTCATCGAGGATTTCTTTTAAAAACTCTAAGGAATTTAAAAGTAGATGATAGCTAGAATTTGCGAGTTCAGTTTCATCACATTTATTGATGATAAAAGAGCCAGGAACTTCCATGATCCCACTTTTCATAAATTGCACTTGGTCTCCCCCCAGAGGCTGTAGTACTAATATAGAGTGATCCGAAAGTTTTGATACTTCAATTTCATTTTGACCGATTCCCACAGTCTCAATAATTACAATTTCAAAAAAGTAGCGCAGAAGTCGTAGTACATGATATGTATGAGGATTGACCCCACCTAGTTCTAATTGGCTAGCTTGTGATCGAAAGTAAATACGATTCTCTCTAGCTGGAATGATAACCCTAGTTCTATCTCCTAGGATAGACCCTCCACTAATGGAGCTGGAGGGATCAATTGCAATGATTGCCATTTTATCTTCTGTATTGCGGCTCAAAAAATCTTTGCAAATTTCACCTATGAGAGAAGATTTTCCTGCCCCGGGTGAACCTGTGATACCGATAGTTGTATTTCCTTTTTTGGGGTATGTTTCCAAAAGAGAAAAGATCTCTTTTCTATGATTTGGGGTATCTCTCCGTTCTATGAGAGAGATCAGATTGGCAAGGGGATACTTTTCTCCCTGAAAGGCAGATTCAATGAGATCGCGAAGTTCCTGTGATAGTCCAGTTTTTGAATTCATAAATGACCCATCCACAAAATTTAACTTTTTCTAATGGGAGGTTAAAAAAGGCGAATCTAATTTAAGACGAGTATTGCAAAAATAAGGGGAAACTCTGTAGTTTTTTCTTTTCTAAACAATTGACCGTAAAGGTCGTTAAAAAATCATGGTATTATAATTAGAAAGGAAGGTAGAAAAGATTGGAAACGTATCCTGAATTAGAGTCTTATTTTCAAGCACTCACAGATGCAACCGATAATATTGCAGCCATCAACACGCATTATGAAGCCGACCATGAAAAAGACTTTCAGATCTTAGAGGATATTTTTAAGGACATACAATCCTACGAGTGGGAAAAGACAGAAACATCTTATTACAATCTATTCACCAGTTATTACACATTTCATGTAAAGATCATTGAAGAGATAATTCGGGAAGCACGTGAGATTTTAAATCCTGAAAAGAGAGAGTATGTGAAGAGATTGGTTGCATACAAAAAAGCTGCAGATGAATGGTTCTTAGGTCTCAAGAAAAAGAAAAAATCCAAAATTGTAGCTGCATGAAGTCTATATAGTTCTAAAAAAAGATTGCCAATTCCTTCAGTTCTTTACTTCATTTACTGAATGGTTTTCAATTCAATTGACTTTCTTCTTTTCTTTCCTTTACTTTATTTTTTTTATTGTATCTTAAAGAAAAGAGGTCAAAACTTACTCCTCTTAGTCGGTAGTTATTTTTTTTACGGATACTGGGATTACCGATATTTATCACTTTTACTTCTTTCTACAGTCATAGACTACATTGCGAGTTTGGGAATTGAAAACAATAGAGAAAACACATCCATAAAAAAAGGTTATCTTGGTTTAAGTATTTTTTCAAATCTTACCATACTTGGTTTTTTTAAATATTATAATTTTTTTACGTTGAGCGCCAAAGTTGCACTCCAATCCATAGGTTTTAACACCAGCCCTATCCTTTTAGAATTTGCATTGCCTCTGGGAATTTCCTTTTACACCTTTCAAACTATGTCTTATACAATTGATGTGTATCGCGGTCACTTGAAGCCAGCACGTAATATTTTGGATTTTGCTCTCTTTGTGTCATACTTTCCGCAATTGGTTGCGGGACCTATTGAAAGGGCAACTAATTTATTACCCCAAATATTGAACGAGAGGGTGATAACTTATGAGGAGATTGAGAAAGGTGTATTTTTAATTCTCTTTGGTTTTTTTAAAAAAGTTTATGTAGCTGACAATATATCTATTTTAATTGATCCAATCTTTGCTGATTCAGGAGCTAGTGGATCGATGGTTTTCTTTGCTTGTATTGCACATACCTTTCAAATCTATGGAGATTTTGCGGGATATTCTGATATTGCAAGGGGATTGTCAAAGTTGATGGGCATAGAGCTTATGAGGAATTTTAACCATCCTTTACTATCACGAAATTTAGGAGAATTTTGGAGGAGATGGCATATCTCTTTTATGAGTTGGCTTAGAGACTATGTATACTTTAGCTTGGGAGATAAAACATCCTCAGAGCTGAGGAAAAATATTAACAATTTATTTGTATTTTTTCTTTCGGGGCTTTGGCATGGAGCAAATTGGACATTTGTAGTTTGGGGGAGTATCAGTGGTGTTGCAAATTTAACCTATAAGTATTTGAATCCATATTTGCCGGGAGTTAGCGAGGACAGGAAAAAAGTTTTTAATTTTCTTATACATGTTTCTGGAGTAATCGCAACTTTTATTGCCGTATCACTACCCCTTGTATTTTTTAGATCACAATCTATTGAAATGTCATTTACCCAAATTAACTCTATGTTCACAAATTTTGGATCCTTAGAGCCCAAGTTAATCAGTAAATTATTTAAAATAGTAGCTTTGTTAATGGTAGTTGAAATATATCAGTACATAAAAGAAGATGAGTTTTCCATTTTTCAATTGCCAATCTATGTTCGGACGGGTTTGTATATAAGTTTGTTTTACGGTACTATAATATTAGGGAATTTTAATAGAAATGCATTTATTTACTTCGTATTTTAAGAAATCACCTGCATTTTTTTATACTTTACTTTTTATTTTTATCTTTGAAGTAGTTTTACATTTTATTCCCAACCTCTATTATTTAGATGGAACGGGCTCTTTTTTTGTGTACTACAAAAGGAATGTTATTGAAAATTATAAAGAAAATTATGATATTTTGCTTCTCGGAGATAGCCGCTCTCTTTCACTCATGGGAGTGAAGGGAGATAATAATAATCCTTCCCTCTATAATCTAAGCCTTCCTGCAGCGGGACCTTGGTACTACAAATATTTACTTAAAAAATATCTAAAATATCATGAAAAACCCAAGTTGATTGTATGGGCAGCAGATCCTCTGATTATGGGTTATGGAAAAACAGGCAAATTTAATTTAAATCCTAATCTATGGAATGAGTTTAAGCATAGATTGTTAAATTTATTTACCTACGCTGAAACATGGGAACAATATGAGGGGAAAGAGTTATTTTTTATTTCTAAGGAATATCTGTCCCAAAGTTTACATTCAGTTCGGTTTAGGCAGGCAATGGAATCAATTTTAGGGGCTAGGGTTCCAGCTCTCTTAAAAGGAGAATCAGCGCTTTTATCCAGAAACAAACAAATTGCGGCACTTGTAGATAAAACAAATGGACAAATAAATTTAGGCGATTTCTTTTTTGCACCAGAGGGAGCATCTGAAGAGGAAGCAAAAAAGTGGATAAAAACGTACCAATCAGGGGATGTAGATCCTGAACCCTTAGAGCAGTTTTTGGATTATTGTAAGTCAGAAAATATGAAAGTAGTTATTTTAAATCTACCTAAGGTAAGAGGTGTTGTAAATACACCCTTTCAGAATAAGGTTAAATCGATTTATTTGAGTAGTACAGAAAAGTATTCTAATGTCAGATATATAGAATTTGAAACTATGGAATATCCTCCATCTGAATTTGGAGAGAGCATTCATTATAGTCCCAAGGGAGAAAAAGTGCTAAACAAAGAATTTTTAGAAAAAATTTATCCACAAATGGTAGAAATTATAAAAGATGTTAAAAAATAAATTTTTATTCTATCCTGTAATACTAATGGTTTTACTCTTCTGTATAGATAAAGTATTTCTTTTAGACTCTATTAAAAAATATATAAAAACTGATTTTACATATATTTATTATGAGTCTAGAGAAGATGTATTTAACCTAATTCTTGCCGATAAAGAAATTTCTGCACGAGAGAAGAAATTTATGCTTATTTTAGGATCTTCTCGATTACTGTACTTTGATATGCAGGAAATGAAAGATTTTTATCCTGATTGGATAATTTATAATCTCTCTTCCGCTGTTACCACTCCAGCATACTACTATTATTACTTAGAAAAACTCTTGGACCATGGTATTTTTCCTGACTACGTACTACTAGAATCTGATCCCAATCAATTCAATGAAAATTCTCCTGTTTTTAAAGGATCTAATTTAACATATAGCTTTGATCTCCCATTTTTAATACGATATTTAGATCTTTTTGGGAAGGATAACTTTAGTTTTTATCTAGGGAAAAGCTTATTTGCAGTAGGAAAAAATAAACCATACTTAGATACAGCTTACCAGAGATATAAAAATCCTGATTTTGGAAGTATTTCTGCGATGCAGGACTTAACAAAAGAGTATCTACTCAAAAATAGGGGGAATGCTATTTCACTAGTGGATGTATTTGTAGAAAAAAATTATGCAATGCTAGAATCTACAAGTAGACGTACATTAGACTGGGTCTACGCTGCTTACAAACCGTCTGAGATGCAGTATTCTTTTTATGAAAAAATTCTACAAAAGTTACATGAAAAAAAAATAACAACTGTAATTGTGTGGCCACAGAGCTCTCCTCCCATGCAAAAACTTATAAAAAAAGCTCCCTTTACAGAAGAATGGCAAACTAGAGTGACAAGTATCAACCAAAAGTATGGATTTGTACTACGTGATATGGACAATACTGAGGATTATACATGCAATACGTTTGTGGATGGTGGTCATATTGCGAAAGATTGCTATCGACCATTTTTACGTTATGTGATGAGCGAATACTTCAAAGAAAAAACTAAGTTATAATTAAAACTTTGCGGAAAACTTCCGCAAAGTTTTAATTGTGCTAGTATGCTGAGGGAATGAAGAATTGTTCATTCCTAGGTGGACGTGTGTAGTTATCTGCTGGCTTACGCTTAGGCAATTCCATGGCAGGAGGTGTCATGTCTTGGTAAGGAATTTTTGTGAGAAGGTGATGGATACAATTCAATCGTGCTCGCTTCTTGTCATCAGCTTCTACTGTAAACCAAGGAGCTTCGGGGATATTGGTATGCGAAAACATAGCATCTTTTGCCTTAGAATACTCTATCCAACGATCTCTAGACTCCAAATCCATAGGACTCAATTTCCATCGACGTGCAGGGTCAATGGTTCTGGATTGAAATCTACGCTCTTGTTCTTCATCACTTACAGAAAACCAATACTTCAATAAAATAATCCCAGAACGCACTAACATTCTTTCAAACTCAGGGCAGTCTTGTAAAAAATCATTGTATTGCTTATCTGTACAAAATCCCATCACATGTTCTACACCCGCTCTGTTGTACCAGCTTCTATCAAAGCAAACTATTTCTCCAGCTGCTGGAAGGTGAGCAATGTATCTTTGAAAGTACCATTGGGTTTTTTCACTTTCATTGGGCGTACCAAGTGCTACCACTCTACATCCCCTTGGGTTAAGTGGTTCTGTAATTCGCTTAATAGTACCACCTTTTCCAGCGGCATCCCTTCCTTCAAAGAGTACTACAATTCGGGTTCCAGTGTGTTTTACCCAATATTGCATCTTCACGAGCTCCAGTTGAAGGTTTGCTAGGTGTTTTTCATATTTCTTATTTGAAATTTTTGAACTACCTTCTCCTTCACTGGTTTTTTCTTTTAATTTTATTTTTTTATCTTTTTTTGAGAGTTCATTTTCTTCTTTTTCAGTATTCATAATTATATTATTTCATAGCAAAGTAACATTTGGTCAAATATTTTATTTTTTATGGAAGTTGGGGTAGGTTTTTCATTAAGATTTCTGTTGGTTTTTCATAGCATTTCCCGCTCAGATGATGAGAATCTATAAAATATTTACAATCCAATACTTTTTCATACTCCTGAAATTTTAGGTATGTAAACTTATATTTATTTTTAAATAGACTCATTCTAAAATTCCATACAATTTGGAAAGGAGCATTTTGGATCAACTGATAGAGAGCTGGGTACTGGATTGTTTCTACCACTAAGATTGGAATTTTGTGTTCATTTGCTTTTTTAAAGACTTGCTCTAAGAAATAAAATTGATCCTCTGAAAATTCTAGATTAGCAAGAGTACTACGGTAGTATGTTTCTGATTCTAAAATAAGTTTTTCATCAGGAACATTGTGTATCAAATCATTTGCGATACCCCCTCTATTTTTTTTATAATTACTTTCTATGCGATTTCTCAATAACTCAAAAATTTGAGCTTGGGATGGATCCTTAAAACGTTTTATAGCTTCTGATAGGCGAAATGGAAATTTTTGAGTTTCAAAGAACTGACTTCGCAAAAATATATCTTTTTCATTCCAGTCAAAATGATTGAACTCACTCCAAAAAAAATTCCAATCATAAGAATATCGTAAGGCATAAAAGTTAGCTTCTTTAGAGGCTGAAAATGGAAAAACTTCTAACACTAAAAACTTGGGTGTAACTCCTCTGTCTATAGCTTTAGAAAAGATATAATAGTAGTACGAAAACGGTGCGGAAGGAGCAGAATAATTGTACGGAAGTAAATCTGGTCTACTTTTTTCCATTACACCAGTAGAGAGCTCACCGAGATGACTGGTTCCAAGAATAAAGAGTGTGGATTGATTCGGATTTTCTTGTTCTTCCTTTATATTTTCAGATATTAATTTTTCTCTAATTTGGTAAAAATAGTACTCTGCTCTAGTTTCTGTAAGCTTTCGAATACTTTGAATGGTAAAGAGTCTATCCATACAAAAGAGAAGAACCAAAATCAATATTGGTAGTAAATAGAGGTAAATTGACTTTAGCTTTTTAATGAAATTCATAATTTTAAAATTGGAAATAAATAAATTCTTTCCCTGATCCTGAATATAGACCAATCAAAAAAAATAGAAGGATGGAATAAATAATAATTAGAACAAAGGAAGGAAAAGTAAGAGTAAAAGTTTCAATTTTTTTTAATTCAAAAAATTGTAAGATGATTCCTATTCCTATATAAGTTAAAATTTGATTATATGGGATTGAATTTATTCCTTCGCTTATGAAAAAAAATTTATTAAAATATTCAGGGATCAATGTTAAACTATTTGCTCTAAAAAAAATAACTGTGATGCAAAATAAAAAATAGGTTAATAAAACCCTAGGCAAGTAGAGTAATTTTTCCAGAATTTGGGGTTTAGATTCATAAGAATTTCCAATTAGATTGGTCAAAACTCTCTCCACTACCAAGCATACACCACAGAGGAATCCCCATAAAATATAGGTAAAACTAGCTCCATGCCAAAGTCCACCCAATGTAAAAGTAATGAGTAAGTAAATGTACATTTGGAATGTTCCATTCTTATTCCCACCTAGTGATACATACAAGTAATCTTTTAGCCAATTAGAGAGACTTGTATGCCAATTTTTCCAAAGTTCCTGGAAAGAGGGTGATAAGAAGGGAGCCCTAAAATTTCGAGGGATTTGGTAGCCTAAAAGATAAGCACTTCCTATTGCAATATCACTATAGCCGCTGAAATCACAATAAATCTGCCAGCAAAATCCATTTACCGCCATAAAAAAAGATGATGCATTGTAGTGCGAAGGATTTGCCCATACAGGATCCACTAGAACAGAAAGGTTATCAGCAATAAGAATCTTTTTAGTGATACCCGTTAGAATAAAAATCAATCCTATGAATATAAAGTTTTTATTTAAAGTTGTATTTATTTTAAACTGGGGTAGAAACTCACGGGCTCTGAGAATAGGGCCTGCTATGAGTTGTGGAAAAAACATAAAAAATAAGTAATATTCATAAAATGGAATAGATTCTGTAATTACTCCTCTATAGATATCTATTTGGTAGGCAATGATTTGGAATGTATAAAAACTGATTGCCAATGGTAAAATTATTTCAAAAGGCAAACTATTTTTTACAGTTAAAAAGTTTTCACCAAATAGAGAAAAAACAGAAAGAAAAAAGTAAAAATACTTAAAAAATCCAAGATTCAATAGATTTATTGTAATACATAATCCTATTGAAGTTTTAGATCTTGTGCTTCTAATCCAGATTGAAAGATAATAATTAATGAGTAGTACAAAAAGAAAGTGAAATAAAAAGGATACGCTCCAAGAAGCATAAAAGAGAAGTGATGCAAATAGTAAAAATTGTTTTTTATAGGTAAGGTTATTTAAAAGCCAATAGATGGAGTATACAAATAGAAAAAATAGCAGATAGGTGATGGTAGTGAATTGCATGGAGTAAATTCTGTGGTGAAAATCAGTCGGCTATTCCAGAGATAACATTTCATACTTAGTTGTTGTGTCATCTCCTTCCCTGCGCAGATCCGGTTTGAAGTAAAAGCGGGAATTACATGAGGGACAAGCATGGTTTCCCATCGCCCGAATCCGTAGCTTTACAGAACAGCTAGGACAATACACATAAAAATGCTCTCCTTTTCGAAAGTAATCTACCACTCTAGGGTGAGTAGAATCTGCTTTGGAGTTAGCATGGATTGTTTCATAGTATTCTTTCCCTTTTTCTAATGTGCTGAATAGGGGAACCTTGGTATTGGAATCATCAATCACCAATTCTTTGGTATAATCGTTTAAACCGGATATACCGATTTTAAAAATAGAGGGAGGATTGGACAAGAACTCGCGAAGGGAATGATCGATAGTGTGATCTACCTCTTTGATCTCTGTAAAATCCAAGAGAAATGTATGTGGTGTGAGACTTCTTTCTTTGAGAGTTTCTAGGAGGTTGTCAATTAGGTATTGGTTGTATTTTCCGGAAAGCCTTACAATTGTAAATTTCATGGTAGATGTTAACCTATAGAAACAAGCTCATAGCTTAAAAATCCCAGAAGATTGGAGCTGCCAAGATTTCTCTGAAAATGCTAAGACAGACTATTTACGTATTTACGTATACGAGTATTGTAAAATACTGTTCCTGAGAACGCAACAAGAAATTTTACAAAAGACAAGGTAACCCAAGCACTGCTGAAACAATGAAATATTTTTGGAACAAACGAACTTTAGTCTTCCCCATAGATGTAATTCTTATGATTGCATCCTATTTTTTAGCCCATTTGATCCGATTTGAGGATTTGGCATACTTTTCTGAAAACAAACAGTTTTACACTACATTAGCCATCGTGGTTTTTTCTAGATCCTTGGTTTTTCTTTTCTCGGGGATCTACAAATCACTTTGGGCGTACGCTTCCCTGCACGATTTGGTAGAGATTGTTAAGTTCACTGTTCTATCTTCTCTCCTCTCTACAGTTTCTGTGCTCTACTACAATCGTTTTGATGCCCAGTCCAGAATGGTACATGTATTGGATGGACTATTACTCTTAGGTTTTCTTTGTTTGAGAAGTTTATCTTGGAGACTTATTCGGGAAAATACCAAAGCAGGGAATTTTCATGGAAAAAATACACTCATCATTGGAGCTGAAAAAGCTGCCGTCTCTATTTTAACCGATCTTCGAGACCACAAAGATCTGGGTTTACGTCCCGTTGGCTTCTTGGATGATGAGAAAGAAAAGCATGGTGGTGAAATCCAAAAGCTTCCTATTTTGGGAGGTTTAGACACCCTCGCACATTGGATCCAAGTTAAAAATATTGAATACGTCATCATAGCAAAACCGGGACTTTCCCCAAAAAACATCAGTTCCATTCGAACAATTTGTAATACATATTCTGTTGAGCTAAAAATTCTCCCCTCTGTGAACGATATATTTTCAGATACCATCCAGGACAAACACTCTCTTCTCCGTGAAGTGAGAGTTGAGGATCTCTTGGGAAGAGATGCTGTAGTTTTAGATATTGAAACCATTCGCCATTATCTTTCCGATCATATCATCCTGGTTTCAGGAGCGGGGGGTTCAATTGGGAGTGAGATTTGTCGCCAAATTGCCCAGTTTAAACCCTCACAGCTCATTCTTCTGGACATTGCAGAAACTCCCCTCTATGAAATCGATTATGATCTGAGAAAAAAATTTCCTGATTTGAATTTAGTTTCTTTGGTGGGTGATGTTAAAAATCTCTCTAGATTGAGCACTATTTTTCAGAGTTACAAACCTAGTGTTGTATTTCACTGTGCTGCTTATAAGCATGTTCCCCTCATGGAACTCAATCCATCCGAAGCAGTTTTGAACAATGTTTTAGGCACTAAAAATATTGCAGATATCAGTAAAATTTCAGGTGTCGACAAGTTCGTGCTTATCTCCACAGACAAGGCAGTCAATCCCGTAAATATTATGGGAGCCTCTAAAAGGGTTGCAGAGTTGTATCTCCAATCGATCTCTCCTTTTTCCAACACAAGGTTTATAATGGTGCGATTTGGGAATGTGTTGGGATCGAATGGTAGTGTGATACCTAGATTTCAAAACCAGATCCAAAAGGGAGGCCCAGTTACCGTAACACATCCTGATGTAGTGAGGTACTTCATGACTATTCCGGAGGCTTCTCAGCTTGTACTACAAGCTGGTAGCATGGGAGAAGAGGGTGAAATATTTATTCTGGATATGGGTGAGCCTGTTAAAATTTTAGAGCTGGCAGAAGAGATGATTCGTCTCTCGGGGCTAAAGCCATACTCTGACATAGATATACAGTTTACGGGACTTCGTCCTGGTGAAAAACTTTTCGAAGAACTTCTATTAGATATTGAAGGTCTAAAGCCCACTCACCATCCCAAAATTCGGATTGCTGCTGTAACTGGAATCCAAAACCATTTGGTATTTCTAAACAAGCTAAACCAATTGTTTTCACTCGCAAATGCCAATAAAAATGATGAAATATTTGCCCTTTTTAAAGAAATCATACCCGAGTACATCATCCACAAAGATTACATTGAAGACCAGGATGTAACAAAGGCAGGAATCAAAAATGGACGATGAAACTCTCACGCGAGAAGACATTGAACTCCTCCGAAAATTCAAATCCAGTATTTTTGATCTCTACTGGGAAAAGTATGGATTTTTTTATATTCATGTACTACCTCATCCTGATCTTCAAATGGGGAATAGGGGTTTATTAGGAAAGGAAAAAGAGGGTGGTGTTATCTTAGCGTTTGGTGCCACTGCTTGTAAAGATATATCTTCCGAAGAAGAGTACCTCTATGCGGAATTACAATTTGGAATGAAGTGGGAAAAATTATTGATTCCATGGGATTGTATCTTTAGAATTTTTGATAAATCACAAAATGCTCTAACACAGTTGCGTGTGGTGAAAGAAAATCTTCCCTCCACTGAAAAGTCCAAAACATCTAAAAAGAAAGCACCAAAACAAAGTACAGAATCTAACGTAATCCAAATCGATTTTTCTAGAAAAAAATAGAGGTTTTTATGAAGAAAACTAAATGGTTTGTGCCAGGGGATATAGATGGCTTTTTTGGGCTTCTCCTGGATAACCTCATCCAATTGTTAGTTCTAGTTGGGTTGTGCATTGGTGTGATAGGTTTTCCACCAGAATTTGTCTTTGGAACTGTACTACCAGGTGCCACAATTTCTTTGCTTTTCGGAAATGCATTTTATTCCTACCAGGCATACAAGCTTTCTGAAAGAGAAGGTAGGGATGATGTAACTGCCTTGCCCTATGGTATAAACACTGTATCTCTCTTTGCTTTTATTTTTTTTGTGATGCTACCTGTGTATATTAAATCTGGAGACTATAAACTTGCATGGAAAGTAGGTCTTGTGGCATCTTTCTTATCTGGATTGATTGAATTTTTTGGATCTTTTGTGGCTGAGTTTATCCGTAAAAATACACCAAGAGCAGCACTTTTATCAGCACTCGCTGGGATTGCGATCACATTTATATCTATGGATTTTATTATAAAAACGTACCACAATCCATTTGTTGCCTTTTTGCCACTTGGTATTATTTTACTCCAATACTTTGGAAAACTTAGATATCCATTCAATGTTCCTGCAGGATTACTTTGCGTGATAGTGGGTTCGGGAATTGCATGGATTTCAGATATTTGGTCACCTAAGCCCATGATGAGTGGGAAGGCTGTAACAGATTCTATCTCTGGAATAGGTTTGTATCTCCCTAGTATTACAGTTTCTGAACTTTTCTCTGTCTTGAACGAGGATAGCATTCGAGATTATGCATCTATAATCCTGCCCATGGGAATTATGAATGTCTTGGGTTCATTACAAAATATTGAATCTGCAGAAGCGGCCGGGGATAAATTCAACACTAGGGATTCCCTATTGGTAAATGGGGCGGGAACTATTCTAGGTTCCTTTATGGGTTCTCCATTTCCCACCACCATCTACATAGGACACCCCGCATGGAAGGCAATGGGAGCGAGATCTGGATACTCTATCCTCAATGGATTTTTTATGACAGTGGTGGGGATGTTTGGGCTCATGAGCCTTGTTTCCGCATTGGTTCCTATTGAAGCGGGGATGTCCATCCTCTTATGGATAGGGATTATCATTGCCGCACAGGCATTTGAAACTACTCCCAAAGAGCATTCACCTGCTATTATTTTTGGACTCTTTCCTGCTATGGCGGGATGGGGTGTTTTGATGGTCCAAAGTGTATTTAACTTTGCAAATGGGAAGCTTACCGAAATACTAAGTAAAGAAAATATTTCTGGATATTCTATTTTAATGTCTGACGTTCCACCTGATCTAGCCTTTTTGCCATATACTTTATCTGGATTATTGGCATTGTCTCAAGGATTTTTACTCACATCTATGGTTTGGGGTTCTATCTGTGTATATATCATAGATAAAGACTTTAAGAAATCAGCCTATTGGGCATTCATTGCTTCTCTACTCTCACTACTGGGCCTTATTCATGGATATTCCCTTTCAGGAAATGCAATTATAAATAATTATAATTTCCCATCTGCCCCACAGTTTGTATTGAGTTATCTTGTGTTAGGATGTTTTTTTTATTTGGCATCTTTTTTGCCTAAAACCAAAGACAATTTGCACTAGAGAGAGCTAGAAATAAGAAAATGCTTTTTTTCTTGTCACTCAATTGAATTATAGGTAATAGGAAAAAAGTATGATATTTAATTTATTAGAAAAAAACGTAATACCTGATTTCTTAATTCGAATTGGTATTCGTAGGCTTCTCTCCGCACGATTGAAAGACGAAAACAAAGGTAGCATTGAGAAGAATAGAGAAGCTCTCCAGGGCTATATTGAAGCTCTGAAAAAAAGTCCCGTGGCAATTAATACGAAAGATGCAAATGAACAGCACTACGAAGTCCCCACTGAGTTTTATAAACTATGCTTGGGAAAGCGTCTCAAGTACAGTGGGGGATATTGGCCTTCTGGAGTTAGTACTTTAGATGCCAGTGAAGAGTCTATGCTGGCACTCAGCTGTCAGAGAGCTAAGTTACAAGATGGTCATACAGTACTTGATCTTGGGTGTGGATGGGGATCACTTACTCTCTATATAGCTGAAAAGTTTCCCAATTGTAAGATCACTTCTGTTTCTAATTCCAAAACGCAAAAAGAACATATAGATGGTGTCTGCAAGGAAAAAGGTTTTAAAAATGTGACAGTTATCACACAAGATATGAATGAGTTTTCAATCAACCAAACATTTGATAGATTGATGAGTGTCGAAATGCTTGAGCACATGAAAAATTATGAAGTTTTATTCTCCCGTTTTGCAAAGTATATGAAAGAGGATGCATTGTTTTTTGTACATATTTTTACTCATGTGGAATATGCATACGCATTTGAAGTGAAGGATGATACAGATTGGATGTCCAAGTACTTTTTTACTGGTGGACAAATGCCCTCAGATGATCTATTTCTCTATTTTCAGAAAGATTTAGTACTACAAGATCATTGGCGGGTAAATGGGCAGCACTACCAAAAGACAAGTGAGGCTTGGCTATCCAAAATGGACTCCAACCAAGATAAAATTATGCCAATATTTGAAGCAACCTACGGGAAAGAAAATGCTGTGAAATGGTGGGTCTATTGGCGAGTGTTTTACATGGCTTGTGCTGAACTTTGGGGATTTAGAGGTGGAGAAGAATGGCTTGTATCTCACTATCTCTTTTCCAAGAGATCATAAAATAATATTTTCTGTAACTAGTTTATTGTTTATTAGAAATTGCTGCCTTTGCAATAGAGCGTAATCTTTTGCAAAGGATATGTATGATACCTTGTACTACTTCTACATCAGCTTCCATGAGTTCGTAGAGGGCATCGTATTCAAGACGAAATAAGAGACAGTCGGTGAGGGCTTTGGCAGATGCTGCTCGGGGCTCTGGATCGAGGGCTGCCCATTCTCCAAATACTTCCCGACTTCCGAGTATGGCTAAAAATCTTTCCCCTTTGTGCATGTAAACTTGGCCATAGACTATGATATAGAGAGATCTCCCCAAATCTCCTTTTTCTATGATAGTTTCTCCTTCTCTAATCTCAATTTCTTCTAAAACGTCTGCGACATTTGCCAAATATTCTACAGGTGTAGCCGAAAAGATACTAACACTCTTTAGTATCATAACTCGTTCTATGGGTAAGATCATAGCTCCTCCGTTACATTTCTAAGATTTTGACAGAGGATATGGAGTATACCTCTCACTATTTCAATATCAAAACTCATGAGATCATAGAGGGCGTCATGTTCAAGTTTAAACAAGGTCGTATCTTCAAGTGCGGTCACAGATGCAGCCCTTGGTTCTGGATCTAATGCAGCCCATTCTCCAAAAACTTCATTGTTACTAAGTACCCCAAGTAGTACATCTTGGCTGTGAAGTTTCACTTTTCCATTTACTATGATAAACAAGGAACGCCCAATCGCTCCTTTTTCAAAAATAAGTTCACCCTGTTTTACAATCATTTCTTGGAGGTAGCTTGCTACACTGGCAAGGTATTCATCTGGAGTATGGGAAAAGATTCTAATATTTTTTAATACCAAAACTCGATCAATGGTGAGTATCTTATTTGGAGTCTCTTTGGATAGAATTTCGTTAGACTTTAGATTAGATATTGACTGGTGAATAGTTTCTAGGAGGAGGGGATCGGGTAAACTAAGAGAAGATTCTAACAATTCTAATAATTCATTTATCTTCAGTTTACCTATCAAATAGAAGGCACATGCTTTTGTCCAAATTGTAACCAAAGATGTATCACTATTGATTATCCCTTCCAGGTGACTAGAGAGGGGCAAGGAGGGCTGAGAGAAATCACCACCTAATCTTTCCAGACATATGGAGGGATTTGTAGATTCCAAAACGGGAAGGATATAAGATTTTATCTGAGGTTCCACAATCTGGTCTATCAATTCTATTGCATAGCTTCTCTTCCCACCTGGAATTCCGGAGAGATGCTCTCTTGCAAGAGCAATTCCCTTAACAGGATAGATAAAACCCAGAAGTAAAAATATTCTTTCTTTATGTTGAGTTACTTCAAAGTCCAAAGATCTTTGTAAGATACTGAGTTCCTCTTTTCCATCTATATCTCTCAGAATTCCAAAGATCTTTGCTATATTTTCTACTTCTTTTAATATAAGATTTTTAATTTTTGGAAGTTCCTCTGGACTAGCTATGTAATTACATTTTTTGAGTGATTTATAGATTTGGTGTCGTACGCTTTTTTCTGGGAAATCTAATTTTTCTTTTAAAAGTTGGAGAGACTTTTCAGTAGAGATCTGACCATAGATATCCGTAATAGCTATTTGTTGGTCAACTGTTTGGTTGTTAGTAAAAAATAAAGTCTCCATCTGGGGGAGTATTTGTTCACCTAAATTACTGAATGCTAAAATAGCTGTCTTACGCATTGCTGGAACTTTAAGATTTTGAATCATACTTTCCCATAGGTCAGTACTTTTTAGTTGTCCACTTACAATCAAAGCAGATTTACGTATTGTGTTGTTAGGATCTTCTAATAAAATTTTTAATAATTTACTGGCAGACTTAAGTTTTAATTCTCCTATGACCTGAACTGCTATTTTTCGATCTAAAAAGTCTGAAGATTTTACCCATGATTCCAACAATTTACCCGAATCACTGTTTAATCCCTCTCGCAAGAGAAGACCAATCATAGCCCCCTGTCTTACCTCCCACTCTGTAATATATAAATATTCTCTATATATAATAGACATCTCAGAGGAATCTAAATAGGAAAGAAGACGAATGCTATTTCCCTTAATCTGAGGATCTGTTTCGCTTTTAATATTTGATCGTACTGTAGAAATCAGTGAACGTAACTTTAATCTTTCTATTCGTTGCAAACAATCCAATCTAACTTCAGGTATAGGATGTGATATGAACTTCTTTAAGGTATCTTCTAAAAGAGAAGGTTGTGCGGATTCTAAGAGATTTAGACTATAAATTATTTCACCTGCATGAGGGCTCTGTAGTCCTTTTTGTATAAGGTCAAAACTTAAACCATCTTGTAGGGATATATT
>JACCDP010135826.1_pt1 | contig 20350 bp, 20 predicted proteins | sample 7445841 | NCBI WGS metagenome assembly JACCDP01 (sample SAMN15323441, study PRJNA562643) | freshwater metagenome | isolation source: river surface water | place: USA:Blue River Watershed | collected 2017-08-17
AGCTGGTCGGCGGCGAGCTGCGGCGCGCGGTCACGCAGCGCCACGTGCAGGCCGTTGCGCGCCATCACCGGCTCGTAGGTCTTCGCCATGTGCACGGCCTGGCGGTACGCGGCCTCGGCGCCCGCGGAGTCCTTGCGGGCCCACGCGGCGTGCCCGGCGACCAGCGCGAGCGTCGGGTCGAGGTCGAGCTTCGCGGGGTACAGCTCCGCGACGGCCTTGTAGTCCTTCTGCGCGAGGAGCGTGACGGCGACGCGGCCGGCGGCCACGTGGCAGCTGTGGTCCTGCGGCCGGGGGCCGGACCATTCGCCCTTCTTCTCGGCCTTCGCCTTGTCGGCGACGAGCTTGGTGCGCTCGGCGAGGGGGCGCTTCGCCCAGCCCTCGTAGGCGTCCATGGCCTGACGGTAAGCCGCGCCGGCCTCGGCGGGCTTGCCCGTCGCGAGCAGGTCGTCGCCCCAGGCGAGCCAGGTGGTGCAGTCGTCCTTCGCGAGGCGCGTCATCTCCGCGCGCAGCGTCTCCGCCTCGACGCGCTTGCCGTGCGCCTCGAGGAAGGACGCGAGCGCCGGGATCCCGGCCTTGCGCGCGTCGGCGGTGGCCTTTTCGTCGGCCGGCTTGCCGTCGGTGCCCTTGGCTTCGAGCGCCTTGCGCAGCGCGGCCTCGCGGGTCGGGGCGTAGTCGGCGAGCTTGCGATCCGACGCGCTCACGACGGTGAACGTGGAGTTCGACGGATCGATGCGCATGTCGAGCTGGCCGAGCACGTCGGCGCCGAGGCGGGCGTTCACGTCCCACGCCGTCTTCAGCCCCATGCCCGGACGGCGCACCACGGTGGACGCGGACGTGCTGCCGAGCGTGACGATGCGCCACTCGCGGCGGGCCTCACCGACCTGCATGCCGGGGGCCTGCGGGAGCGGGGAGGGCTTGAATGGCGCGCCCTCGACCTTGTACCAGTCGACGCCGTCCACCTCGCGGGCGACCCAGCTGTCCTTGCTTTCCAGCGCGATGCGGGTCGACACGTCGACGCCGGACCAGCTGACGGGGGCGCGGACGGCGATGGACTCGTACTCGACCTTGTCGCCGGTGCCGAGGGGCTTCTTCATCGTCTCGCGACGCGAGAACGGGAGGGTCGACGCACCCGCGAGGGCAGGCGCCTGGCCGGCCGGCGCGAGCTGCACGAGCCCCTTCGACGGCAGCACCATCCACGCGACGTCCTTGAACGCGGTCAGGCCGATCTCGCCGTCCGCACCGCCGACGTCCGCGATCTCGACGACGACGTCATCGAAGGAGGCCTTGCCGAGGCGGAGGGAACCGGACAGCTTTCCGGTCTTCTTGCCCTTCTTCTCCTTCGCCTTGACGCCGAGCTTGCCGGCGGTGGCCTCGGAGAGCTTCACGCGGTCGTGTCCGGTCGCGAGGCGCAGCAGCAGCGGCTTGGGGTCGTTCGTGCCGACGAAGCTGACCTCGACGTAGAGCGTCGGGTCCTCCGCCGCGAGGCCGCCGTACAGGGGCGCCTCGACCAGGGCATCGACGTGCGCCGTGCCGTTGGAGTCCGCGGCGAGCGCGGAGGTGGGGAGGAGGAAGGCGGCGAGCGAGAGGAATCGCATGGGGACCCTTGTGGACGCCGCACGCTATCGCGGCCGCGCGCCACCTACAAGCGCGCGTTGCTGCCGGTGGGACCCTGCGATACCCCCATCCGGTCAACCGGAGAGCCCATGTCGCGCATCCAGGAAGTCCGTGGCCGTATGATCTTGGATTCCCGCGGGAATCCCACGGTCGAGGTCGAGGTCCGCACCGAGACGGGGATGCTTGGCCGCGCCGCGGTGCCGTCCGGCGCCAGCACCGGCGAGGCCGAGGCCGTCGAGCTTCGCGACAACGACGCGGCGCGCTGGAAGGGCAAGGGCGTGGACGCGGCGGTGCGCAACGTGAACGAGGTCATCGCGCCCCAGCTCATCGGGGTGGACGTGGAGGCCCAGCGCGGCGTCGATCAGCTGCTGCTCGAGCTGGACGGGACCCCGAACAAGGGCCGTCTCGGCGCGAATGCGATCCTGGGCACCTCGCTCGCGGTGGCGCGCGCGGCGTCCGAGGAGCTCGGCGTGCCGCTCTTCCGCTACGTGGGCGGTACGAACGCGCGCGTGCTTCCGGTGCCGCTCATGAACGTCATCAACGGCGGCGCGCACGCGGACAACAACCTCGACGTGCAGGAGTTCATGATCGTCCCGGCGGGGTTCTCCTCGTTCCAGGACGCGCTCCGCTGCGGCACCGAGGTGTTCCACACGCTCAAGAAGGTGCTCAAGGACAAGGGCCTCAACACTTCCGTGGGCGACGAGGGCGGCTTCGCGCCGAGCCTGGGCAGCAACGACGAGGCCCTGGCGCTGCTGTCGTCCGCGGTCGAGAAGGCCGGCTACGCGCTCGGGACGCAGGTGAGCTTCGCGCTCGACGTGGCCGCGAGCGAGGTCTACGCCGACGGGACCTACGGGTTCGACGGCAAGCGCATGACCGCCGCGCAGGTGGTGGACTGGTACGCGGGCCTCTGCGACCGCTACCCGCTCGTCTCCATCGAGGACGGCCTCGCGGAGAACGACTGGGAGGGCTGGGCGCTCCTGACCGAGCGGCTCGGCACGCGCGTGCAGCTCGTCGGGGACGACCTGTTCTGCACGAACGTGGAGCGCCTGCAGAAGGGCATCGACTCGGACGTGGCGAACGCGATCCTCGTGAAGGTGAACCAGATCGGCACGTTGAGCGAGACGCTCGACGCGATCGACCTCGCGCACCGTCACGCGTACCGCAGCATCCTCTCGCACCGCAGCGGCGAGACGGAGGACACGACGATCGCGGACCTCGCGGTCGCCACGAACGCCGGGCAGATCAAGACCGGCTCGCTCTGCCGCACCGATCGCACCGCGAAGTACAACCAGCTGCTGCGCATCGCGGACGCGCTCGGGCCGACGGCGATCTACGCCGGCCGCGGCGTGTTCCGTCGCTGACGCGGCGCGTTTCGGGTAGAATGCGGACGAGGATGCGACGATGCTGCTGATCGCGATGCTGGCGTGCTCCAACTTCAGTGACCCGGCTCCGTTCTTCGTGGACGGGGAGCGTCACGCGACCGGCGTCGCCGCCGTCTTCGGGGCCGATTCCGCGGCCGCGGACGAGGAGGCCGGCGGTGGCGGCGGGGGAGGGGACGACGAGGCCGACCCGGCTGCGCCCCGCGTCACGGAACTCACGGCGGACTGGGTTCCCAGCGGCACGCAGACCTACCTGCGGCTCACCCTCTCGCTCACCGACACGCAAGGCGATCTGGACGGCGGGCGCGTGATCTATACGATCACGCCCCAGGGTGGCGCGGCCGCCGACGAGACCGTCACCATCGCGGAGGGGCGCGCGCCGAGCCCGGGCACCACGGCCGGCTACACGCCGGCCTCGGACACCCTGCTCGTGTTGGACGGTCCCCGGGACGCGACCAAGCAGCACGCGGTCACCGCGCTCGTGGTCCGCGACGCGGCGGGCCACCTGTCGGCGGAGCAGTCCATCACCGTCCCGGCGCGCACCTCGCGCTGACACGCCGAGGGCCGGGGCGTTGCGGGGCCGGCCTCAGGCCCCGCCCCAGCAACCGGCCGTTCAGGACGCGGGCGTGACGCCGGCGGCGGCGAGCTTCTGTTGCAGCTCTCCGCCCTGGGCCATCTCCATCATGATGTCGGACCCGCCGATGAACTCGCCCTTGACGTAGAGCTGCGGGATCGTCGGCCAGTTGCTGAAATCCTTGATGCCCTGACGGATTTCGGGGTCGGCGAGCACGTCGACGCTCTCGAAGGTCGAGACGCCGCAGTGGCGCAGGATCTCGACGGCGCGCGCGGAGAAGCCGCACTGCGGGAACATCCGGTTGCCCTTCATGAACAGCACGACGGGGTGGTCGGCGAGGAGCTTCTGGATGCGTTCGTGGGACGTCGACACGGGAACCTCTCAGGTCAGTCGGGGATGCGGGTGCGGAGGGCGAGCGCGTGGATCTCGGCGCGCATGAGCGTGCCGAGCGCGGCGTAGACCGCCTGGTGCTGCGCGACGCGCGAGAGGCCGGCAAAGCCGGACCACGCGACATCGGCGGAGAAGTGCTCGCCGTCGTTGGCGTCGTCGGTGACGACGACGTGGGCGCCGGGGAGGGCTGCGGCGATGCGCGCGCGGATGGTCTCGCTGTCCATGGCGGGGGGCTAACGGGCAGAGCGGCGAGGCGGTAGCGGTGCGGTGACGTCCGGTAGGCTAGTAGACAGGCATGTCGCGACGCATCCTCGGTACGCTCTACGTCCTCCCGGCGGCGGTGCTGACCCTCGCGTCGGCGGCGTTCGTGACCCTGCTGATCGGCCCGTGGGCGGTGTTGCCGCGCGGGAAGCGCGAGCGCTTCGCGATTCACGGCGCGCGGGTGTTCGCGTGGCTGTGCCGCCGGCCCATCCTGTGGCTGCGCGAGGAGGTCGTCGGGGCGGAGCACGTCCGCAAGCCGGGCAGCGGCGGGCCGGGCCAGCTGGTGATCTGCAACCACCGGAGCTGGCTCGACCCTGCGCTCGTCATCTTCCACACCTGGTCGCAGGGGATCTCGAAGGCAGAGGTGAAGTACGTCCCGTTCTTCGGGCTGAACGGCTACCTGAGCGGGGGCATCTTCTTCGATCGTTCCAGCGCCGCCGCGCGCGCCAGGGTGCCCGAGGAGGCGGTGCGGCTGATGAAGGCGGGCGCGAACGTGCACCTCTACCCGGAAGGCACGCGCTCCCGGGACGGGAAGCTCCGCGAGAAGGTGCACCTCAAGCTGCTCGCGGTCGCCTGGGAGAACGGCATCGACGTGCTCCCGGCGTGCGTGTGGGGCACCGAGGACGCCGTGCCCGTGCGCGGGCTGGGCGCGCACCCGGGCGCGCGCGTGGGCATCGAGATCGCAGCACCCCTGCGTCGCGAGGACTACCCGGACGGCGCCAGCTACGCCGCCGCGAGCTGGGAGGCCGTGCGCGCCATCGCGGCACGGCGGGGCGTGGCGTAGAGGGTCGCGGATCCGCGCGATACGTCGGTCTCTGGAGGTGCCGATGTCGTCGTTCACCGCGACCGTCCGCTGGGATGGGGACGCCCGCCCGTTCACCGTCGAGACCTACGGACGCGACCACGCCTGGACGACCGGCTCCGGCGTCGTGGTGCCGGCCAGCGCGGCCCCGGACTACCGTGGGTCGAAGGACCGGGTGAACCCCGAGGAGGCCTTCGTCGGCGCGCTGGCGAGCTGCCACATGCTGACGTTCCTCGCGGTGGCGGCGCGGCGCGGGCTGGTGGTGCGGTCGTATGAGGACGCCGCTAGCGGGGTGCTCGCCAAGAACACCGCGGGCCGCATGGCAATGACGCGCGTGGAGCTGCGGCCGAAGGTGGCGTTCGACGGGGAGGCCCCGGACGCCGCGGCGCTCGCGGCGCTGCACGCCCGCGCGCACGACGCCTGCTTCATCGCGCAGTCGGTGGCGTGCGAGGTCGTGGTCGTCCCGCAGGACTGACGGCACGTCGCGGCGGCGTTAGGCGCACGCATGCTCACGCTGCTGCTCGCGCTCGCCTGCACCACGGACGTGTCCATCCGCAAGGACACCTCCGCCGACACCCTCCAGGAACGCATGGGGCTGACCGACGCCGAGGCCGCCGCCATCCTCGCGTTCCTGCAGGACTGCGACACCACCGAGGCGATGCTGGATCAGCAGGTCGGGCTGGACTCGGACGCAGCGGGGGAGATCGTGGACGTGCGCGACGGCCCGGACGGCCAGTGCGGGACCTCCGACGACGTGCGGTTCGAGACGCTCGACGATCTCGACGACATCCCGCAGGTCGGAGAGCGGACCATCCGCGCGGTGCACGCGCACCTGTCCGGGGATGACGAGCCGGCCACGACGACCGCGTGGGAGGGCGTGACCTTCAGCCCCGATCAGCAGGTGCTGGCGCTGGAGATCGCCAACGAGGCGACGAAGGCCGTGCTGGACGACAGCGTCGGGCTCGCGAGCGACGAGGCGCAGAACATCGTGAACGCGCGCCCCATCCGCAGCATGGACGCCCTCGCCGGCGTGCCGCAGGTCGGGACGAGCGCGCTGCAGAAGATCAAGGACTACATCCCGCGATGGGGCGGCTGACCGACGCGGTCGCCGCGCTCACCGTCGCAGGTGGGCGCGCGGCCGTGCGGGTGCTGCCGGCGCGCGTGCGGAAGAACCTGGAGGATCGGCTGTTCTACGCGATCTTCCAGCGCACGCGGGTGGAGAACGACGCGTACGGGTGGCGGCCGCCGGAGGGGGGGGAGAGCTGAATTAAAGCGCACTGCGAACGAGTCGAAAACCCACATCGGACTGCGTGAGACCCGCAGGTGAGGAGTAACGCGACGAAACGGTGCAGCGATTTGGACCCGAAGTTGCGTGCCCGCCTTTAGTCATGCGTGACTTACTTCGACGTCCGTTGACGTAGTTCATGGTGTTCTCCGGCAACGTGACGTATTCGTTGACGTCGCCGGTCGGGTCGACCAGTCTGCCGGTGAACTCTGCCCCGAGTTGAGGTTGGTCCCAAACCCACTCGGCGACGTTGCCAGACATGTCAAACAACCCCCGCTCGTTCGGTTGGCGCAGGCCGATGCGGCCAGGACCAAAGTAGCCGGGTACTCCCGCGCGGAACCGCTCGCAGAGTCCTACGGCGCCAATTCGATCACTCCCAGCGTACAGCGTGTCCTGCGACCCTCGCGCGGCCGCCTCCCATTCAGCGGCCGTCGGGAGTCGGTAGCCAGCGCATGCCGTCGCCTTGGGCCAAGCCACTTTCATGCGTGGTTCCGAACAAGGCCTACCCGGAATGCCTACAGTCTCGCACCCGTCGTCAATGACTTCGTAGCATTGCTCTAAGCCGCTCGCCACGGAAAGCTTGTTGGCATAGATGATGGCGTCATACCAAGATTTTCTTAGTGGTACGCGACATGGTCCGGCTGGCCCCTCCGAGCAGTAGCTGGGAAGTTCTCCCGAAGAGTAGGGCTGTTCGTCGCGTGAGACCTCAACGTTTCCGATGTAGAACGAATGTGTGATTTCGGCCTCGAACTGCCTCGCCGCTCCGTCATTTTGTCGGTCCCGTGTGCAATCCTGTGCACTCGTACACCCGAGCGTGTAAACTCCACCCTTGATGAGGGTCATCGGGTAAGAGTACCCATCCTCCAGCGATACCTTTGCTTCCGTAGGTGTCGAGACGCTGGCTTCGAGCACGTTGAGCGAGCCGTTGCCAGCGCATGAAGCAAGTAGGGCGAGTAGTGTCATTTGCATCTCCGTGCGTTTGGATAGGTACCGGTGTTTCGGGTACACCGGCTTTACAACCGAGAGAGCCTACCGCACATGCGTATAACGATCAAGCAATGCGTCGCAAAACAACCCTTCTCCCACCCGTGCCCGTCCCTACCCTCCGCCCATGGCACGACCTCGCGACTCGGAGCTTGCCGCACGCATCGGCGCACACGCCCGCACGGCGCGCGTCGCGGCGGGGCTGACCCAGGAACAGCTCGCGGAGCGGGTCGGCGTGCAGGCCGCCGCCGTCAGCCGCTTCGAGAACACCGCCGTCGGCTTCTCCCTCGGCACCCTGCGCGACATCACCGACGCCCTCGGCATCCCGCTCGCGAGTCTGTTCGACGACGCCGGCGCGGTGCGCTCCGACCTGTCCGCCGAGGAGGCCGCGCTCGTCGCGACCTGGCGCTCTCTCCCGACGTCCCACCGACACACCGTGCGGGACGTGCTCCGCTGGGCCGCCGCGGACGCCAGGGGCGTTGCGGGGGGCGGCGTGAGCCCCCCGCCCCAGTAGGGAGCGACTAGCGCCGCTGCTTCTTCCGCGCCTTGCGCGCTTCCTTGGCCTTCTTGCGTCGGAGGTCCATGTCCTCCTTCGACACCGCGCGCGTCGGGCCGGGCAGGCCACCGCCCATGCCGGGGAAGCCACCCATGCCCGGCATCCCGGGCATGCGACCGCCGCCGAGCTGTGCCAGCTTGCGCTGCATCGCCGCCGGGTTGCCCATCATGCCCATCAGTCCGCCCATGTCCTTCATCATCGTGCGCGTCATCTTGAAGCGCGCCACGAGGTCGCGCACCTCCTGCTGCGTGCGCCCCGAGCCGCGCGCGATGCGACGCATGCGGCTGTCGTCGAGCAGGTCGGGGAGGCGACGCTCCTGCGCCGTCATCGACTGGATCATCGACTCGACCTTCACCAGCTCGTAGTCGTCCAGCGCCTCCTTGGGCAGCTGCGCCATCATGTCCTCCATGAACGGCAGCTTGCCCATCAGGTCCCGCAGCGATCCCATGGAGCGGATCATCTTGAGCTGACCCTGGAAGTCGTCGAAGGTGAAGGTGCCCTGGAGCATGCGCTCGGCGTCCTTCTCGGCCTTCTCCTTGTCCACGACCTGCTCGAAGTCCTTCATCAGCCCGACGACGTCGCCGAAGCCGAGGATGCGCTGCGCGAGGCCTGCGGGGCGGAACGCCTCGAGCTTGTCCAGGCCCTCTCCCATGCCGACGTAGAGCACCGGCTTGCCGGTGACCTGTCGGATGGAGAGCGCCGCGCCGCCGCGTGCGTCGCCGTCGAGCTTCGTGAGCACGAACCCCGTGAGGGGGATGCGCGCGTCGAAGGCGGCCGCGGTGTGCGCCGCCGACTGCCCGATCATCGCGTCGCACACGAACACCGTGTGCTGCGGGTTCACGGCGGCCTTGATGCGCTCGAGCTCCGCCATGAGCGTCTCGTCGATCGCGAGCCGCCCCGCGGTGTCGAGGATCACCACGTCGCGCCCGACGTTGCGCGCCTGCGACACGGCGAGCGTCGCGAGCTGCACCGGGTCCATGCCCGCGATGGTGAACACCGGCACGCTGAGCTTGCGTCCGAGCGTGCTCAGCTGGTCGATGGCGGCGGGGCGGTAGATGTCGCAGGCCACCAGCATCGGCTTCTTGCCCTGCTTTTGCAGGAGCCGCGCGAGCTTGCCGGCCGTCGTCGTCTTGCCCGAGCCCTGCAGGCCGACCATCATGAGGACGGTGGGCGCGCCGTCGAAGGACAGCTCCGTCTCCGCGCCGCCGAGCAGCGTCTCGAGCTCGTCGTAGCAGGCCTTCACGAAGTAGTCCGCCGGCGTCACCTTCATGCCGGCCGGCACCTCGATCTTGACGACCTGGCCGAGCACCGCCGCCTTCACCCGGTCGAGGAAGGCGCGCGCGACGTCCACGTCGACGTCGGCTTCCAGCAGGCTGGTGCGGACGTCCTTGAGGGCGTCGGCGACATTGGTTTCGTCGAGCTCCGCCTTGCCTTGCAGCGAAAGACGGGCGTTCTTGAATCCGCGTGAAAGGGTCTCGAGCATGGCAGCGGCCCTAACCCGTCGCGGGTTACGTCGGCGCCATGCACGCGAACGAAGAGGCGCGCTTCCGCCAGTCCGTGGCGACCGCGCTCCGAGACCTCTCCCGACAGGTGGACGCCCTCGACACCGACGACCTCGACGCCCGGATCTCCGACGGGGTGTTCCAGGTGGACTTCGAGGGCGGCGGCACCTTCGTCCTCTCCCAGCAGGTGCCCGTGCGGGAGCTGTGGCTCAGCGCCTTCGCGCGGGCCTGGCACTTCCGCGCGGTGGACGGCGCCTGGCGGGAGCGAGACACCGGAGAGCCGCTTCAGGACGTGCTCTCCGCATGTTTCACGCGGCGTCTCGGTCGTCCGGTCGTCGTGACCGGGCCTCCGGCGTGATGGACGCGGAGGCCGTGGACCGCGCCTTCGAAGCGCTGCGATTCGCCTGGGATCAGCTCCAGCTGGGACTCGGGCAGCCTTCCCGCAGCCTCGGCGCGGTGAGCGCGCGCGCCTTCCTTCCGTCCGAGGCGGCGCGTCGCATGCGGGAGCTGCCCGCGTTGTCGCACCTTCCGCCGGGGGAGCTGCGCATCAACGGGGTCGTGGTGTCCTACGATCCCGACTCAGACGATCTCCTCACGGTGCTCGACCGCGTGGACGGCAGCGCCGCGGAGGTCGTCGCTGCGTTCAACAGCCGCACCGGGCGGGTGCTCCTCGCGCCGCGTCGTGCGGGGGGGCGGCTCAGCATCGACCCCGATCCGCTGGTGTCAGCCCTCGGAATCATCGATGGCACCTACATCGCCGCGACCGAGCGCCTGCGCGCCGCGCGACGTGCGGGCATCTCGCTGTCACAGCTCGTCGAGGAGCTGTCGCAGGTCGGCTCCGGAGTCTCGCCGGAGGAGCTCTCGGCCGCCCTCGCGGGCGGGGAGCGCTTCGGCGTCGTGTCCGGACCGCCCACGCGGGTGGACGCCATCGCGTTCGGCCGCGCCGCCACGATGGCGGGTCCCGATCTCGAGACGTGGGCCTGTGGCACGGACGATGCGCCCGGCGCGCTGATGCGGCTGAGCGACGCCATGGAGGCGCGACTCTAGCGCGCGTCGCCTACGGCGCGGGGGTCTTTCGCTTGCTTCCCTTCTCGGCTGGGGCGGGGGGCGCGCTGCCCCCCGCAACGCCCCCCGCACGCTCCTTGCGGCCGCTGGGCTTCGTCGTGGCCCCGTCGACCTTCGGGGCCTTGGCGTCCTTCGCCACGGGCTTCGACGCGGCGCCGTCCGTCTTCGGGGCCTTGAGGTCGCCGTCCGCCGCCTTGGTCCGCTCCTCCTGCTCGCGCGCGAGGCGCTTCCACAGGCTCTCGTGGCCGCGCGGCTTGGTGGGTGCCGCATCGCCCGGCGCGGCGGCCGCGTCCTCCGTCTCGTCCCCGTCGAGGGCCTCCGCGTCGTCCTCGCCCTCGGGCTCCGGCGGCGGGTGCTCCAAGGTGCACGCCGCCCGCGGGGCGGTCCCGTCGAGGAACGGCGCCCGGATGCCGTGACACGTCTCGTTGCCCAGCTTTCCCGTCTCCCGGCAGATGCCGCGGTACACGATCTTCGGGCTGTCCGGGAACGTCGGGAGGGCGTCCTCCGCGCGGGTGACCGTGTGCATCCACCAGCCCCACAGCGGCGCCGCGAGGTCGCTCGCCGCGACACCGAGGGGCTGGGGCACGTCGTAGCCGAGCCACACCGCCGCCGCGAGGTCGGGGCTCGCGCCGACGAACCACAGGTCCTTCTCGTGGTCGGTCGTGCCGGTCTTGCCCATGGCCTGGCCGGTGTAGCCGGGGTCTCCGCCCGCGCCGCGGGAGGCGCCGCCGGTGCCGACGTCGATGACGAGCCGCATGAGCTCACGCGTGAGCGCCGCCGCCTCCGGCGTGAGCACCGGCTCGCCCAGCACCGGGGGCCCGATGCGCACGTGCCCGCCCGCGTCCACCGCGGAGAGCACCGGGCTCGCGGAGACCTTGTGTCCGCCGTTCGCCACGGTCGCCGCGAACTGGCTCATCTCGAGCACGGTCACCTCGGCCTGTCCGAGCGCCAGGCCCATCTCGTCGGGGAAGCCCGTGACGTCGAAGCCGACCTGGGACGCGAACGCCTTGAGCGGCTTCGGTCCGCCGAGCTCCTCGAGCAGGCCGGCCGTCGCGATGTTCTGCGACCACGCGAGGCCCTGCGCGAGCGACACGGTCGGCGCGTACTCCCCGCCGACGTTGCGCGGCTTCCAGTCGCCCTGCGGGGTCTTGAACACCCGCGGCATGTTCGGCTCGGTCGACGCGGCGGTGTAGCGCGGCGTGCCGTCGGGCTTGCGCTGCTCGAAGGCGAGCGCGTAGGTGAGCGGCTTGAAGCTGGAACCGGGTTGACGGCGCGCCTGCGTCGCGCGGTTGAAGCTCGTCGCCGTCACGTCGGACCCGCCGTACACGGCGCGCACCTGCCCGGTGTGCGTGTCCACAAGGACGCCCGCCGCCTCGAGCGTCCCCTGGCCGCGCTTGCCGATGAGCCCCTCGAACCAGCGCGTCTTGGCGGGAAACAGCCGCTCCGTCTCGTCCTGCGCCACCGCGTCCATCGCCACGGTGACGACGAGTCCCGCGCCGTAGAGGATGTCCGGCGACAGCTGCTGCTCGAGCCACGCGCGCGTCGCGCCGAGGTACGCCGGCCAGCGCTCCGGGAGCGGCGGCGGCGTGACAGTGGTGACCGGCGTCGCGAGGGCGTCGGTCACGTCGTAGCCGTAGAGCTCGGCCATGGCTTGAAGCACGCGGTCGCGACGCTCCTTCGCGCGCTCCGGGGCCGTGCTCGGCGCGAACCGTCCGGGCGCGGGAAGGATCGCCGCGAGCGTGGCGGCCTCCGCGACGGACATGTCCTGCGCGTTCTTGCCGAAGTAGTACCGCGACGCCGCCTGGAACCCGCAGACGCTCAGGCTTCCCCATTGCCCGAGGTACGGCGCGTCCAGGTACATCTGCAAGACGCCGTCCTTCCCGAGGTGGGAATCGAGGGCGAGGGAGAGCACCATCTCGCGCGCCTTCCGCAGGATCGTCTTCTCGCGACGCTGCGCAAGGTTGCGCACCACCTGCATCGTCAGCGTGCTCGCGCCCTGCGCGTAGCCGCCCTCCTGCGCGTTCGCGAGCACCGCGCGCGCCGTGGCGCTCCAGTTCACGCCGCTGTGTTCGCGGAAGGCGCGGTCCTCCGCCGCGAGGATCGCGTCCACGAGGTGCTTTGGCGCCTGCGAGAGCGGCAGGTGCTCCCGGAGTTCTCCGTCCGGCCCGAGCAGCAGGCCGAGCACGATCGGCTCCAGCGCGTCGCTCCCGTCGCGGGGGACGACCCGCGGGAACTCCTTGCGCCCGCAGTATTCCCCGGGGCCGGTGTTCTTGCAGTTCTCCCGGTAGCCGCGGAGCTTCGCCTCGGCGACGAGCCGCCGTCCGGGCGTGTCGCGCAGCGGCACCGGCGCCGTCTGCACCTTCGCCGGGAAGCTCCATCCGGGGTGGGCGACCTCGTGGCGGACGTGCAGGTCCGCCATCGCGACGCCCTCGTCCGCCCAGTCCCGCGCGACGAGCACGGCCGGCACCATCACGCCGACAAGTCCGCCCCCCGCCAGGACGGCGAGCGTGATGCGGACGACGCGGCGCATGGACATCGCGGCGGCGTGTAACGCGCGCGGAAGGCGTTGCGGAGGGCGGCGGCGCCGGGTGGGCACGCCGACGACGGCACGCGGCGGGTGCGATAGGTCGGCGCATGACTTCGGGAACCCGCGCGGCGATCCTGCCCGACGACGACCTCCGCGACGCTGCGGCCCTGCCGACGCCGGGCGTCGTGACGTACGAGATGCTCCACGACCGCGCGCGCAGCGTGGCCGGCTGGCTTCAAGGGCAAGGGGTCGCACGCGGGGATCGCGTCGCCATCCAGCTCGAGAACGGGATGGACCTCGTCGATCTCCACCTCGCCTGCGTGGCCCTCGGCGCGGTGCGCGTCCCGCTCAACGTGCACTACCGCGCGGCCGAGCTCGCGCCGATCCTCGAGGATGCGGCGCCCGTCCTCGTGGTGTCGCGCGACCCGTCCCAGGTGCCGCCCGCGTATCGCACGGTGTCGGGCATCGCGACCGGTACGCCGTGCGCGGACCCCGACACGATGCTGGATCGCATGCTTGGGGCGGGGGGACATCCCCCCGCAACGCCCCCCGTCCCGGACGCCGCGACCGCGTGGCTGTTCACGAGCGGCACCACCGGACGCGCCAAGGGTGCGCCCCAGACGTGGTCGATGTGGCACGCGAACCTCTCCGCGCTCGCGACGCGCTGGCGGCTCTCCACGGACGACCGGCTGTGGCTGAGCCTGCCGATGTTCCACACGCACGGCCTCGTGATCGGGCTGCACGGGACGCTGCTGCGCGGCGCGTCGCTGCGCCTTTCGTCGGGCTTCCGGCCGGTGGCACCGCCCGCGGACGTGACCCACGTCTACGGCGTGCCCACCTACTGGCGGCGTTGGCTCGACGGCATGCGTCGCGAGGATTGGTCCGGCGTGCGCCTGCTCGTGTCCGGCAGCGACGGGCTCCCGGCCGAGGTGTCCGACGCGGTGCACGCCGCGACGGGGCACCGCATCCTCGAGCGCTACGGCATGACCGAGACGGTCATGATCGCGTCGAATCCGTTCGACGGGGAGCGTCGCGCGGGAACGGTCGGCACGCCGCTGGACGACACGGACGTGCGCATCGAGGACGGGGAGGTGCAGGTCCGCGGGGCGAGCGTGTTCGCCGGCTACCATCCGCGGCCGGATCCCGGCGCCTTCACCGCCGACGGATGGTTCCGGACCGGCGACGCCGGCGCGTGGGACCCCGACGGCTACCTCCGCATCGTCGGGCGGATGAAGGAGCTCGTCATCGTCGGGGGCGTGAACGTCGGCCCGGCGGAGGTCGAGCGCGTGCTGGCGCAGGTTCCGGGCGTCGCGGATCTCGCGTGCTGCGGGCTTCCGGACGACGACCTCGGGGAGATCGTGGCCGCCGCGGTCGTCCCGGACGGGACCTGCGACGTGACGGCGCTCCGCGCGCGGCTGGAGGCGGCGTCGCGTGCGCTGAGCGGGCTCAAACGCCCGCGGGCGTGGGCCTTCGTCGAGGCGCTGCCGCAGAACGCCATGGGCAAGACGCAGCGGGCGCGCGTGCGCCGGGAGATCTTCGGGCGTGCCTGAGGGGGCGGGCTGGCACACCGTGCGGGACGCCACCCGCACCCGCGGTCCCCGCGACGCCCTGCGGCTCCGGCAGCGCTGGTTCGGCACGCCCTTTCGCGCCGTCGCGGCGCGGGTGCCCCGCGCAGGCACCGTCCTCGACGTGGGGTGCGGATTCGGCGTGCTCGGGGCGCTGCTGGCGCTCGACGCCCCCGCGCGGGAGGTGATCGGCCTCGACGTGGACGCCCGCAAGATCGCACGCGGCCGGGCGTGGTACGGCCATCTCCCGAACCTGCGGCTCGAGCATTCGGGCGATCACGACGCGTGGCCTTCGTGTGACGCCGTGGTGTTCCACGACGTCCTGCACCATCTCGGGGACGCGGACGCCGCGTTGCGTCGCGCGGCGCGGGCCCTTCGTCCCGGCGGCGTCGTCGTCGTCAAGGAGAATGACGTGGAGCCGCCCTGGAAGCACGCCGTGTCCACGCTCGTCGAGCGGGTCGCGGTCGGGTCGGGCCGGACCCACTCCGCGCCGGTCCGGTTCCGCCCGCGCGCGGGGTGGTGCGCCGCGCTCGAGGCCGCGGGGCTGCGCGTGGACCACGCGTCGCACCTCGTCGCACGGGAGGGCTTCTTCGTGCCGCACAGCCTCTTCGTCGCGACGCGCGCCTGACGCGCCGTCAGAACAGCCGCGGCTGCGTGCCCCAGCGCGCCAGGTAGCCGCGCACGTCCATCTTCTTCGCCGTGTTGTCGCTGCTCATGTAGCGGATGGTCCCGAAGATCGGTCGACGCGGACCCCACGGCCGGTCGTACTTCCCGAACACCCAGCCGATGCCGGTGTAGGAGTTCGGGTCGCGCCCGTCGAGCGCCCAGCGGTCGTTGAGCGCCACCAGCGTCGCGAAGCCCTCCTGCGGCGTGGCGGACCACTCGAGCACCTTCTTGCCCCAGAGCATGCGGAGGTAGTTGTGGATGCGACCCTCCGCGCGGAGCTGCCGCTGCGCGGCGTTCCAGAGGGGGTCGTGGGTGGCCGCGCGCTCGAGCGTGGCGCGATCGTAGACGTGGGGCCGCACGTCGCCGGCGTGGTCCTCCAGCGTCGCCCGCGCCCACGCGGGAACGGAGTCCCAGCGGTCGTAGGCCGCTTCCCGGCTCGTCAGGTTGAAGCCGAGCTCGCGCCAGGTCACCACCTGGTCGAGGAACGCCTCGGCAGCGGCGCTCGCGTGCCACCAGCCGATGCGGCTCCCGTTGCCCCCGGCACGCACGGCGTCGGTCGTCCAGCCCTCGCGGGCGAGCACGGCGCGGACGATCGTGTGGGACGCGATGTGGCCGAAGTGGAGGTACGGGGACAGGCCGCTCGGCACGTCGTTGGACACGTCGTTGCGGTCGTCCGCGTACCGGTCCAGTCGGCCCAGGAACGCGGTGAGGCGCGCCTCGGCCGCCACGGCGCCGCCGCGGAGGCCCGCCACCGCGCCGACCTCGTGGTCGAGGGGCAGCGTCGCGAGGTCCACGTCGATCCCGGGCGCCCACCGCGCGACGATGGACGGATCCACGGAGGGCGCGGGAAGCGTGTCCGGGAGCGGATCATCGTCCGGCATCGCCGCAAGGTGCGTCGGCAGGCGCGCCTGCAGGTGGCGTCGGAAGGCGTAGGCCGTCGGAAACGGCGTCGCCGGGGCGTCGCGCAGCGGCAGCAGCCCGTTGGAATCGACGGCGAGGAGCGTCACGTCGAGTTGACGTCCGGCCGCCGCCACCCGTCGCGGGAGATGGAAGCACGGCCAGTCGTCGGTCACCACGAGGGCGGCGTCGCGGGCCAACGCCGCGAGCAGTCCGCGCCCGGCGCCCGGCGTCCGCTCCACGTAGGGGTAGTAGGCGCCACCGAGGCGCGCGGCTTGGTCGCGCATGCCGTCGAGCACGAAGCGGTGGAAGCGCGGGCTCGCCCAGGCGTGGTCGAGGCCGATCGCCTCGAGCACGAGGAGCGGCACGCCCCGGTCCCGCGCGGCCTGCCACGCCCCTTGCAGGGCGAAGTTCGCGCGGGTGCGCCGCGCGGCGTTCATCCAATACAGCACGTAACGGCCACCGGTGCGTGGCGGCGCGTCGTTCACGTGGCGTACGCGGAGCGCGGGGAGGGTGTCCATCCCCGCTCCTTAGTCGCCCGCCGCCCCGATGGGCGCGAGGTGCGCTACGAAAGGGGAGACGCGGTCCCGGCGGCGTGGTCGGCGCGCCAGGCCTGCACCTGCTCGAAGAAGTGGTCGGTGAAGATCCCGACCTCGTGCTTCGGGAAGATCGCGGCGACCTTCTGGCCGAAGATCTCCTTGGCGCGTGGCGTTCCGAAGAAGTCGTGCGCCACCTCGTCGAGGTGCCGCAGGTGCGTGCCGCAGAACTCCTCGAAGCGCTCCGCGTCGAAGTGCGCGCGGGCGAGGGCGTCGTACTTCGGGAGCTTCTCGTCGAAGGAGCCTTCCTCGTCGGCGATCGCGAAGAACGATTCCCAGTCCGGGTTGAGGCGCATCTTCCGCTTCGTGTACGCGACGAACAGCGACCAGCGCACCAGCGCGAGCACCATCCACGGGAAGTGGTAGTGGAGGCTGGTCACCTGGCTGTCCGGGCAGGCGTTCGCGAAGTCGATCGGATGGAAGACGCCGTCCTTCCGCAGGCTCTCGCAGGTGTTGTAGTCCCAGCAGAAGAAGGCGTTGATCACGCGGCTGTACATCTGCAGCGTGCGGCGTTCCTCCGGCGTCACGAAGTCCTTTGCCACGACGTAGCGCGCGTGCAGCGGCGCGGTCGGGTCGTACTTCATCACGTTGACCTGCGGCCCGATTCCCATGCCGCGGACGAAGAGGTCGAAGGGGTCGACCGCCTTCTGCAAGTGCATCACCTGCGTGCCGGACTCGTCGTAGCTGGTGTGGAGCTGCCGCACGTCGCGGATCATGCTCACCCCGCGCCAGGCGCCGCCGTCGTAGGGCTTCATGAAGAAGGGGTAGCCGATCTGCTCGCCGACCTTCTCCAGCGAGAACAGGTCGTTGTAGCGACGCGTCGTCGCGAGCATGTCCGCGTCCGACACGATGGTCGGCGCGGGGAAGTAGGACTTCGGCGGGATCATCCACGTGGGCGGCACGGGGAACCCGAGGCGCAGCATCGCCGCGTAGGTCGTGTGCTTCTCGGCGGACTGGATCATCCACGGGTTGTTGAGGACGTACACGCCGTCCATGATCGCCGCCTTCTTGACCCATTCGCGCGTGGTCATGAACCAGTGCGTGATCCGGTCGAGGACGACGTCGTACTTCGGCTTGTACTGCAGATCGTAGGGCGCCACGCGGACGCGCTCCACGGCGAAGTCCACGCTGTCCGTCCCGGCGGGGAGGGACAGCTTGAGCCGCCCGACGAGCTCCTCGTAGCAGGCGGGCCAGCAGATGTCGGCGCCGAGGGAAAGACCGATGGTACGCGTCGTGGGCATGCGGGGACCCCTGGAGTGGCCGGCTCCTATGCCACTCCCGGTCCGGTCGCTACCTGCGTCACTCGTAGTACATCCAGAGCGGGCCCGGGAACAGGAACGTGAGGCCCTCGCGGAGGCGGTCCCGCCAGTTGATCCAGTTGTGCCCGTCGGGCGCTTCCACGAACCGGTGGCCGTCCGCGTGGCGAGCGAGCAGCGGCACGAGGCTGCGGTTGTAGGTGATGAGGCTCTCGAAGGTCCCGCAGGACTGGAACACGCGCGCCCCGAGCGGTGGGGGCGCGTCGCGGAGGCCGTTCACGAACTTCACGATCGGGTCCCACAGCGCGCCGCGCTGGTGGTCCCCGATGTCGGTGAACGCGAAACTGCCGCTCTGGAGCAGCAGGCGTCCCCACGTGCCCGGGTGGCGCACCGCCGCGAACAGGCTGGCGACGCCGCCGAAACTCGCGCCCATGAGTCCACGGTGCTGCGGACCCGGCAGCACGGGGAAGCGTGCCTCCAGGTGCGGCAGCAGGTCGTGGCGCAGGAAGTCCGCGTGCACGGGGTTGGCGGCGTACTCCACGTTGCGGGCGCCGCCGCTCGTGAACGCGACGAGGAGGGGCGCGACCTCATGGCGATGGATGAGGTTGTCCAGCACGGTCTTCATCGCGCCGAAGTGCAGGAAGTCGCCGCCGTCGTGGACGATGAGCAGCGGGTAGCGCTTGCCGGGGCGGGCCTCGGCCGGGACGTACACCTGGTAGGCGCGGGTGCCGCCGAAGTGCGTGGACTCGACCGATCCGGAGACGAGCGTTCCGCGTCGTGCCGCCGGGTCCGGGTGGACCCATTCCGGCTCGACGTAGCTGCCGGCGGGGCACACGGAGTTGCTGCCGAAGGGGTCGTGCGCCTGGCGCGGGTTGCGCGGGTCGCGCATCCACCAGTCCTTGCCGTCACGGTGGACGACGAGCTTGTACTCGACGCGGGCCGTCCTCGGCAGGTCCAGGAACAGGTACCACGCGTCCGTTCCGGCGATGCGCTGAAACTCCACGCGGGACGGCAGGCCGAACACCCAGTGCTGCAAGAACACGGCCTGCGCGGGCTTTCCGTCCCAGAAGAAGAAGACGGCGGTGTCGCCCTGCATGCGCGGGAAGTCTCCGCGTGCGGCGTAGTCCTCGAGCAGGGCCCGGGCGCGTCGCGGCGATGCCTCGATCCGTGCGATGAGCTCAAGCACCGCGCACCTCCAGGCCTGCGGGCGCTCCCGTGGGGATCGCGCGGAGGGTGCCGTCGACGTCGACGTGGGCGCAGGCGTCCTCCGCGCCGTGCGACCGGAGGGCCGCGCCGCGCAGCACCGCGCCGTTCTGGAGCGTGACGGCGCGGGCCGGCAGCAGTCGTCGCGCCAGGATGCGCACGTTGTCGGTGTTCGCGAGGTCCAGCCGCTCCCGCGCGTGCGGGAGGAACACCACGTTGCGGATCACCCCGAGTCCGGTGTCGAGGTACTCCGCGAGGCCCGCCCCGAGGGTGGTGTGGTCATGGTAGAGCAGCACGCGCTCCGTGAGGCACATGGCGCCGCCGCTCCACGCGATGACGTGCTTGTCGGCGAGCAGGTCCTTGAAGGCGTAGAACATCAGGCGGTTCTGCAGCACGCCGACGTGCCCGCCCGCGATCATCACCGTGTCGCAGCCCGACAGGATCTCCTGCATCCGCGCGCGTTGGAGGGCCACGCGCGGGTTGTCCAGCGGCGCGAAGGTGCGGAAGAACCCCTCGTGCAGGCGTGTCGCTTCCTGGAGGAAGAGCGCGTCCACCCGCTGCAGGTGCCGCACCGCCTCGAGGAACCACGGATCCTCGGGTTCGTGGCGCGCCGAGAGGAGGTCCTGGCACGCGCGCATCGCCGGCACGATCGCGCGGCGGTACTGATCCTTCGCGCGTCGGAGGGCCTGCTGCTTGGACGTCCACGCCGCGAGCAGGTCCGGCAGCTCCCGTTCGAGCGCGCGAAACGCGGCGTACAGGCGGAGGTTGTGGACCGGCCGGCTGACCGCCTCGCGGAGGGGTTCGTCCCGCTCCTCGTCATAGCGCCACCCGGCGCTGACGAGCGCGAGCGGGCCACGGATGCCGAGTTGGTCGAGCACGCGCGGCAACGCGGGCGCGGGACGCTCCGGGCCGAGGACGGTGAGGGTGAGGGGGGTCCGGGACACGCGGGGGCGGTCTACCCGGCTTCCGGGCGCGAGGCCAGCCACACGGTCGTCGCGTGCGGTGTCACGGGATCGCCGGGCTCTCGGCGGGCTCGACCGCGGCGCCGAGCACCGCGCCGGGAAGCACCGACGTCGCCGTGCAGCCGCAGCGCGGCTCCGCGGACCAGCATGCGCGCGGCGTCCCTTCCTGCGACGGGGGCACGAGGACGAGGGCGCCCTCCGCGCGCGCGGGGGCGTGGCCCGGCACGCACACCCAGCCGTCCCCGAGGCCGAGGACGGCCGCGTCC
>JACCDP010326343.1_pt1 | contig 20350 bp, 17 predicted proteins | sample 7445841 | NCBI WGS metagenome assembly JACCDP01 (sample SAMN15323441, study PRJNA562643) | freshwater metagenome | isolation source: river surface water | place: USA:Blue River Watershed | collected 2017-08-17
ATGATCTTGCGCACCGCATGCAGCACGGTGGTGTGGTCGCGGCCGCCAAAGAGCTCCCCGATTTCTGGCAGGCTTTTCTGGGTCAGCTCCTTGGCCAGGTACATCGCAATTTGGCGCGGACGCGCAATGCTGGCCGGCCGCTTTTTTGAATACATGTCGGCCACTTTGATCTTGTAGAAATCGGCCACGGTCTTCTGGATGTTCTCGACCGACACCTGCCGATTCTGGATCGACAAGAGATCCCGCAGGGCCTCCCGGGTGAGCTGGATCGAAATGTCTTTTTGATTGAACCTTGAATAGGCCAGGATCTTGCGCAAGGCCCCTTCCAGCTCCCGCACATTGGAGCGGACGTTCTTGGCCACGAAAAAAGCCACTTCTTCAGGCATCTGCGCGCCTTCAAGTTCTGCCTTGCGGATCAGGATGGCCACACGCATCTCGAGCTCAGGGGGCTCGATGGCCACTGTCAGACCCGAATCGAACCTGGACACCAGGCGCTCATGGATATCGGTCAATCCTTTGGGGTAGGTGTCGCTGGTCATGACGATGTGCGACTTCTTGGTCAGCAAGGCCTCGAAGGCATTGAAGAATTCTTCTTGCGTCCGGTCCTTGTTGGCAAAAAATTGCACATCGTCAATCAGCAGCAAATCCAGGGAGTGATAACGCTGCTTGAACTCGTCAAAAGTCTTGCGCTGATAGGCCTTAACCACATCCGAGACAAATTGTTCAGCATGGATGTAGAGAACTTTGGAATTAGGCTGGTCTGCCAGCAACTTGTTGCCGATGGCATGCATCAGGTGGGTCTTGCCCAAGCCCACCCCGCCGTAAATAAAAAGCGGGTTGTACAGCTGACCGATGCTGCTGGCCACATGCATGGCCGCCGCCCGACCCATGCGGTTGGCTGAGCCTTCAATCAAGGTTTCAAAGGTCAGGGCCGAATTGAGCCGGGTCTTGAAACCCGTCTCGACTTCATCGGCCACAGGCAGCCGAAGAGGCTCCAGCAAAGGCCCCAGGTCTTGATTGATAGGGCCAGCCTTGGCGGGGTATTCTTTCGGAGTGATCGCTAACTCAAGTTGTAGGTCGCGGCCAGAAAATCGCTGCAGGAGGGCATGAATTTGTGGGCCATATTGGGCCCGGATCCAGTCCAGCTTGAAGCGATTGGCCACCCACAGAGTGAGTTTATTGAGGTCATCCTGGAACTGGGGCACCAGGGGTTTGATCCAGGTGTTGAACTGCTGCTCCGGCAGATCCTGGGCCAGTTGTTCCAGGCAACGGGCCCAGAGTTCGGGAGCCAGGGGAGCGTCAAGGGCCTCTTGCATGGGGGGGTTGCCAGTTTATGGCGGCGCATGGGTTGCGGCCGCTTCTTGTGGATATCAGCGTCTTCAGCAGCGGCAGATTCTAGACCGATGAGCCAGTTATCCACAAGCTTGACAGCGGCGGCAAATTGCGCTTGCGAGGCTCCGTCGGATGACCCGGCAAGACAGGTTGGCTTCCGGTCAGCGCTCAGGGGCTTTTGATGCAGGCCGGCCGCATCGGTCATAATTGCGGGTTTTCCCCTCGCCGGCGGGTTGCCGGGTTTGAGCGGGCGAACCTCCCAAGGATAGATCATGAAACGCACGTACCAACCGTCGAAAGTCAAACGCGCCCGCACCCACGGCTTCCTGGCTCGCATGCGCTCGCGCGGCGGCCGGGCGGTCATCAACGCCCGGCGCGCCAAAGGCCGCAAGCGTCTGGCGGTCTGAGTCTGGCTGGCCCGGCGGAGCCGGTTTTGCACAAGCTCAAGACCCGGGCGCAGATCGAGGCCGCCCTCCAAAGTGAGGTGGTGGCCCGAAGTGAGCATTTCGTTTTGCACCGGCAGCGGCTGCGTGCATCGATCGACCCGCAACCCGTCGAGTTGGCTCCGTCAAAAACCACCTCAGGGTCAGGTGGCAAGCCCGCGCGACAACCATCGGGCAGCGCCCCAGCCGAGACAGCCTTTGGAGTCCTCGTGCCCAAGCGTTGGGCTGCGCGTGCGGTGACGCGAAACATGATCAAACGACAGGCCAGGGCCGTTGCTGAAACCACCTTGGCCCATCACGAAGAGGGCGCCGTGTTTCTGCTTCGATTGCGTCGAGCCTGGCCGCCACAACAATTCAAGGCGGCCACTTCGCCGGCCTGGGCTGCACAAGTGCGGCAACAGTTGATGTCGATGTTCTCTGCCCTGGAGCACCGTTCTTCATGAAGCTCGCCAGGCTGTGGCAGCTGCCACAAAAGGTTTTGATCGGCCTGGTGCGCTTGTACCGGCTTTTGCTCAGTCCAAGCTTGGGCAACGCGTGTCGCTTTGAGCCCAGCTGCTCCCAATACGCCCTGCAGGCCCTCCAACAACATGGCGCAGCCGGGGGCACTTACCTCACTCTGCGCCGGCTGGTCCGCTGCCATCCCTGGTGTGATGGCGGCCACGACCCGGTCCCAAGGCGTCTTTTTGCTCCTCTACGCACCTCCTCCTCTTCAGATCCGTCTTCATGAACGAAATTCGCCGCACCATTTTGTGGGTCATCTTTGGTTTTTCCATGGTTCTGCTTTGGGACCAGTGGCAAATCCATAACGGGAAAAAACCCACGTTTTTCCCACAGCCGACCCCGCCCGCAGCGGCAGCCCCGGCTACCACTCCGGCTGCCACCCCGGCCACGGCCACTGCTGGCGCTGCAGCACCGGTCCCCGCCTCCGCCGTCCCTTCTGCAACTGCCGCTGTACCGACGGCGCCGCCCACGGGCGCTTCCGCACTGCAGCGAGAGCGCGTCGAGGTCAAGACCGATGTTCTGGAGCTGAGCTTTGACACCGAAGGCGGCTCACTGGTGCGGTCGGTCTTCTCCAGGTATGCGGACCTGCAATCGCCGGGCAACAATTTCGTGCTGTTCGATGAAAGCAAAGAGCGGGTCTATCTGGCGCACACCGGCCTGATTGGAGCGCCAGGCAGCAGCCTGCCCAATCACAAGACGGTGATGCGGGCCATGCCCGGTCCGCGTGAATTGGCGCCCGGGCAAGACCAGCTCGAGCTTCGTTTTGAGTCCCCCGAGATAGGGGGCGTCAAGTTGATCAAGACCTATGGGCTCAAGCGTGGCAGCTACGTCTTGAGCGTTCGGCATGAACTGGTCAACACCAGCGGGGCGCCGGTCAATCCGCAGCTGTACTTTCAGCTGGTCCGCGATGGCAACAAGCCGGCCGGCGAATCGGCTTTCTATTACACCTTCACCGGCCCGGCGGTGTACACCGAGGCCAAGAAGTTTCAGAAGGTCGAATTCAGCGACATCGAGAAAAACAAGTTTGAGGCCGAGAAACAGGCTGACAACGGCTACATCGCGATGGTGCAGCATTACTTTGCATCGGCCTGGTTGTTGCCCCAAGGCCAGAAGCGCGATATTTTTCTGCGCAAGGTCGACAACAACCTCTATGCCGCAGGCCTGATTGCGCCGCTGACGACGCTTGCGCCCGGCGCCAGCCAGTCCTTTGAGGCGCAGTTGTTTGTTGGCCCCCAGGAAGAAAAGCAGCTTGAAGCCCTGGCCCCCGGGCTCGAACTGGTCAAGGACTACGGTTGGTTCACCATCTTGTCCAAGCCGCTGTATTGGTTGCTCTACGAGCTTCACCGCTTCATGGGCAATTGGGGTTGGGCCATTGTGGCCCTGGTGTTCCTGATCAAGCTGGCCTTCTACTGGCTCAATGCCAAGGCCTACCAGAGTATGGCCAAGATGAAGGCCATCAACCCCCGCATCATGGAGTTGCGCGATCGCTTGAAAGACAAGCCCCAAGAGATGCAAATGGCCATGATGAAGCTCTACAAGGAAGAGAAGGTCAATCCCATGGGGGGGTGTTTCCCGATCATGGTGCAGATCCCGGTCTTCATTGCCCTGTACTGGGTGTTGCTCTCCAGCGTTGAGATGCGCAATGCCCCATGGATCGCCTGGATTGCCGATCTGTCGGCCCCAGACCCTTACTTCATCTTGCCCATTGTGATGACGCTGACCACCTTGCTGCAGACGGCGCTCAATCCGCTGCCGCCGGACCCCTTGCAGGCCAAGCTGATGTGGCTGATGCCGGTGATGTTCAGCGTGATGTTTTTCTTTTTCCCGGCTGGCTTGGTCTTGTACTGGATCACCAACAACATCCTGTCGATTGCCCAGCAGTGGGTGATCAACACGCGCATGGGTGTACCGCCCCAATTTAATTTGCCCAAGTTCAAGTGATACCCTGGGCCGCTTAAAGCGGCCCTTTTTCTGGGTTTGTCATGCTGGCCCGTCAACAAGACCCCATCGTTGCCATCGCCACCGCGCCTGGCCGGGGCGCGGTGGGCATTGTGCGGCTCTCCGGCGCGGGGCTCGCCCCGTTCGTGCAGGCGCTGTGGGGCACTGCCTTGCAGGCGCGCACAGCCACTTACGGCGCCTTTCGGGATGCCGATGGACGGGCGATCGACCAAGGGCTGGCGCTTTTCTTTCCGGCCCCGGCCTCTTACACCGGGGAAGACGTGCTGGAGTTGCAGGCGCATGGCGGGCCGGTGGTGCTAAGCCTGCTGCTGCAGCGCTGCCTGCAGCTGGCCCGTGAAATTGACCCCTTGACGGGTGCAGCGCGTCTGCCTGGCTTGCGGCTGGCCGAGCCGGGAGAATTCACCCGGCGGGCCTTTCTCAACGGCAAGATGGACCTGGCCCAGGCGGAGGCGGTGGCCGATCTGATCGAGGCAGGCACCGAGGCGGGCGCCCGATCGGCGGCCCGCTCTTTGGCCGGAGAATTTTCGCGCGAGATCGAGGGCCTTGCGCAGCAGCTGGTGCACTTGCGCATGCTGGTGGAGGCCACGCTGGATTTTCCGGAAGAAGACATCGACTTTATCGAGCAGTCCGATGCGCGCGGACAGCTTCAGGCCCTGCGCGAGCGCCTGGATGTGGTGCTGCAGCGCGCCGGTCAGGGCGCCATCCTGCGCGAGGGCATCCGGGTGGTGATTGCCGGGCAACCCAATGCCGGCAAGAGTTCCTTGCTCAACGCACTGGCGGGCGCCGAGCGCGCCATCGTCACACCGATCGCCGGCACCACCCGTGACAAGGTGACCGAGCTCATTGAGATCGACGGCGTACCCTTGCATGTGGTGGACACCGCCGGTTTGCGCGAGAGCAGCGACCTGGTGGAAAAGCTGGGCATAGAAAGGGCATGGCAGGAGATCGCTGCAGCCGATGCGGTGCTTTTTCTGCATGATTGGCCCAGACATCGGGCCCATGACGACGAGGGGCGCGCGTACCGCGAACTCGATGCACACATTGCGCAGCAATTGCCAGCCGGGGTGCCGGTGCTGCAGGTCTGGAACAAGATAAACAGCCTGCCAGAGCCGCAGGTCCAGGCGGCACAAGACGAAGGCGTGTTCATTTCAGCCAAAACCGGAGCCGGGCTCGATGCCTTGCGTCAAGCCCTGCTCCGGCAGGTCGGGTGGCAGAACGTCGACGGCCTGTACATGGCCAGAGCGCGGCATCTGCAGGCTTTGCGGGAGGTCTCAGATCAGCTCGACCACGCCAAGCGGCAGCTTGCGTCTTCTGCACCGGCCCTGGATCTGCTCGCAGAAGACTTGCGCCAGGCGCAAAACGCCCTCGGGCAGATCACCGGTGAATTCACATCGGACGATTTGCTGGGCGTGATTTTTTCGTCTTTTTGTATTGGCAAATAGCCAGCGGCTTTTTACCAAACCAGGATCGCTGCGGTTTTGTATCCGCGACGCCCAAGCCTGTCTTCAGGCCCAGGGGTGACGGGCCAGCAACTGCCCCTGGCTTGAGACCACAAAGCCCTCCCCCATGGCTGGGTAGGCGCTGGTCAGCGCGGTCATGCTCACCTGGTGGGTGACCCACACCTCAAAGCGACCGGCGGGCATTTGCCGCAGCGCTTGGCGCATGGCCTGTGTCATGGCGGGCTGGGCCTGGGCATCGCCGAAGCTTGAATTGAGGGCCGGCCAAGGGGTGTGCGCGCCAAAGGCCTCATCGGCCGTATCGCGGCAGCGGCACCACAGGCTTGAGCGCACGGCCGCCGGCTGGAGGCCCTGGGCCGCAAACCACTGCCCGATGCGTCGCGATTGCGCCCGCCCTGCATCGCTGAGCTGCCTTTGCGAGCCGCAGTTGTCCAGCGTGAAGCTGGGCGGGTCACCGATACCTGGCTCGGTCAGGGCGTGACGGATCAACACCACGCAGCCCCCATGCCGGATCAGGGACGCCAGCTGGCGGGTCGGCGTCACCTCGCTGCCCCAGACCGGCCAGGCGGGCAGGGCCAGCAACAGGCCCAGGCTCAAGCGGCGGCGCGGTCGTGATGGTGGCGCGGTATCGCTCACGGCTTAGCTTCGCTTGCTGCGCTCGCGCAGCAATTTTTCCTCGGCCAGCGCCAGGGCCTGCGGCAGACCCGAGAGCACCAGCGTGTCACCGCCCTGCAAGACCAAGGCGTCGTCAGGCTCGACCATGTGCCCATCGAGCCGGCGCAGATGAACCAGACGGACGCCGACGGCATGCAGGGCCAACTCTTCGAGCCGCATGCCGACGGCACGAACGCCCGCCGGCAGTGTCAGGGTGGCCAGTCGCTCGTGCTCCAGTTCGTCAACGGTGTCGTCGTCGGCGCCATGAAAGTAGCCGCGCAGCAGCCCATAGCGCGCGTTGCGCTGCTCTTGCACGCTGCGGATCACACGCCGCATGGGCACGCCCACCAAGGCCAGCGCATGGCTGGCCAGCATCAGGCTGCCTTCGATGGCCTCAGGCACCACCTCGGTGGCGCCGGCGGCTTGCAGCTTTTCCAGGTCGTGATCGTCCACGGTGCGCACGACGATGGGCACCGAGGGCGCGTGCTCGCGCACGCTGCCGAGCACTTTGAGGGCGCCGGGGGTGTCCAGATAGGTCACCACCACGGCGCTGGCGCGGGCCAGGCCGGCGGCCATCAGCGATTGCACCCGCGCTGCATCGCCGAAAACCACCGAGTTGCCCGCCGCTGCCGCTTGTCGCACCCGGTCGGGGTCGAGGTCCAGGGCGATGTAGGCAATGCCTTCCTGGTCGAGCATGCGCGCCAGATTCTGGCCGCAGCGTCCGTACCCGCAGATGATCACGTGCTGCCGGGTGTTGATGGCCTTGCGGGCGATGGAGGTCATCTGCAGCGATTGCTGCATCCATTCATTGGCCACCAGTTTCATGACCAGGGTGTTGGCGTGCATGATGATGAAGGGGGTGGCCAGCATGGACAGCACCATGGCTGCCAACACCGGATTGAGCAGCTGCGGCGGCACCAGACGGCTCTCTTGCGCCAGGGTCAGCAGCACAAAACCAAACTCACCGGCTTGCGCCAGGTACAAGCCGGTGCGCAGCGCCACCCCATCGGTGGCCCCCAGGCCGCGCGCCAGCGCCGTGATCAGGGCCAGCTTGATCAGCACCGGCACGGTCAGCAGCAGCAGCACCAGCGGCCAGTTCTGCGCCACCTCTCGCCAATCGAGCATCATGCCGATGCTGATGAAGAACAGACCCAGCAGCACATCGTGAAAGGGGCGGATGTCCGTTTCCACCTGGTGCTTGTATTCGGTCTCGGAGATGAGCATGCCGGCGATGAAAGCGCCCAGGGCCAGGCTCAGGCCGGCCAGCTCGGTCAGCCAGGCCAGGGCCAGCGTCACCAGCAGCAGGTTGAGCACAAAGAGCTCCTCGCTTTTCCGGCGCGCCACCAGCGTCAGCCACCAACGCATCAGCCGCTGACCGCCGGTCAGCAGCAGGCCCACCAGCACGGCGGCCTTGAACAGCGCCAGCGCCAGGGCACCGACCAGCTGCTCGGCCGGCGAGCCCAGCGCGGGGATGAGCACCAGCAAGGGCACCACCGCCAGATCCTGAAAGAGCAGGATGCCCATCACCCGGCGGCCGTGTTCGCTGTCGAGCTCAAGCCGCTCGGCCAGCAGCTTGACCACCAGGGCGGTGCTGCTCATGGCGGCGGCGCCGGCAATGGCCAGCGCGCCTTGCCAAGACAGGTTCCACAGCTTGGGGGCCAGCCAGCCCAGCAACAGGGCGCCAGCAAAGACGGCAGCCATGGTCAGCACCACCTGCAGCAGCCCCAGGCCAAACACATGCTGGCGCATGGCGCGCAACTTGCCCAGGTTGAATTCCAGGCCGATCACAAACATGAGAAACACCACCCCGAACTCGCCCAGGTAGTGCACGCTCTCGGCGTTCTGCGCCAGGGCCAGTGCGTTCGGGCCGATGAGCACGCCGACCGCCAGATAGCCCAGCATGGGCGGCAACTTGAGGCTGCGACAGACCACCACCCCCAGCACGGCCGCCAGCAGGTAAAACAGGGTCAGCTCAAGTCCACTCATGCGAGGGATCGTAGCCGAAGGACAGAGCCCCGATGTGGGGCGGGCGCTTGTTCATGGGGCCCGCCGGCGGCCTCACTAGAATCGACGCATGCGAGCCAAGCCCCTCGATCCTGCACATTGCCTGGCGCTGGCCCGGAAGACCTTTGACATCGAGGCGGCGGCCGTGACCGCCCTGGCCGGGCGTCTGGATGCGTCGGCCTTCGTGCGCGCCCTGGAGATCCTGCTGGAGTGCAAGGGTCGGGTGGTGGTGATGGGCATGGGCAAAAGCGGGCACATCGGCCGCAAGATTGCCGCCACGTTGGCCTCCACCGGAACGCCGGCCATGTTTGTGCATCCGGCCGAAGCCAGCCATGGCGATCTGGGCATGATCACCGGATCGGATGTGGTGCTCGGCCTGTCCAACAGCGGCCAAAGCGAGGAGATCAACAGCCTGCTGCCGATCTTGCGGCGACAGCGCACGGCGCTCATTGCGCTGACGGGCGGCCTTGACTCGCCCCTGGCGCGCCATGCCGATGTGGTGCTTGACAGCAGCGTGGCGCAGGAGGCCTGCCCGCTCAATCTGGCCCCGACGGCCAGCACGATGGCGCAACTGGCTCTGGGCGATGCGCTGGCGCTGGCCCTGCTCGATGCGCGCGGCTTTCGGCCCGAAGACTTTGCCCGCTCGCATCCAGGCGGCGCGCTGGGCCGCCAGCTGCTCACCCATGTCAGCGATGTGATGCGAACCGGCCAGGCCGTACCCAAAGTGTTGCCGCAAGCCAGCCTGACCGACCTGATGCGCGAGATGAGCGAGAAGGGGCTGGGGGCTGCGGCAGTGGTCGATGCGCAGGACCGCGTGCTGGGCATCTTCACCGATGGCGACTTGCGACGGCTGGTCGAGAAAGGGCAGGACCTGCGCACCCTGACGGCGCAGCAGGTCATGCACCCGCGTCCTCGCACGGTGCGAGCCGACGCCCTGGCGGCCGAAGCGGCCGCCATCATGGAGCAGCACCGCATCACCAGTGTGCTGGTGGTTGATGCGCACGAGGCTTTGATGGGCGCGCTCAACAGCAACGACCTGATGCGGGCCAAGGTGATCTGATGACGCCGCCTCGCGCTCATCCCATCGAAGGCCCGGTGTTGCAGATCGACCCGGAGCTGCTGCTGCGCGCCCAGGGCGTGCGGGTGGCCTTCTTTGATGTGGACGGCGTGTTGACCGACGGCGGTCTGTACATGGGAGAGACCGCGGCCGCTCTGGAGACGACCGATGCCGTCGGCATGGCCCGCGAGACCCTCAAACGCTTTCACACGCTCGATGGTCATGGCCTGAAGATGCTGCAGCACGCGGGCATCACCCCGGCGGTCATCAGTGGCCGCGACAGCCCGGCCCTGCGGGCCCGCATTCACGCCCTGGGCATCACGAATGCGCATTTCGGGCAGGAAGACAAGCTGCCGCTGGCGGAGCAGACTTTGCGCGAACTGGGTCTGGATTGGTCGCAGGCGGCGGCCATGGGCGATGACTGGCCGGACCTGCCGGTCTTGCGGCGCGCTGCCATCAGCTGTGCGCCGCCTTCGGCCCATCCCGAAGTCAGGGCCCGCGTTGATTACGTCACCGACATGGCGGCCGGTCATGGCGCAGCCCGACAGTGGTGCGATCTGCTGCTGACCGCCAGCGGTCATTACGCCCGCCTGTTGCAGGCCTACGCATCATGACGGCGGCGCGTTCTCAGGCAGGTCAGCTGCTCAGATTCTGCGGGGCCGGCCTGCGGTCGGTCGGTCGTTTTTTCTTGGGCTTGTGGGAGGCCTTGTCCATCTACCTGCCCATCGTGTTGATGGGCTTGCTGGCGCTGGCCACTTACTGGATGGTGCAGCGAACCCCGGTTTTCGTGGAGTCGGTGCAGGCTCCCAAGGCGCAAACGAACCAAGTGGACTTTTTCATGCGTGGGGCGGTGGTCAAGAGCTTTGGCCATGATGGCCGCTTGCAGAACCGGCTTGCGGGCCAGGAAATCCGTCATTACGGCGATGACAAGGCGCTGCAGATAGACCAGCCGCGGTTTTGGGCAGCCGACGAGCAGGCCCGCGTCATGACGGCTGCCGCCAATTGGGCCTGGGTGCGCGACGATGGCTCGCAAATGGAACTCAAGGGCCAGGCCCTGGTGATACGCGAGCCTTGGCGCGGCCCGGACGGACAGACCACGCCGCGGCAGGAGTTGCGGGGCGAGTTGCTGCTTGTCAACACCGAGGAGGAGTGGGTGCGCTCTCCTCAACCGGTGGTGCTGATCAGCGATCAAAACCGGTTCACCGGGGACAGCCTGGACTACAACCACCGCACCCGTGTGGCCGAGCTCAAGGGCCGTGTTCGCGCCACCCTGGTGCCGCGCTGAACGCGCTGTCCCGGCGGGCCCGGGCCCCGCTCAATAAGGGCCAGGCCACAAAAAAGCCCCGCAGCACGCGTCTGCAGGGCTTTATGTTGGGAGCATCAGCGTCCCGAAGGGGCGCTAGGCTTTCAGTAGCCGCCGCGGCCACCGCCGCCACCGCCGCCGCCACGGCCACCGCCGTAGGGACTGCGGAAGCCGCCATCGCCGCCACCACCGCCGTAGCCGCCGCCAGAGCGACCACCACCACCACCACCGCCACCAAAGCTGCGGGGGGGACGGGCTTCCATCGGGCGGGCCTCATTGACCACCACGCTGCGGCCACCGAGCGACTGGCCATTCATGCCATTGATGGCGGCCTGTGCTTCGGCATCGCTGCCCATTTCGACAAAGCCGAAACCTTTGGAGCGACCGGTGTCGCGCTCCATCATCACCTTGGCACTGGTGACCGATCCGAATTGCGAAAAGCTCTGATGAAGATCTTCATCGCGCATCGAATAGGGCAGGTTGCCCACATACAGTTTGTTTCCCATTCAGGGACTCCTCATGAACACAAAGAAAAAAGCGATGGAGTCCCGAAAGCACTACGCGCGAAACTGACCGATCACCCTGAGGTATGGATTTTTGATCCATACCCCCCCATTATGCGCGCGGCACTGGGAAAAAGGTAACTATATGTAGCTGGTGCTTACCCCAAAACCCAAAGATGTCGCTAACCAGCACCGGTTTTCGGGTGTTGGCGCCGCCGACGGCTTTTTCTTGCAGGCCGACCGCGTCACCTGGGCCACCACCGGGCCCCGCCTCGGGGCAGGCGGCGGACTGCACCAAGTCGGTGCGCCGACCGGTTGCCCGCGGTCGTTGGCAGACCCGCCCTCTACAATCCCTCGCATGGAAGCCCTGTTTGTTTCCACAGGGTTGGTGACGCTGGCTGAAATCGGCGACAAGACGCAGCTGCTGTCGCTGGTGCTGGCGGCCCGCTTCAGGCAGCCGCTGACCATTGCCCTGGGGATATTGATCGCCACCCTGGCCAACCACGCCTTGGCCGGTGCCCTGGGGGCCTGGTTGGGCAGCCTCCTGCAGCCCGAGATGCTGCGCTGGATTTTGGGCGCGTCCTTCCTCGCCATGGCGGTCTGGATGCTCATTCCGGACCGACTCGAGGGCGATGAGGCCGCCAAGGCCCCGCCCTTGGGGGTGCTGGCCACCACGGTGGTGGTATTTTTCCTGGCCGAAATGGGTGACAAGACCCAGGTGGCCACCGTGGTGTTGGCTGCGCGCTACGAATCACTGGTTCAGGTGGTGGCCGGCACCACGGCCGGCATGATGCTGGCCAATGTGCCGGTGGTCTGGCTCGGCGAGCGTTTGACCCGGCGCCTGCCGATTGCCCTGGTGCATCGGGTCAGTGCCTTGGTGCTTGCCGTGTTGGGTGTTTTGGCCTTCTTCGTGCCCCCGTCGGCCCTTGGGGCTTGAGGCCGGTATACTTTCCCCAGCGCCGATTTGCTCAGCTTGCGGGCGCTCAAGAAATTCAGCTAAAGACGACACGCGCGCAGCCCGGATCGCCTTAGCGATGCCGGGCTTGTTGTTTTTGGCGCCCTTTTGGGCCTTTGCTTGTGACCCTCGTAGCCACGCCGCAATCGATGCATTTTGCCGCCGCGCTGGATTTGGCCAGCGGGGCCCATTTGCGCGCCTATGACCTGAGCTACGAGACCTACGGCCGGCTCAATGCGGAAAAAAGCAACGCGGTGCTGGTTTGTCATGCGCTCAATGCCTCCCACCATGTGGCCGGCGTCTACCTCGACGAGCAGGGCCAGACCAAGCCGCGTTCAGAGGGCTGGTGGGACACGATGATTGGTCCGGGCAAGCCGCTGGACACCAACCGCTTTTTTGTGATTGGGGTCAACAACCCCGGCTCCTGCTTTGGCTCCACCGGCCCGATGCACCGCAACCCCGACACCGGGCAGATTTATGGCGCCGACTTTCCGGTGCTGACCGTCGAAGACTGGGTGCGGGCGCAGGCGCGATTGCTCGATGCCCTGGGCATCAAAGAGCTGGCGGCGGTGATGGGCGGCAGCCTGGGGGGCATGCAGGCCCTGAGCTGGACGCTGCAGTTTCCCGAGCGGGTCCGCCATGCGGTGGTGGTGGCCAGCGCGCCCAACTTGACGGCCGAGAACATCGCCTTCAACGAAGTGGCTCGCCGCGCCATCGTGACCGACCCGGATTTTCATGCGGGGCACTTCTACCGCCATGCGGTGGTGCCCAAACGCGGCTTGCGCGTGGCGCGCATGATTGGTCACATCACCTATCTCAGCGACGATGTGATGAACGAGAAATTTGGGCGTCAATTGCGCGCTCGGATCGATCAGGCCGCGGCTGACCGGGCCTACCAGTTCAGCACCCAGGACATTGAATTCGAAATCGAAAGCTATTTGCGGCATCAGGGCGACAAGTTTGCCGAGTACTTTGACGCCAACACCTATCTGCTGATCACCCGCGCGCTTGACTATTTCGACCCGGCGCGTGAATACGGCGGTGACCTCACGCGGGCCTTGGCCCGCGCCCGCGCCCGCTTTCTGCTGGTGAGCTTTACCACCGACTGGCGCTTCTCGCCGCGCCGCAGCCGGGAGCTGGTCAAGGCCCTGCTCGACAACCAACGCGATGTCAGCTATGCCGAGATCGATGCGCCGCATGGTCACGATGCATTCTTGTTGGACGACCCACGCTACCTGTCGGTGGTGCGAACTTATTTTGAACAGGTCCGGCTGTGAAGACGACAAGCGCCATGGCCGATTTGCAAACTCTGGCCGACCTGGTGCCGCCAGGGTCGCGGGTGCTGGACCTGGGGTGCGGTACCGGTGAGCTGCTGGCCTACCTGATGCGCGAGCGGGGCTGTACCGGCTACGGGGTCGAGCTCGACGATGCCAACCTGCAAGCCTGTGTGGCCCGTGGGGTCAACGTCATCCAGCTCAATTTGGAAGAGGGGCTGGCTTTGTTTGCCGACAGCTCCTTTGATGTGGTCTTGCAGATTGACACCTTGCAGCACCTGCGCAACACCGAGGTGATGCTGCAAGAGACTGCGCGGGTGGGTCGAACAGCCATCGTGGTGTTTCCGAATTTTGCGCACTGGCCCAACCGCCTGGCTGTGTTGCGCGGCCGCATGCCGGTGACCAAGGTCTTGCCCTATCAGTGGTATGACACCCCCAACATTCGGGTGGGCACCTTGCGCGACTTTCGCGCTCTGGCGCTGAAGAACCGTTTGCGCATCCTCGATGAATTCGGTCTGCAGGAGGGTCAGCCGGTGCGCTGGTGGCCCAATGCGCGGGCCAGTCGCGCCGTCTTCAAGCTGCAGCGCCAATGAGCGGCCAGCCGTCACCGCCAACGCCAGGGGAGGCGGTGCCCCGGGGGCAGGCTTTTGCCTTTTGGTTGAAGCTGGGCTTCATCAGTTTTGGCGGGCCGGCCGGGCAGATTGCCATCATGCAGCGAGAGCTGGTGGAGCAGCGGCGCTGGATCAGCCAGGAACGATTCGCCCATGCCCTCAATTACTGCATGATGCTGCCAGGGCCGGAGGCCCAGCAGCTGGCCACCTACCTGGGCTGGTTGATGCACCGCACCCTCGGCGGCGTGGTGGCCGGGCTGCTCTTTATCCTGCCGTCTTTGCTGTTGCTGATCGGCTTGAGCTATGGGTACATGGCCTATGGCGAGCAGCCGGTGGTGGGCGCGCTGCTGTATGGCCTCAAGCCGGCGGTGGCCGCCATTGTTTTGCAGGCGGTCTATCGGATGGCGCAGCGCTGCCTGGTCGATCCGCGGCAGCGGCCCTGGCCCTGGGCGCTGGCCCTCGCCGGGTTGTTCGGCCTGGCGGTGCTGCAGCTGTCTTTTGTGACCTTGATTTTTGGCGCTGCGCTGCTCGGCCTGTGCCTGGCCCGCCTGGCGCCGCAGGCCCTGGCCGGGCCCAGGGTCGAGGCGGGCCAGGTGTCCGCTGGGGCAACCAAGGCGCTGTTGGATGTGGACACACCGGCGCCGCCGCACACCCGGCCCCATCGGGGTCGGCTGCTGGCCGTGCTGGGCGCAGGGCTGCTGCTCTGGGGCCTGCCCATGGCTGGCCTGGTCAGCCTCTGGGGTTGGGAGGGCACCTTGACCCAGATGGGCGCCTTTTTCACGCGCGCGGCCCTGCTCACGTTTGGTGGCGCCTACGCGGTGCTGCCCTATGTGCAACAGGCAGCGGTCGAGCAGTACCAGTGGCTCAGCACGGCCCAGATGATGGATGGGTTGGCGCTGGGCGAGAGCACCCCGGGCCCCTTGATCATGGTGGTGGCCTTTGTGGCCTATGTGGGGGGGTGGACCCATCAGGTGCTCGGGCCGCAGGCCCAGCCGGCCGGCGCGGCTCTGGCTGCCCTGGTGGCCTGCTGGTTCACCTTCCTGCCGTCCTTCATCTTTATTTTGGCCGGCGGCCCCTGGGTGGAAGCCACGCGCGGGCGACCGAGCTGGACCTTGCCCCTGCAGGCCGTTTACTGCGTGGTCATCGGTGTGATGGCGCATCTGGCCGGCACCTTTTTGCTGGCGGTGGCGGGCGGCCAGTCCCCTGGCGCGTTGGATGGGGTGGCGCTGCTGTTGGTCGCCGCGGGGCTGTGGGCTCTGTTGCGCTGGCGCTGGACCGTGCTGCAGCTTTTGCTCGCAGGTGCGGTGCTGGGCCTGCCGCTCTCGGCTTGGCGCGGTTGAGGCGCGGGCCAGCGCCGGATCGGGCCGGTTCGCTCGGGTACATCGCGTCTGAACACGCCCTACACTTTGGGCCCGAGAGTCCAGAGGCACCGTGCCGGGTTTCAACGGCGGTGAACCATCAGGCGCGGACCGGTCAAGGCCGCGCCCAAGCTGCTCGATCTTTAAACCGGCCACGCCCGGATGGCCCAGGGAGTGTTTCCATGAATGCCCGTTTGCCTGCCGCCGCGCTCGATGACGCCCAAGCCCTGACCCAGATTGCCGACCAGTGGGACCGGGACATCGTGCCGCAGCTCGAGCGCTACATTGCCGTACCGGCCAAGTCTCCCTTGTTCGACCCGCGCTGGGCCGAGCATGGCTACATCGATGCCGTGGTGCATCAGGCGGCCGATTGGGTGCTGGCCCAGAAGGTGCCGGGCTTGACCCTGGAGGTGGTGCGTTTGCCCGGTCGCACCCCGGTGATCTTCTTTGAGGTGGCCGGCACCCGCCCGCTCGCGCCTGGCCAGAGCGCGGCCGACAGCGCCACGGTGCTGATGTACGGCCATCTGGACAAGCAGCCCGAATTTGAGGGCTGGCGCAGCGACCTGGGCCCCTGGACGCCGCGCTACCTGGAGGGCCGCCTCTACGGGCGCGGTGGCGCCGACGATGGCTATGCGGTGTATGCCAGCCTGGCGGCCATCGCTGCGCTCAAGCGTCAAGGTGTGCAGCACCCGCGGATCGTGGGGCTGATCGAGACCAGTGAGGAAAGTGGATCGCCGGACTTGTTGCCCTATGTCGAGGCGCTCAAGTCGCGGTTGGGGCGGGTTGAGCTGGTGGTGTGCCTGGATTCGGGCGCCGGCAACTACGACCAGCTTTGGCTGACCACCAGTTTGCGCGGCAATGTCACTGGCACCTTGCGGGTCGAGGTGCTGACCGAAGGCGTGCATTCGGGCGATGCCAGCGGCGTGGTGCCTTCGAGTTTTCGCATCATGCGCCAGTTGCTCGACCGGCTCGAAGACAGCGCCAGCGGACGGCTGCTACCGGCTCAGTTTCATTGCGAGGTGCCGGCGCAGCGGCTGGCCCAGGCGCGCGAGACCGCGCGCATCTTGGGCGATGAACTGTTCCGCCGCTTTCCCTGGGCCCACCACGATTGCGGGGGCGCCAGCGCGTTCACTCTGCCGGCCACCGCCGATCCGGTCGAGGCCTTGCTCAATCGCACCTGGCGCCCGACCTTGAGTGTGACCGGCGCCGAGGGCCTGCCGGCCCTAGGCGATGCCGGCAATGTGCTGCGGCCCTACACCGCGTTCAAGCTGTCGCTGCGGCTGCCACCTCTGGTGGACGCGGCGCAGGCGGTGCAGCAGCTCAAAGGCCTGCTGGAGGACAACGCGCCCTATCAGGCCAAGGTCACCTTCGAAGGCGCCGCCGGCGCCTCCGGCTGGAACGCGCCGGCCACGGCCGATTGGTTTGAGCGGGCCTTGCAGGACGCCTCGCAAGCCTGTTTTGGGGCCGGCTGCGCCACCATCGGTCAGGGCGGCACCATACCGCTGATGAACATGCTCAGTCGCGGCTTTCCGCAGGCACAGATGATGGTGTGTGGTGTGCTGGGCCCGCGCAGCAATGCGCACGGCCCCAATGAATTCCTGCATGTGCCCTACGCCAAAAAGCTCACCGCAGCCGTGGCGCATGTGATGGCGCGCATGCCCTGAGCGGTGCGGGCGCCCTGCCCTGGCCGGTGGGGCATGTGCACAGGGTCAGCCCCTGTGCCTTGGGGTTCAGGCCGCTGGGGCGGCTGGCTTGCGTTGCTGGAGGGTCAGCCACAGCAGGCCAGCGCCGGTCAGCCCCAGGGGCAGCAGCGAACCCAGGTTCAGCCAGGTCCAGCCCTGCGAGGTGACCAACACCCCGGAGGCAAACGAGGACACCGCCATCACGGCGAAGACGCAGAAATTGAGCGCTCCTTGGGCCTTGTCCCTCTCCTCGGGTCGGTAGGTGCTCAGCGACAGGGAGGTGCTGGCGGTGAACAGGAAGTTCCAGCCCACGCCCAGCAGGAACAGAGCGATTTCAAAGTGATGCAACTCCACACCGGCCACGGCGACCAGCACGCAGGCCAGGTTGAGCGCCAGGCCGGCGCCCATGATCGGCATCGAACCGAAGCGCTTGATCAGGTGACCGGTGAAAAAGCCGGGGGCGAACATGCCGATCACATGCCACTGCAGCACCAGGGCCGCGTCAGAAAAAGGCAGCCCGCAGGTTTGCATCGCCAGCGGGGTGGCCGCCATCAGCAGGTTCATCACGCCGTAGCCCAGCGCACCGGCCAAGGCCGCCACGATGAACGTCGGTTGCCGGGCGATTTCAGACAAGGGCCGGCCGCCGTCGGCGCTGGTCTTCGGTGGCGGCGCTGGAAAGCGGATCCAGGCCAGCAGCAGCACCCCGAGCAAGGCCACGCCGGCCAGGGACAGGTAGGCGCCGGCAAAGGGCACCGCCGTCATGGACCGCGTGGCCGCCGCCAGATTGGGGCCGGCAATGGCCCCGATCAGACCGCCGGCCATCACCATGGAAACAGCCTTTTCCCGGGCCGAGGGCTCGGCCAGTTCGGCGGCAGCAAACCGGTAGAGCTGCGCGTTGGCGTTGTAGTAGCCGGCCACCACGGTGGCGGCCACCAGCATCCAGAAATTGCCCAGATAGGTGGCCCAGGCGCACAGCAGCGAGGACAGCACCCCCACCGCCATGCCGATCTGGAAGGAGATCTTGCGCCCATAGCGTTTCTGGGTCTGGGCCACCAGCCCGGTCGAGAGGGCGCCTCCCACCACATAGCCCATCACCGGCAAGGTTGCCATCCAGCCCAAAGGCGCCAGGCTCAGTCCGACCAGGCCGTTGATGGCGATGAAGGTCACGTTGTTGGTGAAGAACAAGCCTTGGCAGGCCACCAGCAGCCAGAGATTTGCGTTCATAAGTACCCGTTTATACAGCTCAGTGGGGTCAGGCCCTGTGCCCTGGGTGACGCCCCCAGACCGACTCAGCGGCCCGGCCCTCTCTTCAGGCCAGCCCTGCGCCTAGCCCGGCTGGCTGTGCAGCGCCAGGCCGAGCGCGGTCAGGGCGGCGGTTTCGGCGCGCAGCACGCGCGGGCCCAGGCTGGCGGGCACGAAGCCGCAGGCCCGTGCGGCCGTCTCCTCTGGCCCGGAGAGCCCGCCCTCCGGGCCGCTGAGCAGCAGCAGCTCGGCGTCGGGCGCATGGGCATCGAGCAGCCGGGCCAGTGGCTGCGCATCCGCCTGCAGCGACAGCACATAGCGCCGGCTCAGGGTGCGCGGCAGGGCCAGCCAGGCGGGCAGTTCGCGCAGGGGTTCGATGGTGGGCAGGCGATTGCTGCCGCTCTGTTCGCAGGCTGCGGCGCAGATCGCTTGCCAGTGCAGGCGCTTTTTCTCCGCCCGCTCGCCAGACAGGCGCAGTACGCTGTGCGCGGTCAACAGCGGTTGCAAACTGGCAGCGCCCAGCTCGGTGGCTTTTTCCACCAGCCAATCCATGCGTTCATTGGCCGGCACCCCCAGGGCCAGATGCACCTGCCGGTCGGGTTCGCGCTCGATCGGTTCAAAGGCCAGCAGCGCAACGGTCACGCTGCTGCGCTCCATTCGCTCAATACAGGCCCGCCATTGCCCGCCCGCTCCGTTGAACAGGGTCAGCTCCTGGCCCGGTTGCATTCGCAACACCTGCACATGCCGGCTGGCCCCGGCCGGCAGGCGCAGGCGTTCTCCCGGGTTCAAGGCGGCATCGATGAAAAAGCGCGGCATGCTCAGAAGGTGTAGCCGGCTTTGAGCGAGCCGCCTTCAATTTGCTCGAGCAGCCTCAGCAGGGGCGCCAGAGGGCGGTAGCGCGAGGCGGTTTGCCGCACATAGCCGATAAAGCGCGGCGTGTCGGCCAGGTACTGGGGCTTGCCGTCGCGCAGGGTCAGTCGCGCAAAGATGCCCAGGATCTTGAGGTGGCGCTGCAGGCCCATCCATTCGACAGCTTCATAGAACTCGCCGAAATCGTCGCCAAGCGGCAAGCCCGCCTGGCGCGCTTGCTGCCAGTAACGCACGGTGATGTCGATCACGAATTCCTCGTCCCAGCTGATGAAAGCATCGCGCATCAGGCTGGCCACGTCATAGCTGATGGGTCCGTAGACGGCGTCCTGAAAGTCCAGAATGCCCAGCGCTTTGGTCGGGTCGGCCGCATCGGCCATCAGGTTGCGCGGCATGTAGTCGCGGTGCACATAGACCCGCGCACCCCCTTGGGCTTGCAGGTTGTGTCGCTTGATCAGGGCAAAGCTCTCGGCCAGGGTTTGCGCCTGCTCGGCCTGCAGGACCAGGCCGCGATGCTGGCCGACATACCACTGGGGAAACAGGTCCAGCTCGCGGCTGAGCAGGGCATCGTCATAGGGCGGCAGCACATCGGCCCGGGAGGCGCTTTGCCAGCGCACCAGGGCCTCGACGGCGGCCAGGTACAAGTCGTGTGCGGCCTGCCCGCGCAGCGGCCGGGCGCTTGCGGTTTGATCCTGCAGCCACTGCATCATGGTCTGGCGGCCCAGGTCGCTGAGCAGCAAAAAGCCGTGACGCTGGTCCCAGTGAAGGATCTCGGGCACACGCAGGCCGGCTTGCTCCATCAGATGCGCCACCTGCACGAAAGGCCGGCAGTCTTCCTTGTCTGGCGGCGCATCCATGATCACCAGGCTCTCGCCGCTGTGCCGGTCGATCCGCAAGTAGCGCCGAAAGCTCGCGTCGGCTGAGGCCGGCCGCAGGCTCTGCGGCGCTAGGTCATGTGTTGCGCTGCGTTCGAGCAACCAGGCCTCGAAGGCGCGCCGGCGCTCGGGATCGGCCCAGGTCACGCTCGGGGCGGTGGTGTGGGCAGGCAGATCGTTGGCGGGCGGTTCGGCAGGAAGGGTCATGGATAATTCAAAAGAGCCGTGTCGGTATCGACAGACGGATTTATCTCACATTCACGATGCGCCTGG
>JACCDP010009925.1_pt1 | contig 20347 bp, 11 predicted proteins | sample 7445841 | NCBI WGS metagenome assembly JACCDP01 (sample SAMN15323441, study PRJNA562643) | freshwater metagenome | isolation source: river surface water | place: USA:Blue River Watershed | collected 2017-08-17
CAATTTCATCGGCATCCAACATTTTATTGGCTAAATCACCCGATTCTTTGAACTCAAGATCCAAGATTTGCAATTCAGCAGGTGCCTTGGGTTTGGGGATTTCCGAGATTTGAACTTGAATGCCTTGCCCCTTAAATGTCTGTGCAGAAACAATCGACACGGTAGCCCAAATCCAAAAAGAAGCCTGAAATAGGATATTTTTATTCATTCTGTTCTATTTAGAATTTCTACGATACCACCCTCTAAAATACAAATTGCTAACCATAGACCCTTGGGGTCCTAAGAAAAATCTAAACGCCAGCCCATAAAATGAAAAAAGCCCACGATGGGGGTCGTGGGCTTGATAGGTGATGTCGGGGTGGCCAGATTCGAACTGACGGCCTCCTGCTCCCAAAGCAGGCGCGATACCGGGCTACGCTACACCCCGAAAAGTCGGCAAATATACACGGAAATGAGGCTTGATGACCTTTGTGAAGGGTTGGTTATAAATTCGCCCAAAACAAGAACCATGAATCGGACTAGGGACCTAGCCGGAACAAGAGGTGCCAGCCACATGGTCCAAACCTTCCACCGAACGAAGGGCCGAATACCCCCCTTCGATATTGACCAGGTTTCGGTAACCGCGGGCTTCCAGCAAAGAAACCAGTATAAGTGAACGGTAACCACCGGCGCAATGGACCAAGGCCCGCTGGGAAGGTTCCAAGGGGGGCTGGACGGTCAAAACATCGTCCAAGGGGTACAAAAGAGCTTGCTTTAGATGACCGGCATTGAATTCCCCGGGTCGGCGGGCATCCAAAATCAGGGGGGAACCGTCGGCCAAAAGGCCAGGAACATCCTGCGCTGCCACGGAAGCGGTGCTTTGGACTTCAAAGTCGGCTTGCTGCCAAGCGGCCACCCCACCCTGCAGATAACCCAGGGCCTGGTGATAGCCAACGCGGGCTAGGCGGGTCACCGCTTCCTTCTCGCGGCCTTCTTCGACCACCAAAAGGAATTTTTGGTTGATATCCGGGAAAATACTTCCCACCCAGGGAGCGAATTGCCCATCCAGCCCAACAAAGATGGAACCGGGTAGGTGCGCATGGGCATAGGCCGAAGGGGATCGGGTGTCCAAGAGGACTACTGCCGGATCAGCGGCCAAGGTTTTGAATTGAACAGGCCCCAAGGGTTGGAGTCCCCGGTCCAAAACATGATCCAAGGTCTCGGTACCCGCTTTGTTAAAATGCACATTGTGAGGGAAATAGGCCGGAGGGGCGGCGATGCCCGTGGTTAATTCCTTGACGAAGGCCTCTTCGGTCAAATGAGCTTGAAGGGCGTAATTAACTTCTTTTTGGTGACCCAGAGTGTCGAAGGTCTCTTTGCTCATGTTTTTGCCGCAAGCCGACCCGGCACCGTGGGCGGGGTAGACCAGAACAGTGTCTGACAAAGGCATAATTTTGGTGCGCAAAGAACGATAAAGGGTCGCGGCCATTTCCTCGGGGGTCGCCGTGGCTCCCGCGGCCAAATCGGGACGGCCCACATCGCCAATAAAGAGGGTATCCCCGCTAAACAAAGCGTGAGGCTGACCCTCTTCGTCCCGCAACAAGTAACACGTGCTCTCAGGCGTATGCCCCGGCGTGTGCAGGACCTCAAGGCTCAGCTTCCCGAACCGCAGCACCTCCCCATCCTTGGCGATATGCGCCTCAAACCCCGGCTTCGCCTCCGGACCAAAAACCACCGTGGCCCCGGTCGCCGCCGCCAAATCCAAATGTCCCGAAACAAAATCGGCGTGAAAATGCGTTTCGATTACGTATTTGATGCGAGCCCCGTCTTGTTCGGCACGTTGGGTATAAGGTTCCACTTCGCGCAGTGGGTCAATGACCACGGCTTCCCCTTCGCTTTCGATATAATAAGCGCCTTGGGCGAGGCAGGAGGTGTAGAGTTGTTGCAATTTCATGGTATGTTGGATAGAAGTTGGTTCCAAAAACAAGGTCAATTGCACAAAAATAGGGCCCGAAGGCCCTAATTCCTGAAACCCGGCGGTGAGAGAGGGATTCGAACCCTCGGTACAGTTTCCCGTACGACAGTTTAGCAAACTGTTGGTTTCAGCCACTCACCCATCTCACCCTTTGAATCAAAGAAACCATTCGGGAAACCATGCTCCGAAAGGCCCCATCATCCCGTCTTAACCCCCAAAGAACCGCAAATATACGTCATTGGGGCCAGAATAGACCATTTAATCCCTAAATCAAATGCATCAATGAAGAAAACAGGCCAATAATAGAATGGTAAAACAAAAATAACTTGCAAGAAAAATGGCTCTAATCAAAAAAACTAATTTTGAAAAATAATAGATTTTACCTATGAAAAATATATATGCCGCAAAGCTTCGCCACTTTAGCCAACGGAAATCGTTATTTATTCTGAACTTGGTGATGTTGGATTATTTGAGGGCAGGAATACTATTGGTGATCATGCCCTTTGTCGCTTCAGGTCAATTGAGTATCACAAGCACCAATGCAGTCACTCAAAATTTTGATTCAATTGGAACCTCCGCAACCGCCACACTACCAACGGGTTGGAAAGGTGACTCCACATCTTACTCTTCATCAGGTACAGCTACAAAGCGCGCAGCAGGAACGACGGGTACGGGTGTAATCAGCAGTTCTTCGAGCGGCGGGTTTTACAATTTTGCCAATGGAGTTACTGGATCTTCGACCGACAGGGCTATAGGATACTTAGGGAGTGGTAGTTATACTTCCCCAAGGAACATTTATTTTGCCTTTACCAACAACACCGGTTCTACTGTCACCTCCATCAACCTTTCCTGGGATTATGAAAAATACAGGTCAGGAACGCGTGCATTTACCTGGACCTTTTTTCACGGAAGTACCGATGCTGCATCTACCGCGGCAACCGATGGGGATCAGTCCTACACGGCCGACCAAAACAATTCTACTATCTCGAATCCCCCTACATCCGTGTCAGAAACGGTTACCTTATCGGGATTGTCGATTTCTAACGGCAGCACCTATTATCTGAAGTGGGTTTACACCGGCAATGGGGGTTCTTCAAACGCTCAAGGACTCGGAATTGACAATTTCAGCATTACACTGAATACCAGCGCACCATCCACTTCCGCCCCCACGGTCACGACCACGGCTGCTACCAATGTAGGATCCACCACGGCCACCTCGGGTGGCAATGTCACCTCCGACGGCGGTGCTTCTGTTACAGCACGGGGAGTTGCCTATGCCACAACCAGCAACCCAACTACCGCCAACAGCACGACCTCCAACGGCACGGGAACCGGATCTTTTGTGAGCAATCTCACCGGCCTCACTTCATCGACACTCTACAATGTGCGGGCCTACGCAACCAACAGCGTGGGAACCTCCTACGGCAGCAACGAGACGTTCACCACCCTGACCACCCCCACGGTCACGACCACCGCAGCTTCCAATATAGGATCCACCACGGCCACCTCGGGTGGCAATGTCACCTCCGACGGCGGGGCTTCTGTTACAGCACGGGGGGTTGCCTATGCCACAACCAGCAACCCAACCACCACCGACCCCACGACCTCCAACGGCACGGGAACCGGATCTTTTGTGAGCAACCTCACCGGCCTGACTCCATCGACACTCTACAACGTTCGGGCCTACGCAACCAACAGCGTGGGAACCTCCTACGGCATCAACGAGACGTTCACCACCACCGCACCCTCGCCCGAAATCGTGGTCACCAGCTCCTCCTTTACCTCCGATTTTGGTACCGTTTTGACGGGGGCGAATTCAGCCACTTCGAGTTATTCGGTGAGCGGCAGCAACCTGACGGCTGATATCACCATTACGCCTCCCACCGGATTCCAAATCAGAACCGGAAGCAATGCTTTCTCCTCATCGGCCGTTGTGCTCAGTCCTTCAAGCGGCACGGTGGCATCCACCACGATTGATGTGCGCTTTTCCCCCACCACCGAAGGGGCATTCAGTGCCAACATTACCCATACCAGTACGGGCGCGACCACCCAAAACCTCGCCGTAAGCGGAAGAAATCCAGTATCCTATATTTGGAACCAAACGGGAACCGCTTCGGCCGCTACCTCCTCCAATTGGACTCCGGCTCGTACCACGACCCACGCTACAGATCGCCTCATTATCAACAACGGAGCGGCCAATACCCTCACCGGATGGAGTACCGCGAGCATCCGAAGCTTGATCGTATCGAATAATTCAACCGTCACTCTTCAGGGGAGTGCCGATGCCACCATCAGCATCAGCGATAGCTTGTTGGTGGGCGCTTCCTCTACCTTGATTCTGGATGGTAGTAGCAGTGCTGATTTGGTGGTGACTATGGGGGCATCCTCCTCCAAAGCCGAGGTTGGTGGGACCATGGCCTTCTACGGGGGTGGAGCGCACAGGCTTACCTCTACGCTGGCCAACGGAATTGAGTTCTTGAACGGGGCCACCTTTGTGGCGCAAAGTTTCTCGGGAAATCCTTTTGGTACCACAACAGCAGGCTCAGTTGTCTTTCGTAACGGCTCGACCTATGTGTTCCGAGGAGGTTCTAATCCTTTTGTTTTAACTCAGCCATCATCGGTGGTTTCCTTCGAAATCAATTCCGAATTTATTGTTAAGACAACAAGTTCTCCGTCTTTATCCGGCAGAACCTATGGTAATTTAACATTTGATACCTCAACCATTTCCAATGCGTACATAGGGTCAAATAAAATCACCATAAATTCTTTGTCGGTCAATTCGGGTAATGTCAACCTAAACCTCACCGGGGGTATTGACATATCGGGCACTATCACTTCCAACGGTACCCTCACCTTCACGCCTGCATCGGCCTCTACCGTGACCTTGAATGGTACCAATCAAACCCTATCAGGAACAGGATCCTTAAGTTTTGGCTCGAATGCCACCTTCAGCTGCGCCAATTCGGGTTCCGCTTCAGTCAATTCCGGATTAGGATTTAATGTCAACGGTCCATTAACGGTTAGTGACGGAAGCACCCTCTCCATAGGGGGGACTTTGAACCTCGACGGGACCGGCGCTGTGACCAACAACGGGACCATCGCCTACGGGGCGGCGGGGGCTTTGGTATACGGGTCATCGGCCCGGACGGTGGGTGCAGAGTGGCCTGCCAGCAGCGGTCCTTTGAACGTGACCGTCGGCACGGGCGGAGTGACTTTGAATGCGGCCCGCACGATTTCTTCCACCGGCAAATTGACCCTGAACGGAACCTTTGCGACCAACGGCAACCTGACCTTGGCATCGGACGCCAACGGCACCGCGGTCGTAATCGGCGGAACCAACAGCGATCTAACAGGCAATGTTACGGTGCAGCGATTCCTGCCTTGGAACAATGCCAACCACAACGGCTTCCGCTTTGCGGGACATCCACTGCGATCGAACCCAGTTCTTAACACGGTCATCAACCTCCCCTCGACGAGCAATACCGTGATTGGCTATAACAATGCTAGCAACAGCTATACCGCCGTCAGCGACCGCAGTACGACCTGGCCCCAGGCCATCGGTTACGGGGTCTGGACCGGCGGCGCCACCAACACCCTGGCTTTCAGCGGAGAGCTCCAACTGGATGCGGTACCGGCGGTGGCCATGGGAACGGCGACCAACCGCTGGAACTACGCGGCCAACCCCTTCCCCTCGGTGATGGACTGGCACGAGGTCACCAAGACCAATATCGAAGGCACCATCTACCGCTGGGACAAAAGCACGGCCACCCTCTCGGCCGGAAGCAACCTGGCCGCCGGAACCTGGGGCACCTATGTTCAATCCACGGGATTATCCGCCAACGGAGGTTCTCGTTACATGGCCCCGATGCAGGGCTTTATGGTGCAGGCCAGCAACGGGGCTTCGTCGGCATCCCTGGCCTATCCAAGCAGCGCTCGCGTTGATCAACCGGCCAACTATGTTCGCCAACAACAGACCGCCGATGTGGCCAGAGCCCGTGTAACCCACCAACCATCGGGTTTTGGTTTGGAAACGGTGCTTTGCTTTTTGACCCAGGCCAGCAATACCTACGATGCCAACCTCGAGGCCCGTTATGTGAGCGATGGGGTCTCCGCCAGTCAAGACCTGTACACCCAGGATGCCCAGGGCCAGAACTATTCCATCCAATCCTTGCCGGAATTGGCCCTGAACGCGCAGACCCGCATCCCCCTGCACCTGGAGAATACCCAAGCCGGGGCGGCCTATACCTGGACCTTGGACCTGAGCGGGCTGACGACCGGCCATCAAGCCTGGTTGGAGGACACCCGCCTGGGCACGCTCACTCCGATAGTCACCGGGCAAGCCCAACCCTTCACGGCTCAGGCCGGGGATGCGGTGGATCGCTTTCACTTGGTCTTTGCGGCTCAGGGGACTGCGGTCCAAGCCTTGGAGTCGGTTGAAAAAGTCAGCGCCCACCTATCCGAGGGCCGCCTGAACCTGCGTGGTTTGCGTCAAGGGCCGGCCACCCTCCAATGGATGGACCTGAGTGGAAGGGTCCTGGGCCATGAAACCCTGAACGATTCCGACCAGGTCTTGACCTGCCCGAACTTCCTGCAGGAAGGCCACTACTACTTGCTCAGCGTCCAGAGCCCCCAGGGAAGCTACCATTTCCGCTTGCGCCGCTAAGTCACCTGCCAATCTTCAACAACCAACACCGTAAATCTTTTGTTATGCTTCGCTGCTTTCAAAGTACAATCTTCAACCGTTTAGTCCTCAACGCAGCCATCCTGGCTTTGGTCCTCTGCGCCCAAGTAACCCTGGCCCAGCCCCCTCCGCCTGATGACCCCAACAACGTGGGCGGTGGTACCGGAGGAGCCGGCGTACCCATTGATGGGGGATTGAGCATACTCCTGGCAGCCGGTGCCGGATTGGGTCTCAAGAAGGCCTGGGATGCTAGAAAACAAAACTCCGAAGAAAACAATACTATATTATAAATAACAAAATTTGATAGGATATTCGCTCAAAGGAGTGTCGGGAGGCCTATAATTGCCTATACTTTAAGTTTATAGCATCTAATTGTTAATATATTGTATTGACAATTAAATATTTAGGGGAAATAAATTCTTTGGCATCGATATGGTACCTTTAATGGAACCAGGCGGGGTTTGGTTTTTGAAAAGAAGCTTCACACTTACTGTTTATGTAAAACCATGAAGATTGCCGAGTGCTTCCTTCATTTTTTGCAATTTTTCTGCTTCTTTTTTTAACATTTTTTGACCAAACCTGCAATGAAGAATCCAAGATATGTTTTAGCTCATAAATCAATCCTTTGGAATTCGATTCGCGTTGCCATGGCCTATGTTTGTTGGGTCCTGGTAACAATACAGGCTTTGGGGCAAACCAACCCAACACCGCAGGCACTCCCCTATTCACAAAATTTTGGGACAACCACCTTTACATCCATGCCAGCCGGCATGGCGGCTTGGAGCGGCGTCAATGGATCCGATGATTCAACCCTAAGTCTCGCGGAAAGCTCCGTTCCTTCGGGCGATGCGACCGTAACCGCTGCAACAACGTCTACAACATCTGGGGGGGTCTATGGTTATGCCGCTGCTTCATCCAACAATGCCTCCGCCTATATCCAAACCTCCAACAATCGAACCAACGGTGTGGATCAGATTGCACTATCCATCAATACCAACATCCTCCAAAACATCGTTTTGGCCTATGACATCTCCATCATCAATGCCCAACCCAGAACGATAGGCTTGGTTGCCCAATACCGGGTTGGTCATACGGGATCTTGGACCACGATTACAGGAACCGATAATCCTTATTCGCAGGCCGGGGGGACCACCGGTTTTAAGACCAGAACAACCCTAACCCTCCCTTCCGGAGCGAATAACCAACCCGAGGTTCAGATAAGATGGGCTGTATGGAGAGGCAATCAGTCAGGGTCAAGTTCCGGCATCGCCATCGATAGCCTATCGGTGACCGGATCGCCCGGTCTGCCTGCCATTGCCTTGAGCTCCCCTGCCGCATCCAATTCCAATCTCAGCGAAGGGGTGATCAATCAACCCATTATTCGTGTTGATTTGGCCGTTTCGACGGCATCCGCCACCTTGAGCGGACTTAGCTTCGTAAGTTCAGGATCCTACCTAGCCTCGGATCTAAGCAATCTTAAATGCTGGTATTCGAGTGATACGCTCTTGGATGCCGGAACGGATGCTCTGTTATCGACCAAAACCCTCCTACTAGGCCAAGGAACCCACCAGTTTCCTTCCTTTGTTTCGCAATTAATTCCATCTGGTAACACAGGTTACATTTACATAACAGCGGACATTCCATTGGGTTCTACCATCGGTAACACCCTAATTATGGGCGCATTGGATACTTCCAACCTGATCTTTACATCCGGCGCAAAGACGGGACAGACTAGCGCTAGTGGGACCAAAACGATCGTGGCCTGCATTCCAACCAATGCAAGCGGGTTGGGTCTGACCGTCGGAACATCTCAGTTGACCATCGCATGGACCAACCCAGCCTGTGTTGATGAGGTCCTGATGGTTGTCAAGCCAACGAGTTCGGTGGGCGCATCCCCCAGCGGGGATGGATCTGCCTATACCGCAAATTTAATCTTTGGAACCGGCAGTTCTTTTGACGGAACCGGGTCGGTGGTCTACAAAGGCATCAGCAGTCCACAAATCATTACCGGGCTCACCAACGGCGCCACTTATTATGTGAAAGTCTTCACGCGGAGAGGCAGTGTTTGGAGTGCTGGCCTCGAATCCAGTCCCACAACCATCCTGACCGGAGCAAGCAAAATCTCTTTTATCGGTAGCAGTGGCGGGGCATGGCTCACCGCCGGCAATTGGTCCCCCGCCACGGTGCCAAACTCCTCCCAAGTCGCCACCTTCTCAGGTAGTCAAACCAGCGTTGGCATCAAAATGAATACCAATAACGGGGAATCGGTCGGTGCCATTGAAATGGAGTCAGGCAAAACCGGCGATATCCTTTTTGGGAACAGCTCAAACAGCGGAGACACCCTCACCTTCACGGGCGTTGTTGTCAATGGAGTCGAACAGGTGGTTCTGCGGAATAACGATGATAATTTATTGACCCTTCAAAACCCGCTCTCCACCGGTAGCACCTTCATGGACCTTGCCTTTGTCAATCCCATCAACAACAAAATTATCGTCGATGGTTCCGGCGGAGTTGATATCCTAAGCGCCATCGTCTCCAATTCAGGTCCCGTGACCGTTGGGGGCCTGGGAAGTGGAACTGTCACCTATTCCGGGCCCAACACCTACACCTCCCTTACGACCGTAGAGGGAGCAAGCCTCCGACTGAATCATACGGGCGGAAACACCTTGCCCGTAACCAATAACATAAGTTTGAGCAATGGTTCTCTCAAAATAAGCACGAATCAATCTCTTAACAACCTGAATATCAGTGGGGGAACCTTGCTGGTCGATGCAGGGGTGACCCTCACCATCAACGGAACCCTTACCCTCAGTGGCGGGACCATCACCAACAACGGAACCATCACCTACGGAACATCAGGCGCCTTGGTGTACGGGGCATCGAGCCGTACCGTCGGAGCCGAATGGCCTAGCAGCAACGGGCCTTTGAACGTGACCATCGGCAGCGGTGGGGTGACATTGGGCGTGGCGCGTATGATTTCTGCTACCGGTAAATTGACCCTGAACGGGGTCTTTGCAACGGGGGGCAACTTGACCTTGGCCTCGGATTCCAACGGCACCGCGGTGGTCCTTGGCGGAACCAACAGCGATCTGACAGGGAACGTGACGGTTCAACGCTATTTGCCAAGGGTGGATACCGCCCACAACGGTTTTCGTTTCGTTGGACATCCCTTGAGGTCCAACCCGTCCCTCAACTCCGTCACCAACCTGCCTACATCCACCAATACCGTGATTGTTTACCAAAACGACAGCAACAATTACCTAGGTGTCAACAACCGAGCCACGATTTGGCCCCAGGCCATTGGCTACGGTGTTTGGACTGTTGTTATCAATACTTTGATATTCAATGGAGAATTGCAACTCAGTTCGGTTCCGGCTCTATCGTTAGGAACTGCAACCGACCGATGGAACTACGTTTCCAATCCCTTCCCCTCCGTCATGGATTGGGAAGGAGTCACCCGAACCAACGTAGAAGGAACCATTTATCGTTGGGATAAAAGCAAAGTGACCTTTTCGGCGGGTGGGAACCAAGCGGCCGGCACTTGGGGAACCTATGTGATTTCAACGGGGGTCACCGCCAACGGGGGTTCTCGTTACATGGCGCCCATGCAAGGCTTTATGGTGCAGGCCAGCAGCGGTGCCTCATCGGCTTCCCTGGCCTATCCAAGCAGCGCCCGTGTTGATCAAACGGCCAATTATGTTCGCCAACAACAAACCGCCGATGTGGCCAGGGCTTCGGTCACGCACACAGCTTCGGGCTTTGGGCTGGAAACCGTGCTCTGCTTTGTGCCCCAGGCCAGCAACGCCTACGATACCGACCTCGAAGCCCGCTATCTCAGCGATGGATTCGCGGCCAGTCAGGACCTCTACACCAAGGATGCGCAGGGTCAAACCTATTCCATCCAAAGTTTACCCTCCCTCGCCCTCGACAGGTCAACCCGCATCCCTCTGCACCTGGCCCATACCCAACCCAGCGCGACCTATTCATGGAACATGGACCTCAGCGCCCTAAGCAGCGGGCATGCCTCCTGGTTGGAAGACACCCGCCTGGGCACCCTCACCCCTGTGGTCAGCGGACAGCCGCTGACCTTCACAGCCCAGGCTGGGGATGCGGTGGATCGTTTTCATTGGGTCTTTGCGGCCCAGGGGACGGCGGTCCAAGATTTGGTGTCGGTTGAAAAAGTTACCGCCCTGGTATCGGACGGCCGCCTGAACCTGCGCGGTTTGCATCAGGGCCCGATCACCCTGCAATGGATGGACCTGAGCGGTCGTTTGCTCTGCACCCAGACCCTCTCCGATCCGAACGAATCCCTCGAATGCCCTTCAAACCTCCTCGAAGGTTCCTTTTACCTTCTACGGGTCCAAAGCCCTCAGGGGCTCTACCACAACCGACTGCGTCGCTAAGACCCCTTGCCTTTTCATCCATCTTGTCTTTTCATCCATTTCACCAACGCGCCAAAATTCCAACCCAAATGAACGACCCCTGTGAACCCACCCAAGCCAAAACCTTGGCTAAACCCTTCCGCACTTTCTTGCTGGCCGGGGTTCTACTCCTGTTCACCCACGGGGCCATGGCTCAACCACCGCCACCCAGCGATCCTAACAATGTAGCGGGCGGTGCTGGAGTGCCCATTGACGGAGGATTGAGCATCCTCTTGGCAGCCGGTGCCGGATTGGGTTTGAAGAAGGCCTGGGATACCCGTAAGTCCGCGACAACGGAAGATGCCCCCGAAGAAGAGGCAACCTCCCCAGGGACCTTGGATTCCTAAGGTCCCTTGGAGCCTTGGTGTTTACCTTTGAAGGTCAACCAAGGTTTATGATCCTTCAGCCCCCCCTATCAACCACCGCGGAGAAATTCCGCCCAAAGCGAAATGCGCGGATCAGGCCCCCGTCGGCATGGCTTTTGGCCTGCGTCCTGCTCCAGCTGAATGCCGGACTGGCAAGAGCCCAATGCGCCCACAACCCCACCGTTACCCCGAATAACCTTATTTTTTGCCCAAATAGTGGCTCGGATACCCTGTGGACCCAACCCTACCAAGCGTACCAATGGTTCAAAGACGGGGTTCTTCAATCAGGGGATACCCTGCGCTACCGCCGGGTTACCAGCGCCGATGCCGGTTCCATGTTTTCGGTGGATGCCACTTTGAACGGCTGTACCGAGCGATCACCCCAAGTTATGGTGGACGGCTGGGTTTTCTTGTTACCCGTGGTTTCCACCCAAGGCTTGATGAATCCACTCTGCCAGGGCGACACCCTAAGGCTGATCCTCCTGCCCCCTTACGAAATCAACATTCAATGGACCAATGGAGGCTTACCCATTCCCGGAGCCAACGACGACACGCTCATCGTCACCACCGATGGGGATTACTCGGTGAGCGGTGCGCCCGAAATTTGTCCCCAATTCAACCAACAACTCGGCGTTACCATGTCCTACCGATTCCTGCCTTGCAGTAGCGGTTGGGATGGACCCGTCTCATCAAGCCAAAATTCCCCATCCTGGCACCCCAACCCCCTGCGCGGAGAGCAACTGCGCCTTCTGGGTGATGACAGCGATCAAGAAATTGAATTCCAACTTTTGGACCCCTTGGGTCGTTGTGTTTTGCGCCAAATCTTGCCTTCCGGTAACACAACCCTGAATTGGGCCAACGAAGCCAACCAAAAGCCAGCGGAAAACGGGATTTACACGATTGTATGGACCCGTGGACATAAGACCCGAACCCAACGCCTGGTCGTAAACCCGCATTAACGTCTATCGGAAATGCTGCAGCGAATCGTTGATTTTTCGGTAAAGCAACCCCTCTGGGTCGCCATTTTAACCTTGGCCTTGGTCATCACGGGGGTTTACCAATTAAGGCATCTTCCCATTGATGCCGTTCCGGATATCACCAACAACCAGGTACAGGTCATCGCCGTTTCCCCTTCGCTGGGGGCGGTGGATGTCGAAAAACTCATCACACAACCCATTGAAGCCTCCTGCCGTAACATTCCCGGCCTGGTTGAAATGCGTAGCTTTTCGCGGTTGGGCCTGTCGGTTATCACCGTGGTTTTTGAGGAAGAGGTGGATATTTATTGGGCCCGTCAACAAGTCAACGAAAGGCTGATCAGTGCCCGCGATCTCATTCCCCAAGGCCTGGCCAGCCCTTACCTAGCTCCGGTAACGACCGGACTGGGAGAAATATACCAATATGTGTTACGAGCCAAGCCCGGTTACGAGGCCCGGTACGACCTTGCCGAACTACGCACCTTGCAGGACTGGCAGGTCCGTCGAGCCTTGTTAGGAGTTCCCGGTGTGGCGGATGTCAGCAGTTTTGGAGGCTTGCTCAAACAAATCGAAATCAGCATTCGACCCGATATCCTCCTAGCCCAAGGGGTCACCCTTCAAGAAATTTACGATGCCGTTCAAGCGAATAACCAGAACGCAGGAGGGGCTTATATCCATCGGGATGCAACCCAACTTTCGATCCGTACCGAAGGCATGGTCCGCACTCCCCAAGACTTGGAATCCATTGTCGTCAAAACATCGCCCGAAGGCCTACCCCTTCTGATTAAAGATGTGGCCGAGGTTCGCCAAGGGCACGCCATTCGTTACGGCAGCCTGACCTACAACGGCCAAGGGGAGGTCGCTGGAGGGGTGGTCATGATGCTCAAAGGCGAAAATTCAGGTCGGGTCATTGAATCCGTGAAACAAAAGATTGAAACCATCCAAGCCGGCCTCCCGGAGGGTGTTGTACTGGAACCCTTTTTGGATCGAACCAAAATGGTGAACAGTTCCATCCAAACCGTGGCCATCAACTTAGCAGAAGGAGCTCTTATTGTGGTTTTGGTCCTGGTCTTCTTTTTGGGTAACCTGCGGGCCGGACTTTTGGTGGCCTCTGTGATCCCTTTGGCCATGCTCTTTGCGGTCTGCATGATGAATTTGTTTGGGGTCAGCGGCAACCTCATGAGCTTGGGCGCTTTGGACTTTGGACTGATCGTAGATGGAGCCGTGATCGTGGTCGAAGCGGTCCTGCATCGCTTGCATGTACGCCATGCCGGCTTGTTAGCAGAAGGCCGCAGCGTCCTACCGGGCCAATCCGAATTGAAAGAAGAAGTCCGACGTTCGTCGGGCAAAATGATGGGGGCCGCCTTCTTTGGACAACTCATCATCCTCATGGTGTATCTGCCCATTCTGAGCCTCCAAGGCATCGAGGGCAAAATGTTTATCCCCATGGCCCAGACCGTTCTCTTTGCCTTGCTGGGGGCCTTTATTCTGAGCCTAACCTACGTTCCCATGATGAGCAGTTTGGTTTTGCGCTGGAATGCCCGCGAATGGGGTCCAAGCCGTCGAGTCATGCAACGGTTGGAACGCTTGCAACAACAGATTTTGGTCAAAACCCTGCACCGTCCTCGTCCCGTTTTGGTGGGAATCCTCCTCCTGGCCTTGGGGAGTTTTGCACTCTTTACCACCTTAGGCGGTGAATTCATTCCCGATTTGCCGGAAGGGGATTTTGCGGTCGAAACCAAATTGTTACCCGGTTCGAATTTGAAGACAACCACGGATGCGGTGCTTCAAGCATCAGCCCTCATCAAAGAACGCTACCCCGAAGTGATCAAAGTGGTGGGCAAAGTCGGCAGCGGAGAAATTCCAACCGATCCCATGCCCATGGAGGCCGCCGACCTCATGATTATCCTCAAGGACCCTTCCGAATGGACGTCGGCCTCTTCGTGGGAAGAACTCTCAGCCCGAATGGCGGCTACCCTCCAAGAAATACCGGGTGTTGCCTTTGGCTTTCAATACCCGGTGGCCATGCGCTTCAACGAACTCATGACCGGTGCCAAGCAAGATGTTGTGATCAAAATCTACGGGGAGAACCTCGATAGCTTGAGCCGGCTGGGAAAAAAAATCGGCTCCCTGGTTCAGAAGGTTCCGGGGGCCGTGGATGTATGGGTCGAAACCGTGGAGGGCCTCCCCCAAACCGTGGTGCGTTTTGACCGGGCATCGCTGGCGCGTTATGGCCTCGATATTGCGGATGTCAACATGCAAATTCAAACCGCCTATGCGGGGCGCAAAGTTGGTGAGATGATCGAGGACGAAAAACGTTTTGATCTCATGCTGCGGATGCCGGACGAGCTTCGCCAAAACGCGGATGCTGTCAGCGATTTGCCCATTGCCTGTCGCGATGGTTCCCGCATTCCACTCCGAGAAGTCGCCACCGTTGCTGTGGAACCCGGGGTCAACCAAATCCAAAGGGACGATGCCCGGCGACGGCTCATGGTGGGCTTCAATGTCCGAGACCGGGATGTGCAATCCGTGGTCCGGGATGTTCAGGCCTTGTGTCGCACAACCCTATCCCTGCCATCGGGCTATACCCTGCACTTTGGGGGGGCTTTTGAAAACCTCCAAAAGGCCAGCGCTCGTTTGGCCCTGGTTGTTCCCTTGGCCCTGGCCTTGATTGGTTTTTTGTTATACCTGGCCATGGGCTCCCTTCGACTGGCTGCCCTGGTTTTTGTCACGGTCCCCTTGTCGGCAGTTGGTGGTATTTTGTTGTTATGGGCAAGGGGCCTACCGTTCAGCATCAGCGCCGGCATTGGATTCATCGTGCTCTTTGGGGTGGCCGTGCTCAACGGGATTGTGCTGATCAAAGAATACTTATCCCTCGAAGAGGATGCCTCCTTGAAACCGCGGGATGTGGTGCTTCAAGGAACCGCCAACCGCCTTCGTCCGATTTTGATGACCGCTTCCGTCGCCTCCCTGGGTTTTTTGCCGATGGCCCTCAGCCAGGGCGCCGGCGCTGAGGTTCAACGACCCCTTGCCACGGTGGTCATCGGCGGCCTCCTACTCGCAACCCTCATGACCTTGGTGGTCTTACCCGTCCTCTACACCTACTGGAGGCATCGCAAAACCCCAACGAACCAACCCATCATTCCGGAATCAACATGAGACAACGCCTACTCTGGGCGCTATGCCTGGCATTCTTGGCCTGGATTTTGGGTAGCCCTTGGACCCCGGCATGGTCCCAGGACATACCATCGATCGACTTGAAAGAAGCCTTGCATCAAGGGCGACTCCATTGGTTACTCCTCCGATCCGACTCCCTCCGTTGGCAAGCCCGTTCGCTTGAGGCCAAGGGCGGCCCCCTTCCGGATCCAGCCCTCGTTCAGACCGAATGGGGCCAATTCAATTCTGTCCTGCGAGACCAATCGGTTCAAATCAGCCAAACCATGCGCTTGCCGGCCTACCATCGCCGCAGCCGTGACCTGGCCAAGACCCGCTTGGAAGGCGCCCGCTTGGAACAGGCGAGGACCTTAGCCGAACTCGAAGCCGGCATTATCCGTCTTTATTACCGCTACCTGATTCAGGAAGCCCGCTGTCAACTCTACGAACACCGGGATTCCCTACTCAAAGCAACCCTCTTGGCCATGCGGCAACAACAACAGCAAGGGCAGGTTTCGGCTTCCGACCTCCATGAATTGTTATTGATTCAGGGAGAATCCCAGCTTCGATGTGCCAGTTTGCGAAGGGAACAGGACCAAAATACCCGAGACTTTCAATTTTGGACCGGAAACAAGGGACTGCCAGCCGCCGTAAAGACCGATCTGCGCTGGGTCCCTGCAGCCCCTGCCTTGGTGGACACCTTGACCCATCCGGAGGTGTTGCGCCTTCACAACCAATGGCAGGAGGCCAGGGCCATGAGCAGGCTCACCCAAGCCCAACGCCTACCGGGACTCAGCCTGGGCCTTCGAAATATGAGCATCCAAGGATTGGGACCTGATGGTCAGTTTTATCCCTTGTCGAGGCGATTTAACACCCTCCAAGCAGGGATCAGCCTCCCACTCCGTGGCCGGCCTTGGCGCTTGCAAGTCGAAGCCGACCGCCGAATCGCGGAATCCGCGGCTTTGCAATATCAACACGGGCTGGCTTACGCGGCCAATGAACGCACCCGGGACCAAGAGCGAATGTATAATTTGTTGGAACAATATAATTTTTCGAGGCTAAACTTGCTGCCTTTGGCCGATACCCTCCAAAGCCAGGCCAACTCCCAACGATCTCATGGCGAACTGAGTTTGCTCCAATGGACCAACCAAATGGAACGAATTCTTTTGACCCGGGCTCAGCAACTGGATCTCACCGAACAACTCAACGAGGCCACGATTCAGTGGTACTATCCGAATCTAACCAACCAACCCCGATAATCCTTGAAGACCTTGCCCCCCACCTCGGCTTCCCTCGCTTTTTGGACCAACCTGGTCCTTCTTCATATCGGATTCGCACTGACTGGATGCAGCAACCAACCAGTCCTGAATCCAGACAAGGAGCCATCGAACCGGACGGAAACCGAACAAATCCTGACCCTTGCTCCGGAGCAGGCCCAAAAAGCCGGCCTTGAATTGGACAGCCTTCGCTTGTTGCCTTTAGCCCATGAAATTTTGCTGAGCGGGCAGGTGGAAGCTCCTCCCCAAAACCTCATCTCGGTTTCGATGCCCATGCCCGGGCTCTTGCGTTCCACCCGCTTGCTGCCCGGCATGCCGGTCCAAAAAGGTGAAATCCTGGCATACATGGAAGACCCTGCCTACCTACGTCTCCAAGAAGATTATTGGTCGACCCGGATTCGGGCCGAAAACCTGGAGGCCGAGCTTCGGCGCCAGGAAGAACTCTCACGCACCGGGGCCGGCAATACCAAAACCGAACGCGATACCCGCAGCGAGTGGCGAACCGCCAACGTCAAGGCCAAAGCCATGGAGGAGCAATTGAGACTCCTGGGACTTGACATAACAAATCTTAACGAGAGCACCATCATGCGTCAAATTCCGGTTCGCTCCCCGGTTCGTGGCTATGTTACCAAGGTTCACCACAGCACCGGTCAATACATCGGGACTGGCGAAGCCCTCTACGAGTTGGTGGACCCTTCGGATGTGCATCTTCGGCTCAATGTTTTTGAAAAAGACTTGCCCTACCTCCGAGAAAACCAAAAGCTGTACGCCTATACCAATCATCAACCCGGTGTTGAGCACCCGGCGCAAATTCTACTGATAGGCAAAGAGTTTGCAGCGGACCGCAGCGTAGAAGTCCATTGCCACTTTGATCGCTACGATTCCGGATTGATACCGGGGATGTTCATGCGTGCTCGGTTGCAAGTACAAACCGAGGCCATCCCTGCCATACCAGTAGCGGGGGTGCAATACCATCAGGGTCAAGCCTATGTCTTTGAAAGGGTGTGGAATTTCAACACCCAATCCAAAGACCTTCGATTTTGGCGTCGACCCGTTCGCGTTTTGCACCGTGACAAGGATTGGGTTTGGATAGAATTCGAAAAAACGGATCAAACCCCTATTCAGGGGCGTTCCTTCGTCACCCGTGGGGCCTATAGTTTGCTAATGTTGGGCTTCAACAAAGCCGACGAGGACTAAATCCGTCGCCATGTGATCCCGACTGGGGTCGAACCAGTAACCTACTGCTTAGAAGGCAGTTGCTCTATCCATTGAGCTACGGGACCTGCACAACCGGGGGGATCTGAAGAGGCTTGATGCCTTTCTGGTTCCGGCGCGGGCAAAGATAATCGGGCAGGCAGGGTTATTTTTGCACCAACAAGCCGCCAAACGGCTCGTCCCATCCCATGTCTGTACTCGTCGGCCGCAAGGCCCCCCTCTTCACAGCTCCGGCCGTTCTGGACGGTCAACGCATCGTCTCTGATTTCAAGCTCGAAAGCTTGATCGGAACCAAGACCATCGTTTTGTATTTCTACCCCAAAGATTTCTCCGGCATCTGCCCCAAGGAGCTTTTGGCCTTTCAAGAACTATTGCCTGAATTTGAAAAGCGTCAATGCGCCGTTTTGGCTTGTTCAACGGACAGCGATGTCTGTCACAAAGCTTGGCTAAACACCCCTGTTTCAGCAGGTGGCATCCAAGGAGTTACCTACCCCCTCATCTCCGACTTTACCAAAACCATCACCGCCCAATACGGTGTCTTAGCGGGAGAATACGATTACAACGAAGAGGGCCAGTTAAATTGTGACGGCCCCATGATGCCTTACCGCGGTTTGTTTATTATTGACAAGAACGGGGTGGTTCAGCACCAAGTGGTCAATTTCTTTACACTGGTTCGTTCGGTCAAAGATGCTTTGCGAATGGTGGATACCCTTCACCTGTTTCAGGAAAAGGGTGAAGTTTGTGAGGTCGAACGCTAACCGCTGAACTACGCTAAAGCTGAAATAAGATGTTTGAAAAACTAAGCGATCGCCTCGAACAGGCGATGCGGACCCTCAAAGGCCAGGGCCGAATTACCGAAAACAATGTTTCGGAAACCATGAAGGAAATCCGGCGGGCCTTGCTGGATGCCGACGTAGGCTTCAAGATCGCCAAGGAATTCACCGAAGAAGTCAAGACCAAAGCCCTGGGTCAGGATGTCATCAAGAGCGTATCCCCCGGACAGCTGCTCATCAAGATCATGAACGAGGAGCTAACCCGGTTAATGGGTCGCGAAGCTTCGCCCCTGGCTCTCAAGCCCAACGGCACCTCGGTGGTGCTGATGTCGGGATTGCAGGGATCCGGCAAAACCACCTTCACCGGAAAATTAGCCTTGCTTCTCAAATCCCAAGGCAAGAAGGTCTTGATGGTCGCCTGCGATGTTTACCGCCCTGCCGCGGTGGACCAACTCAAAATCCTGGGTGAACAAATCGGGGTGCCGGTTTACGCCGAACCCGATCAAAAGAACCCAGTCCTCATCGCCGCGCAGGCCGTCAAACAGGCTAAAACCGAAGGTTACTCGGTGGTCTTGGTGGATACCGCCGGCCGATTGGCGGTGGACGAGGCCATGATGAACGAGATTTCTGAAATTCATGGCAGCATTCAACCGGACCAAACGCTCTTTGTGGTGGATGCCATGACGGGACAAGATGCCGTGAACACAGCGGCTGCTTTTAATCAGCGTTTGAATTTTGACGGGGTTGTTTTAACCAAAATGGACGGAGATGCCCGGGGTGGTGCGGCCCTTACCATTAGCTACACCGTCGGCAAGCCAATCAAGTATGTTTCCACTGGCGAAAAACTGGCAGCTCTGGATGTTTTTCACCCAGACCGAATGGCCAACCGAATCTTGGGCATGGGCGATGTGGTTTCGTTGGTTGAAAAAGCCCAGCAACAAATCAACGCCGAAGAAGCCGCCAGGCTCCAGAAGAAAATCTCCAAGAACCAATTCGATTTGCAGGATTTCTACGAACAAATCCAGCAAATCAAAAAAATGGGGAATATGAAAGACCTACTCGGGATGATACCAGGGGTTGGCAAAGCCATCAAGGACATGGATTTTTCGGATGAAATGTTCAAACAAACCGAAGCCATTATTCAGTCCATGACCCCCTTGGAGCGCCGCGAGCCTGAAATTCTCAACGGAAGCCGTCGCGAACGCATCGCCAGGGGTTCCGGGACCAAGGTCCAGGAGATCAACCAGCTCCTCAAGCAATTTGGGGAAATGAAGCAAATGATGCGAAAAATGAACGGAGGGATGCCTGGTGGGGCCATGGGGCAGGCCATGGGCCGGATGCGTCCCCCCTTTGGTCGCTCCTAGATTGCATCCTTCTCAATGGTTGGCTCCCCGACGGGGGTTTTGAGTTATCTTTGCCCCTCATTTCAAAAAAGCCTCAATGCCAGCTAAAATCAGATTACAGCGTCATGGTAAAAAGGGTCGTCCTTTTTATCATATTGTGGTGGCGGATGCACGTGCTCCAAGAGACGGGA
>JACCDP011263062.1_pt1 | contig 20347 bp, 42 predicted proteins | sample 7445841 | NCBI WGS metagenome assembly JACCDP01 (sample SAMN15323441, study PRJNA562643) | freshwater metagenome | isolation source: river surface water | place: USA:Blue River Watershed | collected 2017-08-17
CTTTCTCATGCTTTAGACCTCAGCAGCCCTGCTTATATCGTAGCCTGCGATTTCGGTTGGGTTCAGGAAACACGCGGAAAAGAAAATGAAGTCTATATCACCTTGCGCGCCGAAAGCTGCAAAGAAGCTGCAGACGAGTATGATGAGGTGCCGGACTTATATATCCGAGTGAATCCAGACCGCTTTAGCGCATTGCGCGAAAATTTGAAGGCTGCGGAAGAAGCACACCGTGTGCTGACCATGACGCCTCCAGAGGATTATCCTGCTGCAATTCTGAAGAACGGCAGTATACGTCTTTGGGACGCAGGTCGTTACAATTATGAGATTCCTCTGAATCGTATCCAGAACCAGGAGTCACTTATAGGATGGGTGTATCATCTTAGTGGGAAGAGCTGGATCACTACGGACCATATCGCCGGATTTATGGAGCTGGTTTGCAAAAATAAACAGTGGAATTTGTATGGCGCTGATTGAAAAGGGCTCCCAGTGGATAAGAAAAGGCTCCTGCTACCCTGAGGGTGTCGTCACTGTCATCAGGCTGTCGGAGAACAGGAATTTCCTACAGTTCGCCCGGATCGGCTACTGCCGGGTCTACCGGGCCACTACGGAGCAGTTCGCAAAGCAATTCCGCCCGGTCACGCCCGAGGAGCTGGCCGCGGTCAGGCAACCCGAGCTCGCGTATTTCGACTTCGACGATACACCATTGATACTGGGGTTCACCTACGGTCAGAGGTGGAATGGTTGGGGAGTTCCGCTCCTGGAGAAGGAGTCCTACCGCGCATGGCTAGAGGCCGTCAACGATCGCCAGGATCCGGAGTGCACCTACATGTATTTCAAGGGCGACAAGCTGTTCGTCCACGATCCGCATGTAGACGAGCCGGACGATCAAGAGATTCCGGAGGAGCTGCTGGTCTACGGGGGTCAGACCTACAGGGTCCACGACGTATCCAACGGTTGGTGTTGGAACCAGTATGACATGGACGAGAATCCTGTCGAAATATTCGGCGATGAGTTCCCCGTGGTGTTTGTGCCGAAGGGGTTGGAGGAAGAACATCAAAAATACGTAAACGGCCAATAACTATTGCGAGAGTAGCAGCAAACTGTATCTGAACGCCGAAGAGCTGGGAAAGGCCGGCGACATTCTGGAGCGCGTCGAAACCGAGCTGGAGACGTCCGAGGACGGTTACGTGGGCTTCGACGCGAGGCTGGAAGCTGACGGTGTCTGGATAACCCACAACGAATCCATTAACCCGGAACACGTGGTGGTGCTTGTGCAGGCGCTACTGGACGAGTTGGAAATCGACGAGCCGTTCATCTTCAGCTGGAGCTATACCTGCTCGCAGCCGCGACTTGATGATTTCGGGGAAGGCGCGTGCGTCGTCCGCCGGGGCAAAGATCCGATCTGGGTGGATGCCCGGGAAGAAGTTGAGAAAAAATTGAAAGCCGAGGGCCAGAATCCTGGCCCCGCCACGCAGGTATAGTTATGGACCAAACACTCCAAACTAGAGAAGGACACCTCCTGGCCATAATCCGCCGGGAGCTGGTAAACATCAGCAACGACGAAGCACGCCTGCCCGAATACAGGGCCGGCTTGAAGGAGACGGTGATTCCGGGGCTGGATAAAATCATCCAAGGCCTCGAGGCGCTGGCGCTCACTCAGCTGCCGCTTCTTTCCAAGGCCCAGCAAAGCGCGATCCTGTGCGCCCATGCAGACCTCATGGGGGCGCTGGAATGTCACGAAAGCGGCATCTGGGAGCGGCACGATTGGGAGGCGCACCGCGAGACGCTGAAAGAACTTCAGGCCGCATTCCCGGACCTGATTGCTGCAACGATCGATGAACCAGAATGAACCTTTCTGGGCAAAAGTAGTAGGCGACGGCGCCAAGCATATCGAGCGCGAAGGGAAGTTCATTCCCTTCGTCTCGTGCTCGGCGACTGATCGCCTCAGGGATGGTGAGAAGGCCTTCGTGTTCATCCGAAAGAGTGGCTACGCGGATCTGGAATATTTGAGAAAATACAGAAACGAAGAATGAAAATACTAAAAATGGGCCCTGAGGGCTACACGGCTGAAATCGTCACACTGCTATGCGCAGAGGGTGTATGGAGCAAGCCGGACTTGGACGATTTTCTGGATGAGCATCTGGAGGCGATGGAACCGGTGAGCGTGGACCAGCTATTGCAGGATTACGCGTTTAACGATATGAAGGGGCATCTGATCCCGTCGGATACGGTGCGGTCAATTTTGGAGCAGCGTGCTCCTTGGAAAAAACTACTGTGATGAAAACAAAAATATTGAGCCTTGTGCTCCTTCTGTCGGTGGCGGCTCACGCTGATTGCGTGATCAACGCCAGGTCAAAAACCAAGGTCACGATCGTGGACAGCCACACGATCATCCTGAGCGGAGGCATCGGCCCTGATATCATGATCAAGTCCTGGGCGTTCTTCAACCGGTTCTCGGAGATCACGGTGCTGAAGGACTCCTTTTGCTCCTATGAGAGTGATGTCCTGCTGGTGGACGGCCAGGTCGAGGACGTGAACCAAGTTACCAAGCTCTAATTTCTTCCGCCCCACGCCGGGGCGCTACTCTACACGCCGGCCTGAGCCGGCCACTCAGTAGGGGATCCTTCGGCCTTCGGGCTACTGCAGGATCCCGACCCAGGGTGAGATGACCTGGGGACTCTCTGGTTGTGGGGCATCAACCCCAAACAAAACACAACCATGAGTAAGAAATACACACTACCGCCGAATTGCGAGATCGAAGTCCTGGACTACGACCGCAAAGAACGTCCATTCCGCCTCCACTTTTACGCGGAGAAGGGCGAGGACTACTTGTCCGAAGTCTACTACCCCGCGAAGGGGCAGAGGCTGAAGGCTGCAGCCTACGAGATCTGCGCCCGCTATGGCTGGCTCGATTTCCCGCCGGCTACCGGAATCCTGACACGTGAGCAGCTGCTGAAGCTTGACGCGATGGTCGACGATGCGATCTACGATATGGATGCTCATCCCGAGCGCTACGTGCCGGATCCTGAGAAGGCCTGGCGCGAGATGTTCGACTGGGATGACGAAGACCGCGAGTTCTATTGCGACGGGAACGACCTGCTGGCCTGCGGCGACCCTCCGGTCCCGAGCCCGGATTGTGATCTGGAAAGCGGGTGGACGTCCTACAACTATACCCAGGACGTCTACCGGGTGATCCCGGAGTCCGTGCGCGGAGGTGGTCAGGTTCGGCGCAGCAAGGTTGCCGAGCCCCGCAAAGGTCCCCGCGGTATCGAGGTCGTGACCTTCCATTCCGGCGACATGGACGGCAACTGGGAAGTGGAAGCGCATTTCGTGCGCCACCAGCCTGGGGTCAAGATCACGGCGGCCGACCGCGAACGGGTCAAGATCGCGGCAAAGGCTCACGAAGAGGCCAGGGAGGCCTGTAACGCAGCGTCGCAGAAGGATAGCAATTACCGCGACCTATACACCGCCTGGGTCAAGACAGAGACAGCACACAAGCTGGCAAAGGCCATGGTCGAGGAGGACATCGAGGAGGAGTCCTGGGACCCCGACGATTTCCGGTGCTACGCGGTGCAGCTCAACGCCTACTGGACGCTGTTGCGCTACAAGCGCTACGAGATCTGGTGCGCGCTGCACGGCGAGGATCCTCTGGGCAATGTTATGGCCGAGTCCGAAACCGTGTCCGGGACGTTCTCGGTGGTTGCCCGCCAGCGCCGGGGCAAGGTCGAGGTTCAGGCGGAGCTCCTGAAAGGAGACCCGAGGCTGAAGGCCAAGGCCATTGCCTACGTCGAAGGCTACTCGCTCGAGGAGCTCAAGCAGTTCGTCCGCGAGCAGCCGGAAGGCAAGCAGCACCAGTATGGCGGCGAAGAAGACGGATGGAAGCCCGGTAAGGTAACCGTGGCGTCCGTCGAGCTCATCGTGACCCTGACCGAGCGCTTCATCACGGCGCCGAGCGCTCAGCGTATCCGCCAAGTGTCCTGCAAAGGCCTGGAGGAGGACGTGAAGCGCATGATGTCAGAAATTGAAAAGAGATACCCGAAATGACCATACACGTTATATGTCGCAACGCGGAAGGAGAGCCTGACATCTGTACGGTCCAGCTGGAAGTGTCAGCACTGCAGTTACGTAGTGGTGAGCACTACGGGCTGGCCATTGCAGAGGCAGAGAAGCGCGGGTACGATACGACTCATCGTATCTGCGTGGATGAGATGGATCATATTTATCGCAGAATAAAATCATGAACCTAGTCAAAATTCAAATCGACTTTCTGGTCGAAGAGCTCTTCGGATCTGACAAGTTACCTGGATCCCGGAGAATTGCCGAGCAGTTGCTGGCTACAGGCAGCTGCATCGTGGCTGGTGATGGTAACGTCTGGGTAGGCGGTGTCGGAAACTTCATCCGACGCCGCCCTGCTGAGAACGCCGTGGATTGCACGCTGCTGACGCTCGACATTAAAGGGCTGTTGCGCGGGGTTGGCGAGAGCAAGATCGCGGATATCCGGCTGGAGTTCCTGAACGATCAGCTTGAGAAGGTCCAGGCCGAGCGCGACGCGATCGAGGCTCTGGTCGAACATTGTAAGAAGCTACGGGTATGCCAGAACGACTAGCCTACATCCACGCCCTTCTGGGTCAGGATGACCCTAAGGAGCTCGAGAAGGAGATCAACCAGCTGTTTCTGGATCTCCTGGACGTAACGCAGCAGACGGATCTCGGGTATCGCCTGGGCGCCGCCTACACCGCATTCGAGGATTATGGTAAGCCGAAACGATGATCCGCCGGACGAGCCAGAGCCGCCCGAGTGGTATATGATGATTGAGGAAGGTTTGGACCAGCCAGACATCCCGGACCCGGTGGCAGTTGCCATCCGCAAGGTCTTGGATGACTGGTGCAAGCCCGAGGATTACCCGGACTACTCCGGGCCCGATGAGGAGCTGCCGGACAATACTTGTCTGACGTGCGGGAAACCCACGGACTGCATGTATTGCAGCGACGATTGCGCGCCCGACTGTGTCCACGGCAACCGCCCTGGCGAATGCGACGCGTGCGATCACCTGGGCGACCTGGCATATGACGCGGCCCGAGAAAGCCGCGGCCGATAACTACCTACGGGGAGGGGTCAAACTCCCCCAACTTTTCTATGAGCAAATACACCGCATTACAAGCGCTATGGCGCGCCCTGAAGCATGTGCAGCAAAGCCATCCGGAAGTCGACCGGGTCGTGATATGGAAAGGCGGAGAGAGCGTCTTTATGGACCGCCGCCTCGACATCCCGGAGTTTGGCAACGAAGTGGATGACACGATTATCGATGAGGCTGTTGACGGCGTGTCTTCCTATTGCGAGCTGCCTTTCGTATTTCAACCGGAGACCTTTGTGATCCGGAATGTCGAAACCCCGCAGGAGTTCTGGTCCAACAACCTGGGTTGGGTAAGCCTGGATAACGCGGACCGGTTCGCGGACTTCGACAGGGACTATCTGAACCTGCCGCTGGCGGGCAAGTGGGTGGAGGAGTATGCGGCGCTTATCATACCGCCTAGGTTCATCGTCGTGGATCGAGAGAACTACGATATGGTCATGTATATGACCGAGTGGGGCTGGTCCGATATGCGCAGCGACGCCAAAGTCCTGCATGCCCTTGAGGCGGAAGGATACAAACGAGGCCCCGGAGAAGTTCTTGAAGAGGTATGAAGCTTTCCCAATGGATTAAAGAGGCGCAGGCCCTGCTCGCCGAGGCAGGTGATCTTGACGTAGTGCACCCAACCGCCACCAGTGGTGCGGATGTCCTGCGGCACGCCACGATCTCGGTCGAGGAAGTCGAAAACAATACCAAGGTGGTCGCAGTCCGCGGCTCCGGGTTTTACGAACCACGGCAATGTCAAAAGAACTGAAGGAATATTCATGGTGCGAGATGGTCCGCTGGCTGTCTCACGAAATGCAGGAGGAGGAAGGATACTGGGGCGACGCCCTCAAGTCAGTCGAAAACAAATATGAGCCGGAGGGTTTCATGCTTCTGGAGAACCAGCTCATGGACTCCAGCCGGTTCGGGCATCGTTATGTTCTGCCGTTCGGCGGGCTGGCGACTTACCAGGAACCTCCGGATCATCCGTTCAGTTACGATGGCACGGCCTCAGGGACCGTGTGTGTGGTAGGGATTTACAAACCAAATAAAGAAAATGGACCTGACACAGACAGAGCTGACTGAGTATCTGGAAATCGCCCGGTTGGCGCTCCAGGACGCGGACTTCTTCGATACAGTTGCAGAAGCCTGCGATTTGTCGGACGAGTATATGCAGCAGCAGCGGGACAAGCTGCAGCTGCTTATGGAATCTGAGGAACCAATAACCTTGGTATAAAATGCACCTGAAACCCAAGCAGAAAACAATAATTGGAGCATCGGTCGTGGCCGGTGCTGTCGTCGCGGCAGTCGCCGGAATCGCAGTGTTCAGCTTGGTCCGCGAGCGGGCCGAGCGGATCTTGCGAATGGCTGCCGGAGAATCGGAGTGTGAACGCCGGAGGAAACATCGATGATCACACAGCTGGAGAAAATTGACGAGCGCACCAAAGACATTGCGCTGGACGCGATGGTCGTTTGGGAGTGGGCGATGGAGACATTGGCGGATGACAAAGAAGGGCCGCTAGCCAAGCTGTTCGAGCGCTACGGGTATTGCGAGATGCGGGAGCGGCTCCTCAGGTCTGTTCCTTACGTCAGGGTGTCTTGGCACCGCGCGGCCGATGCTGGCTATGAAGACTCGTTTGACTGGGAGTTCGTTCCGTGGTTCTTCGCCAACTGCGCGGACTTTGAAACGTGTAGTTATGACATTGACAAACTCCCTCCTGGTTACGAGAAGCCGGTCAAGACAGGACGGCACGGCTGGGCGTTGTTCATCAACAGCGTGTGCCAGGGCCTTACGCCTGTAATGCGGACTTCTGACGAGGCTGACAGCCCGGCGTGGTTCATATTCGAAACGGAGCGCGAAGCACAGCTTGAGGTCGCAGAGGATGTGGAAGAACACATTCAGCAGTTCAAGAATGGCGAGCGCGAGTTCGGGGAGATCGATTTTGCCGACACCATCATCCTTCCGGTTATTCTCCGTGAGGATGGTTGGATGGTCACCGAGACGCAGGAATTTCCACCGCCCCATGAATGGGACAGCCGTTGATGACAACACACATACGAATCTCAGGTCCAGGCGTTCCGGCGTTTACCGCGGAAAAGCTGCTGACTATATTTGATTTGCCGAAGCTGTCCAAGGGAGACCGATTGCAGCTAGGGGGAGTAGAGCAACTCGGGCCCGGTTGGTGCTCACTGACTGTGAAGGACGTCGTTATCTTCCAGCAGCCGAATCGGATGGCTTCGGCGACGACGTGGCAGGTTGCCGATTGCGAACCCGGCACGCTGGTTTCGTCACACAAAGAACGTTACGTATAATGCAATTCAAAAACTTGAAAGTGATGGAGTGCCCGACATGCGGGTGCTCCGAGGTTGTGGCAGAGAGCGTGGACGTCTCGTCATGGCAAGCTCCGCGTGAGATCCGCGAACACTGTAATGGCGAGCGATGGGAGCGCCGGACGTTCCTGTGCGGCTTCGAAGTCGCTTGGTGTCCTAATTTCGGGCGCGCTGAGGTCAAGGAAGTGTGCCCGTCTGATCCGCAGCTGATTCAGCTGCGGGCGCGCTTGGATAAAGCCCGCGAGGATAAGAACAAGGCCGAGCAGGCTGCCAAAGATCTGGCGGACAAGCTATACGAATACAGAAAGGGCATGAAGCTATGATCATCAAAATCATCAAATCAGGAACATGTGATGACCCGGACCGCCCGGTGTTTGCGTGCAAGGACCTGCGGCAGTCTTCTGCCATTAGTCACATGATGGGCACCGAGGACACAGTCTGGTCGCTCAACCAGATGCAGGATCTGGCTATGGCGTGCCGTCAGCAGGGGCATTACATGTCGTGTGGGCCCAATGGGCTGTTCACGATCGTGACGAAGGGCACCTATGAGCGCTACCCGCTCCTAGCATCGCCCGAGCGCACGCTACTGTGCCGGCTGCTGGCAGCCATGCTCCCCGGATCGGAGCCAGAGCGAAAAGCGCTCTTGGAGTATCTGGGCGAGTTGGAAGATCATCTGGATGACGACGGATCAGTCCGAGATGGCGATCTATGGGCGTTGTCGATGGATGACGAGATGCTCGCCGAGTATGCCGATCTGATCCGCCGCCAAGTGCGTGGTCCGATGGAACGAATCCTTCAAGAAAGAAACCATGAGCAGTGAACAACTGATCCCTGAACGCCAGGTGCTCGAGCAGCTGTCGGAGCCGCTGCAACGTGTATGGAAACACGCGGCGGCCGCCATATCCAACCCATCGTTGTTGACGATGGATAACTTCAGGTCGGCTTGTCGCCCGGCCGACCTACTGGTGGCCCTGCGCGAGCTGGCCGAGTTCCGGGCGCACGCGGCCGACCAGAAGGATTTATACATGACCTGGTGCCAGGAGGAGTCGCGGGAAGGTACCGTCCATATCACAAGTGTCCGAGCATCAAACGCGCAGGAGGCCGCCCGCGAGGGCCGCTCCCAGTGCGCACGCGATTGGGGATGGGAATCGCGCGAAGACGAGATCCACTGCATCGGCGTCATGCGTCACAGCGATTTGAGTTTCGAGCTGTGGGATGACGAGAACTGTGTCATCGAATAAGCTGATGAAACCTAAACCGAACGCTTGGTGGTTGCTCAACAGCCTGTGGCGCTACTACCTCAACCATCTGGAGAAACCGGTCAGCGATAGTCAGCACTTCTTCATCGGAATCTCTGTCATACCGCAGGAGCGCCTTCTGCCCGTGCTGCGCAGCCTTTGGGCTGCGCATCTGCGGGGCCTGAGGAGGGATCGTTGGGGAGTAGAAAGAGCGCAGCTCAACAAGCTGCGCCACGTGACCTATAACCCGGGCCCTGCGATATGGCATCCGGCGCACCGCAGGCTGGCGCAGCTGGAAAGAATTATCCTGAAATGTAAACCGCGCGTGTCAGTCGACGAAGTCGCTGCGGTTTTCGCCCACTACTACTAGCATGAAAAACCGACATTGGATTGTAACCGCCCACGCCGCGGACTGCGAAGACGAGACGCACTACGTCGTCGCCAAGTCCGCGCTGAAAGCCGAGAAAATCGTGAAGGACGCCATCCGGCGCGAGCTGACCGAGAACGGCGACCCGCCGGATGAAGTTTACGGCACGCTCGTCGCCGAGATACCCGGACCACCAATCAGCATCCACATGCAGACACACGTGGTGCGCAAACCCGTACCAATACAAGCATGAACACATCAACGGAAGTACGAGAGCAGTTGCTCCGACACTGGTCCGACGCCTACTACAACGGGAATCCAGAAGTTTCTGACCAGGAGTTCGACAGCCTGTGGGATTCACACAAGATGGACCGTATGGCCAATCCCGATCTGGAAGTCTGGAAAGACACGATTCTGGACCGCGTCGGTGCCCCGGTTAAACCGACCAGCGGGTTCCCGAAGGTTGCCCATCAGACCCCGATGCTGAGCCTCGACAACGTCTTCGAGAAAGACGGGGACTTCAGCGAGGTCAGCGCTTGGCTGGCCAAGCTCCAGGACCGACCTCTAGTGGTCGTCGAACCCAAGGTCGACGGCCTCAGCCTGTCCTTGGTCTACGAGAACGGCATTCTGGCGCGCGCCGTGACACGCGGGAACGGGCTGGATGGCGACGACGTGACCCAGAACATCCACCCGGCTATGGGGATCCCGCAGGCGATCATCCCGGACGAACCGTTCAACGGCGCTGGCGGCTACCAGAATGCCCGTGGACGCATCGAGGTCCGTGGGGAGGTCTACATGCCCGTCCCGACGTTTGTGCGCCTCAACGCCGAGCTCAGGGCCCGCGGAGAGGAGCCCTATGCTAATCCCAGGAACGCCGCGGCTGGCGCCCTGCGCCTCCATGATTGGCGGGAGAGCCGGAAACGCGGGCTCAAGTTCCGACCTTACTCGGTTGAGGGCTATGAGTTCAAGCTGGACTGCCATATGTCGGACATGGGGCGGCTCGGGCAAATCGGTTTTGAGCCGCTACCCGCCTACGGGTTCATCGCGGGCGTCGATCATCCGGACTGGAACCTGCTGAAGAAAGAGCTGACGGAAGGCGAGGATTTCCAAGTCGACGGCCTGGTGCTGAAGGTCGACCGCTACGATGCCCGCCGGGATCTCGGCTTCACGTCCCGCGCCCCACGATGGGCTGTGGCCTTGAAGTTCAAGCAGCCGGCGGTCACCACAACCCTCCGGGCGATTACCGTCCAGGTGGGCCGCAGCGGTGTCCTTACACCGGTCGCTGAGCTCGAGCCGGTCGAAGTGGACGGCAGTGTTGTCAGCCGGGCGACCTTACATAACGAAGACCAGGTTAATCGCCTGGGGCTTCAGGTAGGTGACCGGGTTGAGATCGAGAAAGCAGGCGGGATCATTCCGGCGGTCGTCCGGTCGGTTACAGCGGAAGCCTTCCGGCAAGAATTGAGGAGGCGCAGCCATACTGAGGTGCGAGGAACTCCTGAGGAGATCGACAGCTGGATCGAGGGCGTGTATGGGGCTGCGCGGCAGAGTTTCAGCCTGCTGACCCACATTGACGGCAAGTGCCCGAGCTGCCGTGGAGATCAGCTGGAACGTGACGAGGAGACCGTGGCCTGGCGTTGCGTGAACCCATCGTGCCCGGCTCAGCTGGCGGCCAAGCTCCTGCATATGTGTGGGCGCAAGGCCTTGGACGTCACCGGTATCGGTGACGAGATGGCGGAGGCCACGTCCAAGGCCCTGTATGACCACATCAAGCAGGAATGTGACGGGCGCTGCTCGCCCATGCCCAGCCCGCTGGAAATCCTGCTGGAACTGTGGACGTGGCATGAGACCGGAGAAACCCGCGAGGGGCGCACTTCGTGGTTGGCTGGCCGTGGCTGGCAAACGGAGGCTGACGGGCGCATGTCGTTCGGTCAGAAGCGGGCGGAGAAGGCAATGGCTGCCTTCGAGGCGTCCAAAAAGTTGCCTCTTCACCGGTGGCTGTTTGCCCTCGGTATCCCGTCGATCGGCGAAAACACGAGCAAGGAGATTGCCCGGCTGTTCAGCACACCTGGGCAGATCTTGCTGCATGCCAATCCCCGCGGGCTACCAGAGGACGACTGCTGGCTTCAGCGGATTGCTGACGGGCAGGGGAAGGACGACTTGGCTCACTACCAGATCAGCCACCACCTGGGGCCGGTCAGCGCTGCGGCGCTCCTGGAGTTTGCGAGATCTGAGGCCGGGATCAAGATCCTGAATCAGCTGCAAGCGTGGGGCGTGAAGTCCGACAACTACAACCCGGTGCCGGTTGCCGATTCTGGTAAGCCACTGTCCGGGAAGACGGTCGTGATCACCGGTACGCTCAGCGTTCCTAGAGAGCAGATCCAGGCTCTGTGCGAGGAGCACGGCGCCAAGATCGGCAGCAGCGTGTCGAAGAAAACCAGCTACCTTGTGGCCGGTGACAACTGCGGGTCGAAGCTTGAAAAGGCCAGGGCCTTGGGTGTGACGATCCTGAGTGAATCAGATCTGAGGGAGATGCTATGAAATATAAAAAATGGTCGTTGGAAAAGCTACTGGCTGAAAGAGCGGGGATTCAGGATGAACTATTCTACCGGAAATGCCCTGCTAAGAACTTGCCTTGGCGTGTCGAAATAGTTGACGAGGTGATTCCGTATGTAGTGCGAAAGGGAGAGAGCTTCTCTCCTCGCACTTTCGGGGCAAAATACAAAGCAGCCCCGCTATGCTTTGCTATAAGCCGCAGCCGATGGCCGCATATAAATGACGACAAACCTTTTCCAGACTCTGTGCATGCGGCTATCCAACTATGCTACTGGCTAAGCGGGGTAGATAGCAGCGAACTGGCAGAGGCCAGGAAGACTACTGATTACTCGGAGGCATTTGTATGGCATCTGACGCACGCGGTGGAGGATAAGTATGCTACGGATGACTTTGACATTGTCATAGGGGACGTCCGCGTAGGGTGTGACACGATCAACTCCCGACTCACTACGAATGCGGCAGAGGTTCTAGAGCCTTACTTTAGAAGAGGTATACCGCCCAGCGATGCTGCTCTGAAGTTGGATCAGGTAGAAGCCATGACATACAGGGTGGAGAGAGGAAGTGATTACATATGACACAAGAACAAATCAAAGAAGAGATCCATAAGGATTACACGCGAGTGCAGGGGAGGATCATCTTCCCGCACGAGGTTGACGGCTACATCGGAGCAGACTCTGTGGTCGTAAAGGCTGACGGGCTCCACCCGTTCTTGGTCCTGGGCACGCACGTCAGTAGTCTCGAGCGCCCGATGGGTGACGGCTGCTGGGATCCGTGCTGGGACGTCGCGCCGTTCTACCCGAAGGAGTTCCGCGAGCTGGTCAAATCCCAGTTCCCGGATTCCGAAGGGGAGCTTACAAGTCCCTGGGTGTATGGGCACAGTTACAAAGAAGGTGTCGGTCAGACCGAGCGCGCCAAGCTCAGGTTCTCTGACACTTTCCTAGCCGCAGACAGCGTATGATAGCCACCAAATTCTATGAGGTGATCCTCGACAACTGTGATGGTAAGCGCGCTGTCATTCACGTGCACGATGACGGATCGATTAGCCACGTGAGTGGCCAGAAGAACTGGCGGACACTGTTGTGGGCGTTCAACGACCCAGAGGCGCCGCCTTGGGTTTCAGCCATCCTGCGGCCGAAGTTCTCGATCGACGAGTTCTTCCGGCAGCACGCGCTGAACATGCAACGGAAGGTCCCGTTCAAGGACCTTCCGTTCTACGTTTGGCTGACTGAGCAGAAAGATCCGCCGGGGCGTTTTGCCGACGCCCTGTTCGGATACTATGAGGGGCACCCGATCAAGGGTGCGTTTTCGGACGGCGAGCTAGACTCGTATCGGCACATCTACAACCAATTCTGGTATGACCGAAATCGAGTTCAAAGAACAACATGACTAAAAAATCACAGACGGCGGATCCGTCAAAAATGAGCTGGGACAAGCGGGCCGCAAAGCGATTCGTGGACGAAATCGTATTCCGTGCCATGGAGAAGGACTTCGTGGGCAAGCGCAAGGTCCACCACATCCTCACGCTCCCGGCCGCAGATTGGACGTGGGAGCGCGAGTTTGCGCTGACATTCTACAAGACGAAAGCTGTGTTCACGGGAGTCGAGCGCGATGCTGAAGTGCACAAGGGTATGTGTAAGCAGGCAAAACGCCACAACGTCGCGCACGATATTCACGTGTTCAATCCCGTGCTCAAGCCGATCGAGTTGAATCAATTCCTGCTGGCGACGCCCCAGGAGTTCGACATGATCTATCTCGATTGGATGGGGACCTGGTGCGAGGAAAAGTTCAAGCAGCTGCACACGCTGCTCCAGCGCAACCTCGTGAAGCCCGGCGGTCTGATGCGGCTGACACTGTCGCTCAACCGGGGCAAGAAAGACGTGTGGGCTCCGCTGTGCGACACTTCTCCAATCATCACGGGCGTGCAGGACCTGCGCTGCGGCGGCAAGGAGCTGCCGGAGTGGAAGGTGTTCGGTATTCCGGGGCTGATCGTGGAGACAGCGGCCAACTACGGGTATCAGGCCAGGCTATTATCGAACCTGGTCTACAACTCAAGGTCGGGGGCGCTGGCCAGGGCCACGCCCGAAATCAGCATGTTATTCCGCCTATGAACTGCACCCTATGCAACAAACCCATAACCTTGGCGCCCAGCGCCAGGGAACGGGCGGCGCGCTCCGGCGGAAAGCCAGAAGACTACACCCGGCTTTTCACTACGCACCCGGAGTGCGAGCTGGAGAACCGCAACAGACCGTTACCCCGCAAGCCGATCGCGGAGATACACCCGATGTTCCAGAACCTTGAGCTGCTGCGGCTTAGGCAGCGAGCGGCCAAGGCCTGGGGTGTTAATGCAGGAAGCCGCGATGTAGCGGACTTCCTCAACAGTTTGAGCGAAGAACAACTACTCGAATACGTATGATCAAAAAAATACGCGTAACCATGAGCTCCGTGAAGGAGTATAAATTGCTGAGTGAGGAAACACCTTGCTATTCTGCCAACCTGCTGGTTGACAGAAAGAAGATAGGGCTGTTGACCAATGACGGTAAAGGCGGGTGCTGCGATTTCACTCCTGCTGGTAAAACTGACACTGAGCGGAGGGTTAACTGGCAGCTGTTTGACGCGCTGTGCAAGCAGTGGGCAGCACGGAACGACGGCTGGAGCGAGTTCACGCTCGATCTACTGTCGGCACACCAGGATGCCCACGACCAGAAAGGTATCATGTTCCGTATCCCTGGGCAGGCCTACGAAGACGGGCAGTGGGGCATCGTCAAATGCAAGAAGTCGGAGAGGGCGTCGCTGAAGCCAAAGATCGAAACCAAGTATCCCGGGGTCACGTTCTTCGAACCTGTGGACTACCTGGAGTTCGACCCAGTTGAGCAGCCCAAGGAGGTTACTGTATGAGTGACAGGAGAGCGCTAGCCGATCAGTTCGTTGCAAAGTGCGGGGAAGCGGCCGCGCATATCTGTCCGTCGCTCGCCATTCACTGGGATGACTGCGACATGGATGAGCGCAGGTTCTGGATTCATTTCCGGGAACCAGGCTTGCTCAAGGTCGTGAAAGGCAATTCTCCGATGATGCAGCAAGCAAGTCGGGCCATCAGGTTCGGCAAGCGCCTGGCGATGAAGCAGTTGGAGGCGAGCCCCTACGAGTGCTACGTGCGGCTGCATGAGCGCCCTAAGCTGCGGACAACCACGGTTGGTGGGATACTGTATGATGACGGTTACCAGACGGACACATGGATCTACATCCTGAGCTTTTATGGATAAGAAAGCAGAAATCTCATACGACGCGAAGAATCGGTGGCGCCGTGTTCCGCTTTGGAGCACGGTGTTGGCCGCCAACGCCTGCAATCGGGGCGTGGACTACCAGGGGTGTTCGAAGTCAGACATCTACTTGTCATTCGAGCGCCAGACATCCTACGGCAACGGACCTCCGGATATCAGGAAATTCACTACGATAATGGACGGGCTCTACAAGATCCACGTCCGGCGTGAAGCGGAACTCCGCGCCGAGGTCGACAAATTCATATTGGCTCAAAAACATGAGCCTGCAGATCCATGATAACGATCGAAGAAGCATGCGAAGTTCTGAACAAGCAGTTCCCCGGGATCCGCGCCGCCTCCACCGCAGAGTGGGACGGCACGGACAGCGGGATCTGGTTCAGGCAAGAAGGAGCCGAACACCCGGATGGAACTTACTATTTCGATTACTGGTCGGACAGCCGGCAGGTCCATCCGGAGGTGGAAGCGGCACTGGACGAGCTGGGGTTCTTTGCGGAACCTCAAGACGCAGGAACATGGTTTGCGTACAGAAACTAAAAATATGATACAACTGATCAACGATAAAGGGCTACTCTGCATCCCGGCAGACAAGGACGAAGACGATCCGGATTTGATCCTCTACCGGTATTCATCAGGCGACTGCGACACCGTAAACTGGCCGAATCCGAACATCAAGCTCCTGCGGGGCGCGCTGTTTGACGCCCGCGAAATGGGAGTAATTGCCGACATCCCGTCAGTATTGCTGCCGGATGGCACGCAGTTCGACATCGACGAGCCGTATTTCCAGGAAGGCGATCGGGTGGTTTGGACCGACCCGTCTGATACCAGGAAAAAGCAGGAGGGCTTCCTCACCTGGGTGGAATACGTAGGCGACTTCCGGCTGAATATTCAGCTGGATAAAGAGTGGCAGGCCGAGGTCTGTGAATCTGAACTGAGGAAATTATAGCATGCCAAAAAAAGTAAGACTCCGGCTGCATGTGGAGTGCGACCTTTTGTGCACACGAATCACGCCGTCATCGCGGCGGCGTGATCCTGAGCTGGCCGTCAAGCGGTGGGGACCGCATAGACTGACTGCATACCAGCGTGACCTCTGGTTGCGGATAGCCGGCGATAAGCCTCCCCAAACCTGGACCACGGATCCCATCACCGAGGACGAGGTTTTGCACTTGGTGCGGGATAGCCTTCCGGCCCAGGCTGAAATCAATGTGGAAAGGGGCTCGCTGAGCTCCATGTTCGAAATCATCTGCCCTTTCCCGGTGAGGAAGGCAGAGCAACAATCCTGAAAATTATGAGTCTACTGAAACTAGCGGCGTTCGGCGCCGAAGTCCTGGATATCCTGGAGCGCGATGAGGACTGGAACTCGGATACCATAGATCTGATCAGCAACCGAGCGTCACTGCTCGGAATGGTATGCGACGGCGAAGACATGTTCAAAGTCGATCCTGCTTTCAGGCGGGCGTCCCGCCACCTGTATGAGGATCTCACGGAGAGCGTCGACAATCGACAGCCGTTGAGCCTGGCAATAGCAGCTGGAGAAAAGTCTGTGAGCCTGATGCCGCAGACGTTTGTAGGTGAAGAGTCCGGCGTATCTGTTCTAGTAGCTAAGCGCGAATATGAGCTGTAACGCAGAGCGCATGCACCGCCATCACGAAAGACCAACCTATTCCGAAAATGAGTAAATCCACATCGAAGCCCAAACGCCCTGCAAAGAAGAAAGCTGGTGGCGGTTGTCATGGCGCGGCTTGTTCTGCACGTATTTTCAGCGGGGAAGCAAGTCGTGCTTTATGGAATGAAATCAACAGCATCGACGACTCGACCACCCCATCGCAGATCGGGATGTGCCTCTATTCTATTGGGTGCAAACTTCAAGAACTAGAGGCCAATTTTCATCGGCAGAACGCAGAGCACACGCACGGCGCGAACCATAACCAATCATGAATACACCTGATCCCAACCAAACAACCAGCGATTCGCCGTCGTGTGGCGCGGCTTGTTCTCCGTTGTCCTGCACGCCGGAAACCGACGCGTTAATGGAACGCTACCACACATTCAAAGGAGGACCTGCATCAGTCGGAGACATAATAAAACTCGCCCACCGACTAGAGCGTGAACGCGATATGTGGAAGTCTCGATATGCCGATGCCGTGGAACGACTTGAAGGCAAACTCCACTGTGCGGAGGACTGTAAGTGCTCAGGCCGTCAAGAGGTCAAACGTCTGCGGGAAATTTTATTGGAGAACACAAAGCACATCCACCCCGAAACAACACCACAAGACAATGAGTAATATATCACACACACCGGAGCCGTTTAAGAATCAAACAACCAGCGACAAGGGGTTGGATGGTGCAGCTTGTTCGGCAGGCTGGATGCCTTTCGATAGCGCCCCAACACACGGAGGATCATTCTTAGCCGTCTATATGATAGGCGAAAAAATAAAGTCATACCACATAGCTCATTGGTCATTCGATAGGAACAAATTCATCTACCACCCAGGCGCGGTGAAAAAACCAACACACTGGCATCCAATTCCTGTTTTTAAGCCGAACAGCGGAGTTAGTATGAATAAATCCGAGGCGCCTTCTGATAATCAGTGAGTTACACAACCGCGCGCAATTCTGATATACGCATATGTCACAGAAAGAAAAAAGCAGACACACGCAGATCTCTGGAACCCTGACCCGGTCCTTCGGAATCGACGAAGACGGGCAGGACTGGGTGGTGGAGCTGACGGACCAGGGTTACATCGAGGTTCGCCTCGAACCTACGGGTAGGCGGCTGAAGCGGGGGGAGATCCTCCCGCACAGCCGGATCTCGGTCGAGGACCTGTGGGCGCTCCGGGACCAGGAGCTACCGAAGCCCCAGGCGCTGTCCGAAGTCGAACAGGTGTTTGAAAACCTGATCAAGAAACTGCCGGTCGCCGACTTTGGACTGGAAGGACAGCGGGAGCAGGTGCATTACCGGCTCATGATTTGGCTCCGCAACCAACTACAAAATCATGTCAAGTGAACTAGCCAAGCGAGGATACAGTTCGGTATGGCGCCGGGGTAATTGCCGGGTCTGGAAAGACCGCATGGGCGGCCTGCTCTACGAATACGTGGCGGACCAGCACGGGGATGCCTTGTGTCGGTTCTCCCTGTTCTCGGAGGTAGGTCAACCGTATCAGCTGTGCTTCGCAGAGTTTCACCAGAACTTCCAAGTGGAGGGGCTGGTGGACTACGGAAATAGCTGGCCGTTCGTGGCCGACAAGCTTGAGGGCATGAAGAACCCGGGCTGGACTTACAGCCAAGGTCAGAAGGGCAGAACCAAAAAGAGAAAGGATAAAGATGTCTGACACAGAAACCGTAGGTAGTCTCGAGGTCCGCGTCAACGAAGGCCTCCCCAAGCACTCCGTGTGCTGGCTGCACGATGATAAAGTGATCGGGCGCCTGACCTGGGACGAGGGGCAGATGAAGTTTGAGGGCGACGCTGACCAGAGCGCCAAGTCCTTCTTCGAATATCTGCAGCGCTACGCACGCTTCCATGCGCCGTGCCGTAAACCGGGTAGCCTGGACTCTTTAGGGTTGGCCGAGCGCGTAGTGGACGTCCTGGAGCCACATCTCAAGTCCGCCATCGACCATTTTGAAAGCTCGAGGCACACGGAGATCCAGGCAAACCGCCGGCGACGAATCGAGGAGAGGGCGAGCAAGATCCAAGCTGCTGCCCAACTTATTTCGCAAGCGGACGGGCTGGAGATCAGTCCGGAGCTTGCGGCGGTCATCCGCAAACGCCTAGACCAGCTGCCGCAGCAGGTTTTGGAAAGCCAGAACCAGAACCCGGCTTGGTCCAAGTCCCAGCTCTGGGGAATCGAACGGGACATCGTCCCTGAAATCCGCCGCCTGTGCATGCAGATCGCGGCACTCCTACCCGAGCCATGAAATGCAGTTCACAACCCACACTATCGTATCCACGTTACCAGTCACTGACCGTGGCCGAGGTCATGGAGGTCCTGGCCAAGGCCCCGCCAGACGCCGTGATCGGCTTCAAGGACGGCGGCACGCTGCAGGCCAAGGACTGGGCGCCATGGAAGGAGATCGAGATTGTTGAACGGCCGGGGCGCAAGCCACTGGTCAAAACCTGTTGGGAGTGAAGCATATGGGACAAGCAAAACGCAGAGGCAATCGAGAAGAGCGGATCGCTCAATCGATTGAGAGGAAAGCGCAGGAAGAGGCAGAGCGCCAGCGCCGCCACCAGGAATGGTGGGATTCGCTGACGCCCGAGCAGCAAGAGGCATGGCTGAAGAATCGCGAACGCGGCAGGCGAGCTATGCGCTTGTTTGGCGCCATGTCGCTGCTCGGCGATTACACCTACCGAAGATGACAGACCCGCTCATACTCCCAAGCGTAGGCTCGCGCAGCATTGCCGAGCTCCAGGCCGTGCTCACGACCGGGCAGGCTGTGGTCGTGCCCCAGTGCGAGCACCGGCGCCCCGTAGCGATAGCGGCTGCCGGAACCTGTGACCCGGAGCTTATGCGGAAATACGAGACCGGTGGTATGGCCTACAGGACGGCGGAAGACGACACGTCGACCTTCAATTTATGGCTGACCGACCCTACGCCGCGCCCGCATAAGGTGAATCTGAAGAAGCCCGCAGTGCGAGGGATCAACCAGAGCCTGAAGAACGTGCCGCGCAACCGCAAGCAAGCCAGGCGGCAGAAGAACAAGCAGGCGAAAGCCTCACGTAGACGAAACCGATGACCGAAGAAGAACCACCAGAGCATATCCGCCAGCTGCTGGCGGAGCAGAGGGAGCGCACGCTGCAGGAGAAGCAGGCTAAGAACGACCAGGCGCGGGCCATGATGGAAGTCGAACCGCCGGAGCCGCTGAACCCGTGCCCGTGCGGCAGGCCGGCAATTCTACTCAAGGACGGCTTCCGTATCGGCAGCTACATCGTGTATTGCGAAAGCAAATACGACGCCCGCACACCCTGGTGTGAGCACGCGCTGTTTGCGTGGGGGTCGTCGGATAAACTCCAGACGGTCAGGAATTGGAACGAAGGGGAAGTCGACCACGCGAGGGCAACAAACTGATTAAGATCATGGAAAGCACTGAAGAAAGAGAACCCACGGAGTGGGAGAAGCAGGAACTGATCAACGAGCTCGCCGGCAGCTTTCATCCAGCAGTCGGGGGTAAGTATTTGCCGTGGGAACCCTGGCAAATCATCCGAAAGAAATACCGGGAACGCGTTGAAACGCTGGCACGCGAACTAGCTGATGTCAGGGAGCAGAATAGCCAGCTTATGCGGAATCAATGTGTGGCCATGCTTGAGCTTGAAGCAACTTTGCGCAAGACAGAGCAGCAGCGCGACAGGCTGGCAGAAACGCTGCGGGAAATCCCTGCAAAGGTTCTTTACGTTTTTAACGATTCAGACCGCAACACTGTGCGTCAAATAGCGGACTACATTAAAGACGAAGCCCTCGCCGCCGTGGAAGGA
>JACCDP010735291.1_pt1 | contig 20343 bp, 18 predicted proteins | sample 7445841 | NCBI WGS metagenome assembly JACCDP01 (sample SAMN15323441, study PRJNA562643) | freshwater metagenome | isolation source: river surface water | place: USA:Blue River Watershed | collected 2017-08-17
CAATGCCTGCACACTCTTGTGCCCCTCGTCGGTCTCGATACCGCCTTGCGGCACCAAGATGGCCTGGGTGGTGGTGCACATCTGGCCCGAGTACAGGCACAGCGTGAAGGCCAGGTTGTCGAGCATCGCCTTGTAGGCCGCAGTGGAATCGATCAGCACATGGTTGAGGCCGGCCAGCTCGGCGTACACCCGCGCCTGCTTGCAATGCGCCATCAGCCAGCGGCCAAAAGCATTGCCGCCGGTGAAGTCCACCGAGGCCACCGCCGGATGCGTGGCCAGGGCTTGGGTGACCTCGGGCCGATCGGTCACGCACAAACTGACCAGATTCGGATCTTGCCCCTGTGCCGCCAGCAACTGACGCAGCACACGCACCGTGATGGCCGCCGGTAAGACCGCATGCGGATGCGGCTTGACGATCACTGCATTGCCCGTGGCCAGCGCCGCGAACAGGCCCGGGTAGGTGTTCCAGGTCGGGAAGGTTCCGCAACCGATGACCAGCGCCACGCCGCGCCCGACGATCTCGAACTGCTTGCGCATCCGGATGGGCGGGTTCTTGCCTTGCGGCTTCTCCCAGACCGACTCGGCCGGAATCCGACTCTGTTCCTGCCAGGCACAGGCCACAGCCTCTAAGGCACGGTCCTGCGCATGCGGGCCGCCCGCCTGAAAGGCCATCATCCAGCCCTGCCCGGTGGTGGCCATCACCGCATGGGCGATCTCAAAACTGCGGGCATTGAGTTCGGTGATGGCCTGCACGCACAGGCCCACCCGCTCGCGTGCGCCCAGCGCCTGCCAGGCCGGCATGGCCGCCAGGCCCGCATCGATCAGGGCCTGCGGCTGGCACACCGGGTAGGACACATCGAGCTTCACCCCGTAAGGCGAGACCTCGGGTGAGATCCAGCCCTGCTGCCCCGGCTGGCCCAATTCAAACGACCGCCCCAGAAGCGACTCAAAAGCAGCTTTTCCGTCGGCCGGCGCAGACTCACCATAGACCTTGGGGCTGGGCATTTCGGAAAACGGTGACCAGTAGCCCCGCTCCAGGTTGGCCTGGACGGCCCGCTCGATCAGGGCCTGATGACGTTCGAAGCAAGACATGGATACGGGCTTCCTTTATGTGACAAAAAAATCAATGCAAGCCAGATATTTTGAATCACTTAAGAAAACATCGCCAGCCCCAAAACGAATCCCAAAACAAGGGTTTACCCTTGTATGGTGCAGCCGTCCCACAGGCCTCCCATGGGGAGCCGCCGGGCCCGCAGCGCCAGCGCCCATCGGCTGGCCCGACCGCTCCGCTCTTTGCCGCGCGCTCGCCACAGCCGCGTCCGGCCCCTTGGGGGCGCAGCTAGACTGCAAGCCTTGAACCCAAGCCCTTCCCCCATGCAAGCGCGTGAACCGTCGCCGGTGCTGCTGGCGCTGGCCCTTTCACTGGCTGCGGCTGTGTCACTGGGCATCACCCGCTTTGCCTACGGTCTGCTGCTGCCCATCATGCGGGATGACCTGGGGTGGTCCTACACCCTCGCAGGGGCCATGAACACCGCCAATGCGCTGGGCTACCTGGTGGGCGCCCTGAGCGCGCCCGCTCTGATGCGGCGCTGGGGCACGCCGGCCACGGTGCTGGTGGCCGCGCTGGGCGCCAGCGTGTTCATGGCCTTGAGCGGGTTTTTTCGGGCTGCCGAGCCGCTGCTGCTGCAAAGATGGCTGGCGGGCATCACCAGCGCCTGGCTGTTTGTCGGCGGCGGCCTGCTGACTGCGCAACTGGCCGCGCAGCATGCCGGCAAAAGCGGCTGGCTGCTGGGTCTTTACTACGGGGGTACCGGCTGGGGCATCGTGGCCTCGGCCGCCACCGTACCTGCAGTGATGGGCTGGAGCGGCCAGTGGGCTCTGGCCTGGTGGGCCCTGGCCCTGCTGTGCGCGCTGGCCACGGCCGCCATGGCGCCGTCGGTGCTGAGCCTGCGCCTGGCCCAGCCCCAAACCGCAGCCGGGCCAGCCGCACAGCATCGCCTGCCATGGCGGCGCTTCCTGCCCATGCTGGCCGGCTACGGTTGCTTTGGCATCGGCTATATCGGTTACATGACCTTCGTGATTGCGCTGCTGCGCGAGCAGGGTGTGGACCCGCAGAACCGGACCCTGTTTTATGCGGCACTGGGCGTGGCGGTGGTGGCCTCGGCCCGCGTCTGGGCCGGTCTGCTCGACCGCTACCGCGAAGGCCAGGCCCTGGCGCTGCTCAATGGGCTGCTGGGACTGGCCACGCTCATTCCCGCCATCACCGCGCAACTGTGGGCGCTGCTGCTCTCAGGCGTGCTGTTCGGCGGCGTGTTTTTGTCGGTGGTGGCCTCCACCACCGCCTGGGTGCGGCACAACCTCGAACCGGCCCAGTGGCCGCAGGGGATTACGGTGTTCACCGTGGTGTTTGCCATCGGCCAGGTGGTGGGGCCCACCGCCGTGGGCTGGATCGCCGACGGCTCGGGCGGGCTGGTGGCGGGCCTGCTGGCCTCAGCTTGCGTGCTGTGGGCCGGCAGCGCCCTGGCGCTCTGGCAGAGGCCCCTGCGCTGAGGACCCAAGCCCTAAGGCCCGAAGCGGGTGGCGGCGTAGGGTGCCGGGTCCACAAAGCCAGGCTCACCGGAGATCAGCTCGGCCAACAGCCGGCCGGCCACGGGCCCCAAGGTAAAGCCCTGGTGGCCATGCCCAAAGTTGAACCACAGGCCCCGATGCCGCGGCGCTGGCCCCATCACCGGCAGCATGTCGGTCATGCAGGGCCGACTGCCCAACCACGGTGGCACGGCCAGCGGTCGACCCAGTTCCACCAGGGTGCGGGCACAGGCCTCGGCCGGCTCCAACTGCGTGGGCTGCGGTGCGTCGTCACGCAGCGCCAGCTCGGCACCGGTGGTCAGTCGTAAGCCAGAGCGCATGGGCACCAACAGATACCCCTTCTCCGCATCAAACACCGGACCGCGCAAGCCATGCGCGCCGTCATAGTGCTGGTGATAACCGCGCTTGACGAACAGGGGAAAGCGATAGCCCAGCACCCCCAGCAAGTCCTGCGACCAGGGCCCCTGAGCCACCACCACCTGCTCGGCCTGAACCGGACCTTGCGAGGTGCGCAAACTCCAGCCCTGACCCTGCGGCTCAAGGGCCAGGACCTGGGCGCGTAACTGACGGCCGCCCTGCGCCAAAAAATCCGCCGCATAACGCTGCACCAGGGCACCGGGGTCCAGCACCGACCAGGTCGAGGCATGGTGGATGGCACCGGCGAGCGTCAGGCGCAGGGCCGGTTCGCGCTGGGCCAGCTCGTCTGGACCTTCGACCCGGTTGTCGATACCCCAGCTGCGAGCCAGACGCTCGGCATCACGGGCGGCGTGATCAAAACCAGCGGCACTGCGGAAAATTTTGCGATAGCCCCGGGTGTCGATCAGGTCCTGGGCGCCCGCTGCACCCACCATGCGCTCATGCTCAGCGGTGCAAGCGGCAATCAGGGCGCCATAGTGTCTTGCAATGCCCGCGTAGGGGCCAGGCCTGGAGTGCCAGGCATAAGCCAGCACATGCGGCAGCACACGGGGCAGTGCCGATGCACGCCAGACGATATCGAAGCCCTGACCGGTCACCACCTGCCAGATCTTGGCCCAGTCACGCGGGAAGGGATACGGTTCAGCCGCCTCGCGCTGGATCAGGCCGGCATTGCCCAGGGAGGTCTCCTGCCCGGGCTCACCGCGATCGATCAGCAGCACCTCATGACCGCGGCGACGCAAATGCCAGGCGGTGGACGTGCCGACCATGCCGGCGCCTATGACAACACAACTCGAACCCATGGGGTCTACCTGCCTGATGAGTCTGGAGGACTGCGCTTGAGCGTCCGTCTGGACCGCAAGATCGCGCGCCGGGATCGGTTTTTATCACGGCCGGCTAAACCTCAGGCCGCCGAAGACCGCGCCAGGCGATCAGTTGTAGAGCCAGCGCATCAGCCCCAGACTGATCCAGGGCATCAAAAGCAGCAGCACGAGGCGAACGCCGTCCCACACCAGGAAGGGCCACACGCCCCGGTAGGTTTCACTCATGGGCACATCGCGCGCGAGGTTGTTGACCACATAGACGTTCAGGCCCACCGGCGGCGCCAGCATGCCAATGCTGACGGTGGTCAACACCAAAATACCAAACCAGATCGCTTTTTCCTGACCCATCAGCCCCCAGAGGTCCAGCGCCATGACGGCCGGGAAGATCACCGGCAGCGTGAGCATAAGCATCGACAGCTCGTCCATCACGCAGCCGAGCAAAACGTAGAGCAGCAGCACCGCCAGCACGATGGTCAAGTCGGGCACCGCCAACGACGACATCCAGACCGCCACACCCTTGGGCATTTCAGTGAGCGCCAGCAAGGCGTTCATCATGTCGGCGCCCAGGAAAATCATGAACACCATGGCCGAGGTTTCAGCCGTGCCCAGTAGCGCGTCCCTGAAATTGCCGCGCTTGATCTCTCCGCGAAGCAGCCCCAAGGCCAGAGTCAGCACGGCGCCCACACCAGCGCCTTCGGTGGGCGAAAACAAGCCCCCGTAAATGCCGCCGAACACCACGCTGAAGACCAGCACAATCGGCCACACGCCGCGCAAGGCGGCCAGCTTTTCGGCCGCGGACACAGGCGCCAGCGGCGGGGCCAGATCGGGGCGCCGCCGCACGATCAGGGCAATCACCACCAGATAACCGAGCATGGCCAGCAGGCCGGGCACCATGGCAGCGGCAAAGAGCTTGGCAATGTTTTGCTCGGTGAGAATGGCAAAGACCACCAGCGGTACCGACGGCGGAATCAAAATACCCAGCGTGCCGCCGGTGGCCAGGGTGGCTGTGGTCAGCCGGCCGCTGTAACCGTGCTGCCGCATTTGCGGGTACGACACCTGGGTGATGGTGGCGCAGGTGGCCACCGAAGAGCCGCAGACCGCACCAAACGCACCGGCCGACAACACCGAGGCCATGGCCAGGCCACCGCGCACCTGCCCCACCAGGGCCGCAGCAGCGCGAAACAGGTCGCGGCTGAGGCCGCCACTGGACGCAAATTGCCCCATCAGCAAAAACAAGGGGATCACGCTGAGGTCGTAGACCGTCAGCCGAGCCACCGCACTGCCCTTGAGGAAGTTGAGGGTGTTGGGCAGATCGGTGAGCATCCAGTAGCCCACCACGCCCGGAAGAAACATGGCCGCCGCCACCGGCATGCGCAGGGCCATCAGGACCATCATGGCCGCAAACAGGCCCAAGCCAAGTGCGGTGGGTGTCATCATGACGGCGTGCTGGAATCGCCTTGTCCCAGGGCCTGCATCAGCGCAATCAGGCAAGCCAGGGCCAGGCCCGGCGCCAGGCAGGCGTAGGCCCACCACATCGGCAGGGCGATGATCATCGTGGTCTCGCCGGCCTGCTGCACCGACACCGCACCGACCAAAGTGCGCCAGGCCAACAGGGCATAGATCAGGGCCAGCGTCAGCTGGCCCAGCGTATCAAGACCGCGCACCGAGGAAGCCCGCATCGACTGCGTGAAGAAGTCCACCACGATATTCGCGCGCCGAATCTGGCAATACGGGATGCACAGCGAAATGGCCAAGGCCATGGCCATTTGCGTGATCTCCACATCACCCGGGATGGGCTGGCTCCATAGCGCCCGCGAGACCACGCTGACGGTGGTGAGCAGGCCGGTGGCCAAGGCCACCAAGGCGCCCAGGCCCGCACACCCTTTGCCCAGCCCCACCAGCCATCGAAACATCAGGGCCATGTGCAAGCCGGGGTCGGCGCCTTACTTGCTGTACTTGACGATCAGGTCGCGGGCGTCCTGCACCATCTGCTTGCCCGGCAGGCCCTTCTTGTCCATCTCGGCAATCCAATCGGCATACAGCGGGGCCGACACCTTGATCCAGCGGTCTGTCTCGGCCGCATTGACCTTGACAAACTGATTGCCCCGATCGGCAGCCGCCTTGCGGCCGACGGCCGTGGCCTCGTCCCAATAGCGTCCGATGGTGCGCGAAAGCGCTGCCCCGCTGTTCTTGTCGATCACCCGCTTCAAGTCAGCCGGCAGGCTGTCGTACTTGGCCTGGTTCATCGCAAAAACGAAAGAGGCCGTGAACATCGACGGACGGCTCGACTCGATCTCGGTGTGGTACTTGCTGACTTCGTGCAGCTTGAAGGCCGGGATGATCTCCCAGGCGGTCAGGAAACCATCGATGGTGCCCTTGGTCATGGCATCGGCCACCGGAGGAATGGGCATGCCCACTGGCGTGGCACCCAGGGCGGCCAACAACTTCGACGACTGGCGCGAAGCGGCCCGAATCTTCAGGCCCTTGAAATCCTCGAGCTTGCCGATGGCCTTGCCCGAGGTGCTCACAAAGCCCTCGTCATGCACCCAAGTGGCCAGGATCTTGGTGCCCGGAAATTCCTTCAGCGCGTACTTGTTGAGGTAGTCCCAGGCTGCCGCCGAAGCCGACTCGGCCGCATTGGTCATGAAGGGCAGTTCAAAGGCCTCCATGATGGGAAAGCGCCCCGGCGTGTAGCCGGGCAGGGTCAGCACGAGATCGTCCACCCCGTCCTTGACCCGGTCCACCAATTGCGCCGGGGTGCCGCCACCGGTCATGGCGGGCAGGATCTGGCAGCGCATGCGGTTGTTGGAGTCCTTGGCAATCGCCTCGCACCAGGGCTCGACCACCCGCTTGTGCCCCATGGCCACGGTGGGCCAGATATGGTGCACCTTGAGCACCACCTCTTGGGCATGCGATGTCGCCAGGACCATCAGGCCGGCAGCACTTGCAATCAGATGTCGGGACCAACGAAATGTCTTTGCCATGTTCAAAATCCTCAAGAGGGGTTGGGACAGCAGCCTATGTTAAGCGCTCAAGCGCAGCGCCGCATCGGCAAGCACCCGCCGTGCAAACCCTGATCCTGGCAATTGCGTCAGGGTTTTCCATAGGAGGCCGTCATTGCCCTGCGCCCGACCTCGAAAAAGTTAGCAAAAACGGCCTGAACATAACGCTGCAAGCCCAGGGCGCCATGGCCTCGTGGGCCCTGTCGACTCAAACCTTGGCGCCCGCATGCGAGTCGAATGGGCCGGCGTTGAACTCAGACCGCTTGATCCGGTTACGTGCGTTGACGCGGGAAGCAAGCAGCGAGCCAGGTTGAGTGGGCCCAAGCCGGCGCCGTGCAGGTCCTGGCCCCCCGCCTCACGTTGCCATGTCGGGCGCTCCGTACAGGACTAACAGTGCAATCCCAGCCAGTGTGAAGACGATACCGAGTACGGTGAACCGGTTCAAGCGCTCATGATTGCGCAAGAAAAAATAGCTGACGGGCATGATCACCAGCGGCGTACACATGGCGATCAGAGCAGCCATGCTGGTGGGAATGTATTTCATGGACGCAATCACCAGGGCCTGAGCCACAAACTGAAGGCAACCCACCCCGAAGTACACGCGGGCAGCCTTCGGGTGGGCCCGTGCCTGGCGGACATACTCGGGCAAGCGCCTGTGACCAGAAATCCCAAGCACCAGCAAGCCTGAGGCCACACCAATCAACGTGCCCATGAGAGGTTCGTTCCACTCACGCACCCCAGAGGCACGAAACACATGACTGAGCGAGTAAGCCACCGCTGAACCCATGCCCAGCAGCAAAGTCGCAACGATGAAGCCCCGGTTACGCCCAATCGGCATCGCTGTGGATGGCGACTCGCTCCTGCTCTGTGATCGGTCGATCCCCAAACCCGTGATCAATAGACCGACAATGCCGATAGCGATACCGACGATGCCAACGGCACCCACGACTTCACCCAGGAAGATCCAGCCGAACACGGCCGTGATCAAGGGGCTGACACTTTGCAGGCTCGCTGACCCGCTCGGACCGATCAACTCGATCGACTTGAACACAAGCCACCGCCCCAGGTACGTCGAGCAGATGCCCGCCAGGGCGAACGACACGACGGGCCAGAACGTCGGCGCGGTCGTCCCGTAGCCGCTGACCCACAGCGCCAGCACCATGATGATTCCAATCGGCAACCCTGCGGCTGCCGCCAGGAATGACCCGGGGCCACTGCCCAACTCCTTGGACGCTGTTGCAATCGTCAGCATGCAGGCGCTGTAAACGCCCATGGCAACCAAGGCCAGTGCCGTGCCCCACAGCAAGTCCGGGGATAAATGGGGAAGCAGGTTCACAAGCTTGCTGTCCGGCACCGCCGCATTCAGCGAAGCATCGCCCCACCATCAACAACAAAGCACTGACCTGTGATCCAGTTGGACTTGTCGGACACCAGATAAGACACCAGGCCGCAGACATCCTCAGGCTCACCCACACGCTTGAGTGGCATTTCTGCGGCGCGAGCCTGCAGCAACTTGGCATAGTCTTGACTTGACATTCCAGCGGCCAGATAGATATCGCTTCGCACCAAGCCTGGGGCGATACAGTTGACCCTGACGCCATGCTCGGCCGCCTCGATAGCCAGCGAGCGGCTAAAGGCTTCTATCGCGCCCTTGGTCGCCGAGTAAGCGCTTGAACCCGCGCGGGGGCGCTGCGCCAAGGTGCTGCTGAAGGTCAGCAGGCTGCCCTTCTTGCTGGCGTACAGCAGCGGCAGGAAACTCTGCGCCACGTAGAAGGTGCCCAATACATTGATGCGGACCATCCCTTCGACCTGCGAAAGGTCGGCGTCGACAAAACTGCCGCGCTGAAGGGCGATACCGGCGCAGTGAACCAGGGCGTCGAGACGACCGAATCGCTCAGTCACAGCCCGTCTCATATGCTCCACGCTGGCTGCGTCGGCAACGTCACATTGCACAGCCGTCACGCCGCGCGCCTCCATGGCGTCGAGTTTGTCCTGGCGTCGACCGCACACAACCACATCGAAACCGTCGCGTTGCAGACCGAAGGCGATCTCTTCGCCCAAGCCGGCGCTGCCCCCGGTCACCAGAGCCACCTTTTTCTGATTCAATGTTTTATCCTGGCGAGATGGGTTGACTTACTGGCCGATCGGTTGACCGGTCGCCAAAAGAGCTGCTGTGCGAACGGCCGACACCATGCTGACATGCTGGGCAATGCCTCGGCCCGCAATATCGTAGGCGGTGCCATGCGGCACATTGAGCATCACGAAGGGAAGGCCTATGTACACGGTGCAGGCGCCTTCAAAGCCCACAGTCTTGATGGGAATCTGCCCTTGATCATGGAACATGGTGACCACCACATCCCACTGGCCCTGCATACATTGGCGGAACACGGCATCGGGCACCAGAGGCCCCTGCACATCGATTCCCTGAGCACGCGCCTTCCGCACGGCCGGTCCCACGCGCTCGTGATCCTGCTCAAACATGGCATGTGGGTTGATCCCGGCAACAGCAATCCTCGGGCTCGCGAAACCCCAGGACCGCAGCGCCGCGTAGGCCATCTCAATCACCTGAAGAATGCGCTCAGGCGTGGCCATGGCAATTGCATCGACCAGGGGCACATGCTCCGTAAGCGGCACAACGCGCAACTTGCCGCTCATGCGCAGCATGAAGGTGCCGCTGGGCTGTAACTCGTCGATATCCTTGACCTTGCCGGTGGCCTTGAGCGATGCAGTCTCTACCGGCCCCATCACGAGTCCCTGCAAGCGACCGGCACGCCCAAGCTCTTCTGCTCGCGCCATCCACTGCAGCACCGCATGCCCTGAGTCCACCGAAGCCTGGCCGAACTGGCAGCGCTCAAGCTCGAAACCACCGGGATCGATCACGCCCACCGTGCCGGCCGGCAGGTGCTGTGAAGGATCGCTGACCCCCTCAAAACGCAGGTCCAGGCCACAGATGTCAGCGGCGCGGCGCACAACACGCAGATCGCCAATGAGGACCGTCCGGCAAAGGCCCATCAGTTCGGGCGCAGCAGCGGCCCGAACGCAGACCTCGGGGCCGACCCCAGCCGGATCGCCAATCATCATGCCGATGACAGGCGGCGCACTCACTGCAGTCTCCTTCGCGCTGAAAGACGCGTCCTGAAAACAGCCTGGCGGCTCATGATTGGCGCCCCTTGACCTGCGCGCTCACGAGGCGAAAAAATTCTGGACCAGCATCAGGAACTGATCCTTGCGCTCGATCTGTGTCCAGTGACCACACTCACCAAACACATGCAGATCTGAGTGCTTGAGGAGCGAATGGAGTTTCAGGCTGTTCGATAGCGGCACAATTTGGTCGTCTCGGCCGTGCACCACAAGAGCGCGCTGCGTGATTTTGCGAATATCGTCGTCCGGTGTGGCCAACGCCTTGGGATGACGCTGGCGCGGCGCAGCAAAGAGCTGCGAGTAGGTCTCGTGAAAGCCGGGTCGGATACTGGCCTCGTAACGGGATTTGACCAAATCGTCCGTGGCGATGCGGGTGTCGTAAGCGAAGGTCATGACCAGCTTGCGCATGTTTTCTACAGAGGGCTCATAGCCCCAGACGGCGTCTAGCCCGGGGGTCACCTCAAAGTCGACACCGGCCGAACCCATCAATACAAAGCGGTCCACCCGCTCCGGATGACGCGCGGTCAGCGCCAGCGTTAGCGCTCCGCCGAATGAATTACCGACGAATCGGGCCTTCTTCACGCCCACCGCGTCCATCCACTCGATCAAGTGCCGAACCCAGAAGTCGAGGTTGTACACGGTACCCGACTTGCGCTCCGTGTAGCCAAAGCCGGCAATATCGGGTGCCAGCACACGGTAGGTCTGAGCCAGAACCGGAATGGACAAGCGCCAGTTGGCGTAAGCCGTCACCCCAGGACCAGAGCCGTGGATCAGGATGACCGGCTCACCTTCCCCGGCCTCCAGGTAGTTGGTCTTCAGGCCAGCAGCCAGGACGGAGCGGCCAATTTCAGGATCGGTATGGGACATAGGGTTCTCGTTAGGCGTTCAGATGATGAAGGTCAGGTTTGGCATCGGAATGTCGTGATTGGCCAGGAAGACGTGCTTCTGGCGCATTCGAAGTTCGCCATCCCTGCGTTCAAGCCAGTGGGTTTGGCGGCCAGCAAACGTCACCTGACGACCCGCGCGTACCTCGGTCAGGTTAAAGCGGGAGGTCACACAGCCGCCGCTCTGCACGTCCCATTGCTCCAGCACGACATTACCGATGACCCTGCTCAGTTTCGATTTAGGGTTTTGAGCGTGGGCAAACTTGGTACCCAGGCGAAAGAGGCGCTCGTCAAGCTCAGGACGGTTGTCGTTGATCAGGGCGATCTTGCGACCGACTGCGTGCTCGTCGCTGTTGCATGGCACCCAGTACAGGAGCTCCTCGGTCCACAGCGCGAACCACTCCTGATACTTGTGTTCGTCCGCAAGCTGCGCCTCGCGGAACAAGAAAAGTTCAACTTCGCGCAGAGCCGCCCATTGAGCCAGAGCAGTTTGATGGTCCAAGTTTGCGTCTCCAGCCATCAGACCTCCCTCGTCATCAGCTTGAGCCAGTACTTCATCTGGCCGCGCTGCGGCACTTCGTCGGTGATGCGACCCACCACGCTGCCATCGGTGTCGACGAATTCACGGTGCATGCCCCTGGAAATTTCAATCCAGGGGTTGACCTCGGCCATCATGCCGCGCTGTACGCGCTCGAAAATTTCAGCATCGTCAGGCGAACCCGAGCCAGCCGGGCCATAAAACGACTCGTGCTGACGAATCCGCATGGTGTTGATCTCGTCGCTAACGCCGCCGAGCCGAACCATCGACATCGTCACTTGCGTCAAGCTCGGCGAGATCGGCGTGATGATTCGCACTTGGTTGCCAATCAACTGCAGGTTCGGGAAGACCCCCAAATGCGGATCGCCAGCCAGACTGATCAGCAACTCGGCGCGCTGCTGCCCGTAAGCCTTGTGCATGTCCTCGATGTACCGCGACCCACCCGGCACCTTGGAGAGCATCTGCGCATGCTTCGTGTAGCTTTTGAGGCGCTGCGCCCGAAAATCCAACATGGAATGACCGTTGCCATAGTCTCGCGTACGCGTCAGCGCCTCATCGGTAAACGGATCTTCACGGTGCATCGAACCGATGCCGGAATCGGAGTTACGCGCCCAACCGGCCACCACTGAAGCGTGAACAAAGTTCGGGTGGTAGCCGTCCATTCCGACCAGCTTCCAATTGCCCAAGTACTCGGTCTTGTTGGCCCCCGCGTCAAGGTAAATCTCGCCTGTCGGCGAGGCATCGACCAGCATGTCGAACTGCGCAGCTGCACCGCCCAGGAACTCGGCCAGAGATTCACCCTCAGGCGCGAGGCTGGCAAATACGAATCCACGATGGGTCGCAACACGGGGCACGGCAGATAAGCCCATGTTTTCCTTGTTGAAGTCAGGGCCGTACCCGCCTGGTTCAGTCACTCCCGCCAGGTCGCCAGTCAACTCGTACGTCCAGCCGTGGTACCAGCAGCGAAACATGCGGGTGTTGCCCGATTCCGTCTCAACCACCTGCGCACCACGATGGCGACAGCGATTGACCAGCACCCGCACCTGTTTGTCCTTGCCCCGGACCATGATCACTGGGACGCGACCGATGGGTCGGGCCTGGAAATCGCCGGCCTCACGCACCTCGCTCTCGTGGCCGACATAGACCCAAGACCGATGAAAGATTCGGTCGATTTCAAGTTCGAAGATCGCTGGGTCGGTGTAGGCCCGGGAATGAACCCGCCCGTCCTGGACAAGTGACCGGAGGTAATCACAACTGGGGACACCAGCGCTCATTGGAGCGGCAAGCTGTTGCATTTCGATCCTTCAGACCGTGATGATTGAGGGGAACAGCCCCTCTATTCTGGCTTGAGGCCGGCGTTTCGCACCACGGCCTCATACCGCACGATATCGCGCTGGATGGTCTCGGCCAAGGCAGCAGGACCGGGCTGCTGGGGCGGCTCCACACCCGCGGTGTTGAGTCTGGCGATGATGTCGGGCATTGACAGCACCCTCGCCACTGCCGAGGCCAGCCGATCGATCACCGGTCTGGGGGTTGCCGAGGGCACGAACAGCGCGTTCTCACCAGGAAAGTGGAAGTCCTTCAGTCCCGCATCGCCCATCGGCGGATACTGCGGCAAGGTGGCCATACGCTCGCGTGTGTTTCCAGCAATGATCTTGATTCGGCCCTCTTTGGCGAAGCCGGCAATCGAATTGTGTGCCGCCACCGCCATGTGGACCTGGCCACCCACGAGAGCAGGTACCGACTGACCCGTACCTCTGTAGGGCACATGCAAAATATTCAAGCCCAGCTCATGCTTGAAGGCCTCCATGGTCAGGTGGTGCAAGCTGCCAATGCCTGACGAACCGTAGGTGTAGACGCCCGGTCTGGCCTTGATCGCGGCGACCAACTCACGCAAGTTAGAGGCCGGAAACGATTCGTGCACCGCAAGGAACAGAGCCGAAGTTGAGGCAATGGACACCGGCGCCAGGTCTCTTTGGAAATCATGCGGCAGTTTGAGCCGCGTTGCGCGGTTAATCGCCCAATGCCCTGCATCGGCCGACAACAAGGTGTGGCCGTCGCTGGCGCCATTGCGCACACTCTCGATGGCGGCTATACCACTGGAGCCTGGCAGGTTCTCCACCACCACAGGCTGACCCAAAACTGCTCCGAGTTGGGACGACAAAATTCTGGTGACCGCATCAGGCGAGCCCCCTGCAGCGTAAGGGACCACGATCCGGATCTGCTTGGTCGGAAAGTTCTGCGCCCTTGCGGGCACCCCGACATAAGCAGCTGCAGCTACGGCCAAGCGATTCAAAGCCTCACGACGTTTCATGTTGTGTCTCCAGGATGAGAAGCTACGGTCAACGAAAATACTTCGGTTTTCGAAATATTATCGTGCTGCTGCTGGCTGCCAATAGCGGGTTTTCCTTAGGATGATGAAGAAGGCGGCAAGCCGATTGCCCCGGCCATCCTCTTTGCGCCATAATTAAAATAATTCATTCATTGAATTTGTCTGTGACCAAGCCCACCCCAACTACGAAAATCAGGGCCGTCGGGACGGCTGTCCCCGAGGCCGTGCCCTTGCCGCACCTCAGAGACCAAGTCGCAGTGGCCGCCGCTTTGCACAAGGCACTTGACGGCACAGCTCTATGGGTGCTGTTAGGGCTGTACCGCGCCTTTGCGGTCCTCGATCGCGACCAGGCCGAAGAAGTGGCCGAAATGGACCTGACGCCCTTGCAGTTCAACATTCTTACCGTGCTGCAGCGTACGGGTCAGCCCACCACCATGGGGGCCTTGGCAGGTATGTTGGTGGTCAAGCCCACCAACCTGTCAGGCAACATCAACAGTTTGATTGAACGCGACCTCATCAAGCGCAAGGACAACACACAGGACCAACGCTACCGGCTGGCCGTCCTGACACCCAAGGGCAAGGACTTCCTGGCGAAACACCTGCCCGGCCACTGGCGGCGACTGGAACGACTGATGGACGGACTTTCGCCCAAGAAGCGAATTCAGCTGGTCGATCTGCTCAAGGAACTGGTCGACTCCATTGAAGGCGAGCGGGAGCGCGAGCTCGCCGCCAACACAAGAGAAAAAAAGTCACGCGCAGCCTGACTTTGGCTCCACCGCAACACCCACCAGCAAGGCTTGGAGGAACCCATGGCAGAAATCCTCGGACTGGGCATGTCCCACTACCCCCCTCTCTCCTCGCCCGATCCGGCAATGGCGACCATCCTTCGCATGACGCTGGCCGACCCTGGCATACCGTCCGACGTCAAGTCCCCCGAAAACTGGCCCCCGGCCGCACAAGCCGAGTGGAGCAACGATCAGGGCTTGGCCGCTGCGGCCCTTCATCGTGCCGCTCTGGTTGAGCAGTTTCGCAAGGTGCGAAAGGCCATCGACGATTTCAACCCCGATGTGGTCTTGATCTGGGGTGATGACCAGTACGAGAATTTCAAGGAAGATGTGATCCCGGCGTTTACCGTCTGCGCCTACGACGACATGGACCTCTACCCATGGCGGCACGCCATGGGCTCTTCGATGATGAGCGGCAAGCCCAATGCCTGGGGAGAAGGCCCGGACAAGCACTATCGCCTGCGCGGCCGCCGCGATATTGCCAAACACCTGGTCAGCGGACTGATAGAGGCGGAGTTCGACATTGCGTATGCCTACAAGCCGCTGCATCATGAGAGCCTTGCGCATGCCTTCACCAACGCCATCCTGTATTTGGACTACGACCGCGTCGGCTGGGACTACCCGACCATCGCCGTGCCGATCAACTGCTATGGCCGAAAAGTTATTTCAGCGCGCGGCTTCATGACGGATTTCGGCAAGCCGCTTGATTTGGACCCCCCCGGTCCGTCGCCCAAGCGATGCATGGACATGGGTGCCGCCACCGCCCGCATCCTGCGCGACTCGCCATGGCGTGTGGCCGTGGTGGCTTCGTCCAGCTGGTCGCACGCGTTCTTGTGTGACCGGACGTGGCGCTTGCGCCCTGATACGCCGGCCGACCGCAACCTGTACCGCGCCCTGCAGGAGAGCGACTACGCCAGCTGGCGCAGCTCCCGAACCGAGGACTTCGAAGCCGCAGGCCAACAAGAGCTTTTGAACTGGTGTCCGATGCTAGGCGCCATGGAAGCATTGGGGGCCAGGCTTAACTGGACCACCTTCATAGAGACCCACATCTTCAACTCGAACAAGGTCTTTGCGGCCTACCACACCGCATGAGCGAACCCGTGAGCAAGGCGATCGCACCGTCGCCGACATCCATCCGGCGCGAGGAGATGAAGTCGTGAGCGCCGCGCTGCCGGGTCAGGGCTGCGACTGCGGTCTGATCGATGCGCACACCCACTGGGTGCCGCACCAATTTCCTGCCTACGTGGGCCAGCGCAAAGGCGTACCCTGGCCTTCCATGTCGCCGGGTGTCGCCGCCTGCGATCGCGACGTGATGATCGACGGGCGCGTTTATCGCACCGTGCCCGATTCAAGCTGGGACGGTAGCCGGCGGCTGCAGGAGATGGCGCCCACCGGCGTTACGCACCAGGTGATCTCGCCCATGCCTGAGTTGCTTTCGTACTGGCTGGCCGCTGACGATGCCTTATCGCTCACCTCTTTCATGAACGAAGAGCTTGCGGCACTGGTCAACGCCGACCGGACACACTTCACCGGCTTAGGCGCCGTACCGCTGCAGGATGTGGACTTGGCCATTGGCCAGCTGGAGCGCTGCATGGATCTGGGACTGGCCGGTGTAGAGCTGGGAAGCAACATCAATGGGAAGCCACTGGGCCACCCCGACCACGAACGGTTCTTCGCCGCCGCGCAGTCGCTTGGCGCCGCCATCTTTGTCCATGCCTTGCGACCTGCAGGCCTGGATCGGCTTGTCGGCCCGCCCCTGCTCGAGCAGGTGCTCGCCTTTCCCGGCGAAGTCGGTCTGGCCGCCGCCTCTTTGCTCACGTCAGGGACGCTGGAGCGACTGCCAAAGCTGCGCATTGCCTTTAGCCATGGTGGCGGCTCGCTGGCGATGCTGCTGCCGCGACTGCAGCACGGCTGGCAGCAATTGCCGCCCGTACGAAAGCTGATGCAGCGATCGCCCAAGGAGTTGGTCCAGCAACTGTTCGTGGATGACCTGGTGTATGACGCCGACACGATCCGCATCCTGTTGCAGATCTTCGGCACCACGCAGGTGATGGCTGGCACCGACTTTCCCTTCACCATCATGGACCATGCGCCGAGCGGCCGCATCGACCAACTTGAGCTGGATCCCGCCACTCGAGAGCAGCTGCGTCAGGGTAATGCGCTTCGCTGGCTCGGGCTGGGCGGTTCCTGATTGCACTTTAAAACCTGAGGAGATTCTTGATGCCCCATCCACCCGAAGCCATCGAGCAGGCGGCGCAAGCGCTGGCGTTCGCCCGAGCTCACCGCAGACCCATTGCCCCGGTCTCCCAGAGCCACGGCATCGCCGGTCTAGAGGCGGCTTATGCGGTCGCCGAGATCAACACGCGAAGTCGGGTGGAGTCAGGCCGACGCATCGTCGGCCTTAAAGTGGGCCTGACATCCAAGGCAGTGCAGCAGCAACTGGGCGTGGACCAACCTGACTTCGGCGTTCTGTTCGATGACATGGAGTTCCTCAATGGTCAGGACGTACCGACCGACCGACTGATGCAGCCCAAAGTAGAGGCTGAAGTCGCCTTCATCGTCGGTCGTGATGTGACGGGCAACCCGCCCAGCTACGGCGAGTTTTTGGCATGCCTGAGCTACGCTGTGCCAGCGATCGAGATCGTCGATAGCGCCATCGCAGACTGGAAAATCAGCTTGGTCGACACGGTGGCCGACAACGCCTCTTCGGGACTTTATGTCCTCGGCGATCAGCCGATGGCATTGGGGGCCCTCTCCCTGGGGGCGATCGGCATGCAGATGGAAAAAAACGGCCTGCCCGCCTCGACGGGTAGCGGCTCGGCCTGTCTGGGCCATCCGCTCAGAGCGGCATTCTGGCTGGCGCGCACCATGGCAGCCCGGGGCCAGGGCCTGCGCCAGGGGCAAGTCATCCTGTCGGGAGCGCTGGGCCCGATGGTCCCCGTGGCCGCCGGTGATCTGGTGCAGGCTTCGCTCGGCGCTTTGGGCAGCGTGTCATGCCGCTTCACCTGATGCAACCCATGGCGCGCAAGGTCAGGTTCGCTGTCGGGGGCGCCACAGGCCGAGGCTGCGAAGTCAAGTAGATCAACATGCAAACCGCTATGTCCGCCCCCCCGCCGACCGCCTGGCACGATGACTTGCAACTAGGCTACCGGCCGATCGACCACATCCATGAAGAATTTGTGACCCGGGTCGACGTGCTACTGGCTGCCCCGGACGCCGAGGTGGCTTGTGCACTGGAGGCCGTTTATGCACATTCGCGGGAACATTTCGCCACCGAGGAACGGTGGATGCAGGAGACAGACTTCCCCGCCCGAACTTGCCACGCCGACGAGCATGCCGCGGTGCTGCAAAGTATGCAAGAAGTCATGCAGCGTGTGGCTGTCGGCGACTTCGAAGCGGGCCGGCATCTGGCCCGCGCGCTGGCTGACTGGTTTCCGGGCCATACCAACTACCTCGATTCAGCGCTGGCACACTGGCTGTGCAAGAAGCAACTCGGTGGCAAGCCCCTGGTTTTTCGTCGATCCATTGCAAGTTGATTCCTCAGGACGCGCTGTGCGCTCTTGATGCACAGCATGAGACTGCGGCTCAAGACCTGCAAACAGGGACGGGGGTGGCCTGAGACCGGCATCACCGGCCAAGATCAGGCACCTTGGTGGGTCACAACAGCTCGATCAAACGCTCTATATCGACCGGTTTGACCAGATAGTGGTCAAAGCCGGCAGCCAGCGCCAGCTGCTGCTCGTGCGGCTGCGCATAACCGCTCAGGGCCACAAGGCGAGCCTGGCAGGTTTGCGGGTCCTGGCGCAATCGGCTCGCCAGCTGCCGCCCGTCCATGCCTGGCAGGCCAATGTCCAAAATGAAGGTATCCGGACACACCCGCTGGGCCACCTGCAGCGCCGACTGCGCATCGTGGGCAACCTCGCACCTGTGTCCAAGGGCGCCCAGGAGCATCGCCAAGGTCTTGGCGGCGTCCACGTTGTCATCGACCACCAGGATCCGGCGCGCCTGCTTATCCAAAGTCGTGGCCGCCACGCTTGTCTGCACAGACTCGACAGGATCGGGGCTTGCATCCAGCGGCAGTCGAACCGTGAAGGTGCTGCCCAAACCCAGCCCCGGGCTGGCCGCCCACACCTGCCCGCCATGCAGTTGAACCAGTCGCTTCACCAGGGCCAGACCGATGCCCAGACCGCCTTGCTGCCGATCAACACTGCGGTCGGCCTGGGTGAACAAGTCGAAGGCAGTGGCCAGGGTCTCCTGGCTCATGCCAATGCCCTCGTCAGTCACCTCGACCTCCACCCAGTCACCCTGCAATCGGGTGCTGACCCCCACCCAGCCACCGGCGGGCGTGTACTTGGCCGCGTTGGTCAGCAGATTGCTCAAAATCTGAACGATGCGCTTGACATCGCCGCGGACCATCAAGGTTTGGGAGCTAAGCTCTAGGCGAACCGCGTGGTGCATGGCGTTGAACAAGGGGTGACTTTGCTCCAGTGCCTGCTTCAAGAGATCGCCCAGATCCACGCGGGCCCGTTCAATTTCAATATGCCCCCGATTGACCCGGGAGACGTCCAGCAAATCGTCGATCAGACCGGACAGATGCCGGGCCTGCCGCGCAATGATCGCACTGCACTTGCGCATCTCGTCAAGATCGGCCGCCGGCTGCGCCATCCATTGGGCCGCCGCCACAATAGGAGCCAGGGGGTTGCGCAGCTCATGGGCCAGCATGGCCAAAAAATCGTCCTTGCGCGCATTGGCCAGTTTGAGCGAACGCTCCGCCATGACCCGGTCTGTGATATTGGTCGACACCACCACCGCGCCTTCGATGACCGACTCAGGCCCCAAAATCGGCGCGGCCGAAGCCAGAAAGATACCGTGCGAGCGGTCTCCTTCCGGGCTGTCGATCTGAATCACCTGGCGCGAAACTTGGCCCTGCAGGGCACGCGACAAGGGCCAATCAGAAGCCTCCAGCGGCTGCCCCTCGCGTTCGCTGCCATCGGCCCAGAAAGAGCGGGCAGTCACCGGGCCGAATTCAGGCGAATTCCCCCTGAGCCCGCGTGCGGCCGAATTCATCAGAACGATCCGGTAGTCTGGATCAGCCACCACCACGGCCGCTGGCGTGGCCTCAATGACCGCAGCGAGCCGTCGATTGGCCGACTCGGCCCGCTGCGCGGCCTCGAGCGCACGACTTTCGCTTTCCTTGAGGCTCTTGATGGCAAGGATCCGGGCGGTGATGTCCTTGAGCAGCACAGCCAATTGCCGGCTGCCAGCCCCACCCAGGCGGATGATGCAAGTCTCATAGCTGCGGCCTTCTGCGCCCACGGGCAAAGTGGCATGCAACATCTGCCCGTCGGCAAGCACCTGCTCGAAAGCCCGCGACCAGAAGGGCTCGCGCACAACGGCGGCCTCGGAAAGCAGCAGGCCCTGGCAATCGGACCAACCGGTGTGCGTTTGAAAAGCAGGGTTAACCTCAAGGATGCGGGCGTCGAGCAATTGGCCCGGCACAGGCTGAAGTACATCGAGCCGGCAATAACCCTGATCCATTGACTCGATGATGGTGGCATAGACCACCGGCTCTTGCAGGGTCCCGGTTGAGCTCGGCTGCGCTGTAGCTCGATCGTGATGCAAGGGCACTGACGCCATCTCTCAGGGGCTTGACGGATTGGGCGGGCTCGAAAGTGGCCCCTCGGGCCAAGCACAATCCGACAATTTTTACCGAGGACTCGGCTTTTTGGAAAGCTCATCCGTGGGCACTGCGCTGACGCCCTGGCTACCGTTGTGGGGTCCAGTCGACGCTGGCTTATGAGGCCACGTCCATCGCTAAGCGGCCGGAATCAGCCATC